>LSQX01356251.1_pt1 | contig 14854 bp, 11 predicted proteins | sample 654561 | NCBI WGS metagenome assembly LSQX01 (sample SAMN04489861, study PRJNA283612) | anaerobic digester metagenome | isolation source: 4 biogas reactors fed with cattle manure at either 37C or 55C with and... | place: Denmark: Kongens Lyngby | collected 2014 | reverse complement strand
GATAATGCATCTTTTGACAAATGCGTGTCCAATCATTAACATGAGATGAGAATCGCGGCGCACAGTGTACATGACCTGTTCCCGGATTCTGATCACTTGAGCGGAATGTGGTGGAACAGCATGCCTGATTATGGTCGCCTGTATCGGTTTTCCCGATTTTTAGTTCGCAGCTTCTATCCGACTTACCGGATCAGCGGCGCGGAAAAGCTTTACGATCCTCAGGTTTATTTATGCCGCCATTTTGACACCAAGGGGATCTTCATGACCCTTCCCTGGCTGCCGGGTAAAATTCGCACCTGGTCGCTGCATGTCTATCATGACCGCAAGACCTGTTACCAGCACATGATGAGCTACACCTTGACGGACCGTTTTGGCTGGCCGAAATGGAGAGCCCGCCTGGCGAGCGTGGTGATCGCCGCCTACCTGCCGGCCCTGATGCGCTCGGGCAAGACGATCCCGGTCTATCGCAACTCGATGCAGATCATCCGGACCTACCAGAAAAGCCTGGCGGCGCTGAAGCAAAAGGAGAGCCTGCTGATTTTTCCGGATCGCGACTACGCCAGCCATGACCCGGAAATGGGTGACCTCTATGACGGGTTTTTGATGATCGACCGCCTGTATTACCGCGAAACAGGCCGCCACATTCCTTTCACGCCGTTGTATGCCGATGCCATCACCCATACGATCCAGGTTGGCGAACCGATTTTATTCCGGGGCGATGTGCGCGACAAATCCGAGCGCAAGCGTGTCCTGGCAGCCATTCAGAAGCAGCTGAGCGGGCAGGAGATATGAACGGGACCCCCATGGTACGCCCGCTGCAGATCGGGCCGCTTCACTTGCCCAACAACCTGGCCCTGGCTCCGATGGCGGGTACCTCTGATCTGGCTTTTCGCCGAATCTGCCACCGGCTGGGCGCGGGACTGACCGTGACCGAGCTGGTCAGTGCCCGCGGCATGGCTTACGACCCGGCCATGCGCCGCAATTGGCGCTATCTGGCGATCGACCCCGATGCCGGGGCCATGGGCATCCAGCTGTTCGGGGCGGACCCGGACGACTTTGTTGCCGCGATCGGGCAGATTCTCGATCATCCCATCCTCAGCCGCTGCGGTTTGATCGATATCAACATGGGCTGCCCGGTGCGCAAGGTGGTTTCCGAGGGCGCCGGTTGTGCTCTGATGCAGACCCCCCTGCTGGCCGCGCGGATCGCGCAGCGATCTGTCAGCGCCGCCGGCAGTAAGCCGGTGACCGTCAAATGCCGCAGCGGCTGGGACAGCGCATCGATCAGCGCCGTGCCGTTTGCCCGGATGCTTGCCGAATGCGGCGTGGCCGCGATCACGGTCCATGCCAGGACGCGCGCGCAGATGTACAGCGGCCGGGCAGACTGGTCTGTTCTGGCCGCTGTACGGGATGCGGTGGCGCTGCCCGTTTTCGGCAACGGCGACATCACGGGCTGGCAGGATGCCTGGCGCATGCTTGACGAAACCGGTGTGGATGGGGTCATGATCGGCCGCGCAGCCCAGGGCAACCCCTGGCTCTTCCGGCAGATCCACCGCCGCGAAGACACCGGACCCGGACTGGAAGAGCGCCGGACTGTCATCCTCGAGCACCTGGCCCAGCTGATCGGACTGCTTGGCGAAGCGACTGCCGTTCGCGAGATGCGCCGTCACCTTGGCCATTACCTGCGCGGCACACCCGGTGCGGCCCGCCTGCGCGCCGCCGCCATGACCGCGACAAGCCGAGCGCAGCTCGAAAATGTACTGGGAGAATGGCAGATTCGCTGTCAGGAATCTTGTGAAAATTCATAGTGGAAGTTGTAGAATGTGCATAGTATAATGGAATGCACAGTGCCCGCCCGGCATCTGGCATGCCCGGTTGGCTGCGCGGGCGATCGATTAAGGGGGTATTCTTGGTATGAAAAACTTTCCCGCAGACAAGATCAACAATCTTGTTCTCATGGGTCACGGCGGTTCCGGCAAGTCGGCATTTGCAGAAGCGGTTCTGTTCTGTGCCAAGGTCATCGACCGCATGGGCCGTGCGGCAGACGGCAATACAGTCATGGACTTTGACCCGGAGGAAATCCGCCGGCAAGTTTCTCTGAATACATCGACTGCCTCATGTGCCTGGAACGACAACAAGATCAACCTGATCGACACCCCTGGGGATTTCGATTTTGTCGGCGAAGTGATGCAGGGGGTTCAGGTGGCCGACGCCGGCCTGATCCTGGTCAGCGCCAAGGACGGTGCGGCTGTCGGAACCGACAAGGCCGTCAAGATGTGCCGTCGGAAACAAGTCCCGTTCGCGTTCATGATCAGCCGTATGGACGAGGCCAACGCCAATTTCGACAAGGCACTCGCCAGCTTGAAAGAAAACTATGGCCAGCCGGTGATTCCGTTTGCCCTGCCGATCCTTCAGGACGGCCAGATGACGGGCGTTGTCGATGTCCTCACCAGTCAGGCGTTTAGCTTTGACAAGAAAACCGGGGCGGCCACGCCAGCAGACATGCCGCCGGACCTGGTCGATGAGCTCGAAAGCCTGCGCGAGTCGATAAACGAAGCGGTGGCGGAATCCGATGAAGAGCTGATGGAGAAATACTTCAGCGGCGAGCCCTTTACAGACGAAGAGCTGACCCAGGGTATCCACGCGGCTGTTCTGGCCGGTTCGCTGAATCCGGTCTTTGTCGGGGCGTCGACCGCCAACTGGGCGATCGCCTTCACGATGGATGAACTGATTCGCTGCCTGCCGACCGCTTCTGAATCCAAAGCCGCTGAGGCGCAATCGTCAAGCGAGACCATCGAGCTGCCGGCAAATCCGGACGGCCCCCTGGCAGCCTTTGTCTTCAAGACGATCGCCGACCCCTTTGTCGGCCGCATCTCGCTGTTCAAGGTCTGCTCGGGCACCCTGAAAGCCAACAGCACGGTCTATAACCCGCTCAAGGAGAAAGACGAGCGCATCAGCTCCGTTTTCACCATGGTCGGCAAGAAGCAGATCCAGGCGGACCTGATCAGCGCCGGGGACATCGGAGCGGTGACCAAGCTGATGGTGACCGCGACCAACGACACGCTTTGCGACCGCAGCATGATCCTTACCTTGCCGCAGATCGATTTCCCTGTGCCCTGCCTGACCATGGCGATTGTCCCCAAGGTCAAGGGCGAGGAAGACAAGATCATGGCCGGCCTGCACAAGCTCAAAGACGAGGATCCGGTCTTCAATGTGGTCAACGACCCGGAGACGCGCCAGCTGGTCGTTTCCGGGCTCGGTGAGCAGCAGATCGATGTTCTGCGCAGTAAGCTAAAAATCAAGTTCAATGTCGAGGCGACGCTGGAAGAACCGCGTGTGCCTTACCGCGAAACCATTCGCAAAAAGGTCAAGGTCCAGGGCCGGCACAAGAANNCAGACCGGCGGACACGGCCAGTACGGCGATGTCTGGATCGAGTTTGAGCCGGGCGAAGAGCAAGGCCTCGTCTTCGAAGAAAAGATCTTCGGCGGTTCCGTACCCAAATCCTTCCATCCGGCCGTTGAAAAGGGCCTGCAGGAAGCGATCGGGCGCGGCATCCTGGCCGGCTACCCGGTTGTCAACCTGAAAGCGACGCTGGTAGACGGGTCCTACCACGATGTCGACTCATCGGAAATGGCCTTCAAGATTGCCGCCCGTCTGGCCTACAAGGCCGGTCTGCCGCAGGCGTCGCCGGTCCTGCTCGAACCGATCAGCACCGTCGAGATTCACATCCCGGACGATTTCCTGGGCGACATCATGGGTGACCTCAACAAGCGCCGCGGCCGCATCATGGGCATCAATGCGAATGATGACGGACAGGTTGTCCAGGCAGAAGCGCCTACATCCGAAATGGCAAAGTATGCCACCGATCTCAAGTCCATGACCCAGGGTCGGGGCTGGTACACGATCAACTTCGCCCGTTATGAACAAGCGCCGCAAGTGGTGGCCGAAAAAGTCATCGCTGACGCGCGGGCCCGGATGGAAGAAGACGAAGAATAACCAGGACCTGGTCAGCACAGCAAAGAGCCTTCGCCCGTTTAGCGGGCGAAGGCTCTTTGACGCTGTTGGTAGGTCGGCTATGCTTTACGGATGGAAAAACATCAGCTTGAGCGGCGGTGTCACGCCGGTCTCGGGATCGAATTCCATGATCAGGATATCCTTCATGAAATCGTTCCAGCGGTCGACGACCGGGCTGCCGGCCTGGACGCGGGCCGCTTTGTCCAGGTCGTCGCACTCATAATAGCCGAACAGTTCGTCGCCATACAGCCAGATGGTGTAATTGTGAATCCCGGCTTCGTTGAGAACAGCTGTCATTTCGGGCCAGATCTCATCGTGGCGTTTCTGGTAGGCCTCCGCGGTGCCGGGCCGGATACGGGCGTGCCAGGCGAAACATTTGGCCTGCTTTTCTTCACGTGTCATGGTGTTTTCTCCTTTTCTGATTTGTTGTGCGCTAGGGGACAGGGGGTGCTGAGCTGGCATGTTCGTGCTTTTGCTGCAATAGTTCGGCGGTCCGCTCCAGGCGGCGGATGACATCGGGTTTGCTGCGCTGGCTTGTCGGGATCCGGGTGATGAAGCGATCCAGATACAGGCTTAACGAATAGAGGGCATTGCGCTCCTGCAGCAGGATGGTGAAGGCGCGGCTGGCCTTGAGGGGCGCGAACAGGGCCGCCTGGTTCTCATAACAGGCCAGGCTGCAGCCGAGCGCCGCGGCGTCGCTGGCCGGATACAGGTAAAGCTCGTAGTCTTTTCGCGTGCGCAAGGCCGTTGCGACCGTCAGCAGCCATTCGGCAGATTCCGCCGGGTCAAGTTGGAAGGGCTGGTCCAGGAAAAGGGTGCAGTCTGATCCGATGACGGCTCCCTGGCTGAGGATGTCCTCCAGGAGCGCATCGGGCACCAGATCGATAACCATGGCGGCGGACTGGTTTTGCGCAGGCAGTGCATCACCATGCAGGGCGGCGAGCCGGCCAGTTGTGCGTGCGGGCAAGCAGTCGATATTAAGGTGCTGGCTCAGCGTAATCAACCGCTGGCTGCGCCATGTTTCCAGTTCCCGGGCGAGCTCGGCCGCGTTGTGCGCGCCGTACGCTTTGAGCAGCGGCAGGCACTGGCTGAGATAACCCGCATAAACCTGCGTCATGTGTTCGACCAGGACCGGATCCTGAGAAACCTCGGTCACGCACTGGCCGTCCATCGGGCCCGACGACAGCGAGCGGCAGGCCAGCCGGTTGCGGACAATGAACAAGGATTGGCGAATGGCCGGATCGTCGTAATGCGGCTTGTAAAAAGACTGCATGTGGCCGGCCAGGTGCAGCGGCAGCCAATAATCGACGATGAGCGCGATGTCCTGCGATTGGCGGTTGACGATGTGAATGACCGTAATTTGATGGCCGCGCCGGATCATCTGGAGCATCAGGCTCGCCCAATGGCGGGTGAAAGCCGGATCGCCCAGCAGCCAGTCCATCGGCTCTTCGCTGACCAGCAGCAGCTCACAGGTCTCGTCCTGCCCCAGCACGCTTTGCAGCAAATTGACCACGGCCTGGCGGCGTCCGTCGAGCCCCCGGTAAAGCATGGATTGTACCGGGGTGCCGGGCTGAACGGCTTTCGACCAGCCGGCCTGGCTGCCGGAAGGCAGGACCGGCTGCGGCCCTGCAGCACCGGATACCGCCTGGCGGATACTGCCGACCAGCTGGTCGGGCCCGTCGGCTGATATGGCCATGCGTTCGGGCATGTCCGGCAGTTCACGCGCATCCCCAGAAGTCAGCCAGCTGGCCAGGGCATGGATGCGCGTTTGCTGGTCTGCATCCTTGTGCTCGCGCAGCAAAACGGCCAGCAGCTTGTCCAAGTAGGCTCTCTGGTAGGGATAAGCGTCAGTCTGAACAAAAAAAGAAGCCACAGCCGCGATGTGCGGCGACAGCGCAGATGGTATCCGCTCACCCGTCTTCCATCGGCTGACCAGCGATGTGTCCACATGGATCGCGCGTGCCAGCCGGCTGTTGCTTATTTTGTAGACACCCGTCAAGAGACTGAGTTTTTCGGCAAACGTCATGGATTGCCTCCGCTGTTGCAGCCACCGTTATTGTCCCACATTATGACATCCGGTCAGCCTTGTTGTCAATTTAGGGTTGAGAATAAAACCGAAACCTGATATGATTGGACTGAATCACAGAAGGCAGGCTGCTTCTTCCTGCCGTTCAGCATTCGGCCGAGGCCGGAGCGAAAAAAGGAGATTCACCACAGTGGAAGATGGCAGTAGTATAGGTTTGTTGCTTGCGGCTGTTGCACAGCCGCTTTCCTCAAGCGCACCCGCAAACACATCCTTGATCCTCGATTTAATGATCTTGTTCCTTCTCATCCTGGTCAATGCGTTCTTTTCTGCGACCGAAATCGCTGTCATCACCCTCAATGACAATAAAGTACGCAGAAAAGCCGAAGAAGGCGACCCCATCGCACGCAAACTGGTCAAGCTGATCAACGAGCCGGGCAGTTTTCTTGCCACCATCCAGGTTGGCGTCACACTGGCCGGTTTTCTATCCTCAGCTTTCGCCGCAGATATTTTCGCGGACCGGCTGTATACGCTGATTGGGCTGGATCTTCCGATTGTCCGTTCCGCCAGCGTCGTGGCTGTGACGGTTATCCTGGCTTATTTTTCGCTGGTTCTCGGCGAGCTGGTGCCCAAGCGGGTTGCCCAGCACAACCCGGAGAAGCTGGCCAATGGCGTCGCGTCGATTATCACGGGTCTCGGGAAATTTTTGAAACCCTTTGTCTGGCTGCTGACCCGCTCCACCAACTTGGTTCTGCGCATCCTGCGTATTGACCCCACGCAGACGGACCGGACCGTGACTGAGGAAGAGATCCGCATGATGGTGGATGTCGGGCGCGAATCGGGCAGCATTCACGAAGAAGAAAAAGAGATGATCAACAATATTTTCGAGTTCAACGACAAGGAAGTATCTGAGATCATGACGCACCGCACCAGCATCGTTTCGCTCGATGTCGACGCGGATTACGCCGAAGTCCTGGAAGTGGCGATTCATGAGAAATACACCCGGATTCCGGTTTATGACGACAACATCGACAACATCGTCGGCATCCTCCACATCAAGGATTTGCTTTACCATGCCGCCGAAGGTTTTCGCGAACCGTTCTCCCTGCGCAACATGATCCGGCCGCCTTATTTCGTCCCGGAATCGAAAAACATCGATGCCCTGTTCCGTGAAATGCAGCGCGACCACGCTCAGATGGCGGTTGCGATCGACGAATACGGCGGCACCGCCGGCATCGTCACCATAGAAGACCTGCTGGAGGAGATCGTCGGCAACATCCAGGACGAATACGACGAGGAAGAACTGGAAATCGTCCGCAAGGATGACCAGACCTGGCTGATTGACGGCCTGGCCGATCTGGACGAAGTCGGCGAGGCGATCGGCATCGAGTTCCCCGACGACGACTTCGACACCATGGGCGGATTTGTCATCAGCCAGCTGGACCGCATACCGGAGGAGAACGAGCTGCCGGTCGTGTCGTATGAAAACCTTGTCATCAAGGTGCTGGCTATGGAAGAAAAGCGGGTTTCCAAAGTCGAAATTGTCGTGCAGCCCGACCCATCTGACCAAGACGACGAAGCCTGACGGCCGGAACGCGGGAGGTTTTTGATTTGGCGCGCTACGGCTATATTTTGCTGGACAGACACGATTCAGACATCAGCAGACAAGCGATGCAGCTGGACACGATCGGTGGATTCACCCGCCTCTTTATCGACCGCGATCTTAAAACGTCGTCGGGTCGCGAGCAGCGGCGCAGGCTCCTGGCGCAGCTGCAAAGCGGTGACATCGTGTACACCGCGTCAATAGACCGATTCTGCTGCCATTTGCGTGATTTTGTTGCCTGCATGGACCAGATCGGGCAGGCCGGCGCGGATCTGGTGGTTCTCGAGGAGGTTCTGGACACACGCAGCCAGTCCGGCCGCCAGACCTTGAAAACCCTGGCCGCTTTTGAAAAACTAGATTTCACATACCAGTCCGAACGCAAGAAAGCCGGAATTCGCCAGGCCAGGGCGTCCGGACGGCGCATCGGGCGCCCACCCATGCCCATTCCACCGGGCTTCAGGGACATATGCCGGGACTGGGCCGAGGGCCGGATCAGCGGCCGGGAAGCGGCCGCACGAAGCGGCCTGAAGAGTACGAGCTTCTACAAGAAGGCTGCCGAGCTGGGCTTCAAAGCACCTGCGCGGCAGAAAAAAGCGCCCTCGTGACTGTTCATATTGGTGTCACAATATTCCTGTATGATCGGTCTGACGATTGCCTGCGGCTCACCGGCTGTGTATAATGATCCGGTATGACAACCAACAACAAAGGATGGATAACCATGCGTGACGTCCCCAAAGAACCAGAACAATGGAAGGCTCAGCAGCAGCGTGCCGAGCGCAAGGCCCGCTTGGCCAAAATGAAAGCCAAGGAAGGCGGTAAAAAACAGATCAAGACCAGCAATCCGCTGGCCCGCCTGATCACCGTCGTTGTCCTGGTCATCGCCCTGCTGGCGACCGGATTGTGGGCGGTTGTCCGCAGCGGACTGCCCCAGCAGAAGCTGGCGGCCCTGACGGTCGGCAGCGAAGCGGTCAAGGCGGTGGATGTCAACTATTACTATTTCCAGACACTGGGCAATTACGGCCTCGATCCGGCTGATCCGCAGACTGAAGCCACATTGAAAGCGCCCAGCGGCATCGAAGGGTTTAAGACAAACGCGGATTTCCTGAAGGATCAGGCGATCAAGGACCTTCAGCAGGACGTCATGCTCGCTGACCAGGCTCGCCAGGCCGGCATCGCTCTGACCGCGGAAGACCAGGACCTGATCGACAACTACATGAAAAACCTTTCTTCTGCGGCTCTGCAGGAGAAGGTCACCGTGCAAAACTACCTGATCAAGGCATTCGGCCCTGGCATGAACGAGCGTGACCTGCGGCGCTGCACCGAGCGGCTGTTGCTGGCGGACAGGTACGCCGGCGAAAAGGCGGACAGCTTTACCTTCACCGATGCTGAACTGCAGGCAGCCTACGAAAAAAGCCCGGACAACTACGATATCATTGATTATCGCGTGTTCTACCTGGCGGCCGATTACAAGACCGGAGCCACAGATGCCGAGAAGACCAAGGCCATGGAAGATGCGAAGAAAAGTGTCGATGCCATGCTGGGCCGGATCACCGACGGCGAATCGTTCCGCGAACTGAGCATTGAATACGCCAGCGAGTCGGACAAGGTGCAATACAAAAACGAGGACTATTCGCTTCGCACCAGCAAACACAAAAGCGAAGTCACCATGACGGCCCAGAACACCTGGCTGTTTGACGCCGCGCGCAAACCGGGTGACAAGACGATCATCGACTCGGTCTCAGGCTACTATGTCCTCTACTTAGAAGCGCGCCGCAAAGCGGAATACCAGCGTGTCGACGTCCGCCACATCCTGATATCCGCCAGCCGCACATCAGCGACCGAAGAACAGATCAGCGCCGCTAAAAAGAAGGCAGAGGACCTGTTGGCCGAATATCAGGCCGGCTCGAAGACGGAGGACGCCTTTGCCGAACTGGCCAAAGCCAACACCGCCGACAGCAACGCCGAGCAGGGTGGCCTTTACGAGGCCGTCAACCGGGGCCAGATGGTCAAGGAATTCGAAGACTGGTGCTTCGATCCGGCGCGCAAGACCGGTGACACCGGGATTGTCCAGACCGATTTCGGGTTTCATATCATGTATTATGTCGGCCCGGCCGGGATGGATTGGGTTTTCAATGCCACCAACACCTTAAAGGGCGAAGCGTACCAGAAATACCTGGAAGAAGAAGCTGAAAACTATCCCTACACGATCAAAACATTCGGCTACCGATTCGTCGGTTGAATTCAAGTAAATCGGATCCGACCCAAAACCGGGTCCGGTTTGCCTGTCTGCAGCCAAACAATGAAGGCCAAACAAAAAAGGTGTCGTTTTTCATTGACACCGTTCGATGCGAGTGTTATTATTTTATAACGCGTCATAAAGTGGAGGCATATCGCCTGCACTTTCTTGCTGCGAAAGACTCTTTTCAAATCAATTATAGCATTTGCAGAGGAGTCGTCAATATTGAGTCAGTAATGTTGTTGTGAATGACCAACAAAACGGCAGTGCCGAAGCTTGCGTGAGGTGATCATTAATGGTGCGACCCGTCCAATTGGGCAGAACCGAGCGGATGTCCTATTCCAAGATCAATGAAGTGATCGACATTCCCAATCTAATCGAGATTCAGAAGAACAGCTATCAATGGTTTCTCGATGAAGGCCTGATGGAAGTTCTGCGCGATGTGTCGCCGATAACGGATTATTCAGGCGATATCGAGTTGTCTTTCATCGACAAGGAATTTGACGTTCAATCACCGACCTATTCCATTGAGGAGTGCAAGGAACGCGATGCCAACTTTGCCGCGCCGCTGCGGGTCAAGGTTCGCCTGCGCAACCGCAAGGACGACATCATCAAGGACCAGTATATCTACATCGGCGAATTTCCCATCATGACCGATAATGGTACCTTTATCATTAATGGTGCCGAGCGGGTCATCATCAGCCAGTTGGTCCGCTCGCCGGGCGCCTATTTCGATATCGCGCTGGACAAGACGGACAAAGAGCTGTATTCCTCCCAGATCATCCCCAACCGCGGCGCGTGGCTGGAATACGAAACCGACAGCAACGACCTGATCTGGGTCCGCGTTGACCGGACGCGCAAATTTCACCTGACCATCTTGCTCCGTTCCCTCGGCTTCGGCACGAACGAGCAGATCGTCGAGACGTTCGGCGAAGAGAACAGCCTGATGCAGACCATGCTTAAGGATGGCTGCCGCAACCGTGAGGAAGGCCTGCAGGAACTGTATAAGAAACTGCGTCCCGGTGAGCCGGTGTCGGTTGAAGGCGCTGAATCGCTGCTCAACAACATGTTCTTTGACCCCAGGCGCTATGATTTGGCCCGGGTCGGCATTTACAAGATCAACAAGAAGCTTTCTTTGGCGACCCGCCTGGTCGGGCACCGCGCCGCCCAGAATGTCGTCGATGACAACGGCGAACTGCTGGTGGCCGCAGACGAAATCATCACGGCGGAAACCGCCCGCCAGATCCAGAGCGCCGGCATCAACGAAGTGCTCGTGTTCCCGATCCAGGTTGTCGGCAGCACCGTCAACCAATCTGAGAACAAGCTGAAAATCATCGGCAACAACCGCGTTGACGCGGTCGATTTCCTGAAACGCTATTTCAGTGCCGATGAACTGGGCGACCTGGATGTCCGGTCGCTTGGCCTGACCGAGAAAGCGCGCACCGGCATGCTGCGCGGGCTGGTCATGGAAGCCAAGGCGCATGCCGATCCGATCGTTGAGCTCAAGCGCCAGATCATGGACCATATCCCGGACCTGATGCCCAAGCATCTGACGGTCGACGACATTGTCGCCTCAGTCAGCTACCTGATCGGCCTGGAATACGGCATCGGCAGCCGGGACGACATCGACCATTTGGGCAACCGGCGTATCCGCTCGGTTGGCGAACTGCTGCAAAACCAGGTGCGGGTCGGTTTTTCCCGCATGGAACGTGTCGTGCGCGAGCGCATGGGCACCCTGACCGACATGGCCGCGGCCACGCCGCAGATGATCGTCAACACCCGGCCGGTCAGCGCCGCGATCAAGGAATTTTTCGGCTCCAGCCAGCTGTCCCAGTTCATGGACCAGCCCAACCCGCTGGCCGAGCTGACGCACAAGCGCCGCCTCTCCGCACTGGGCCCCGGCGGTCTTTCGCGTGAGCGCGCCAATTTCGAAGTGCGCGACGTTCACTCATCGCATTACGGCCGCATGTGCCCGATCGAGACCCCTGAAGGCCCGAACATCGGCCTGATCAACTCCCTGGCGACCTATGCCCGGGTCAACCGCTATGGGTTCATCGAAACGCCCTACCGCGTCTACGACAAGGAACAGGGCATCGTCACCGGCGAAGTCAAATACATGACCGCCGATGAGGAAGACTATTACTACATCGCCCAGGCCAATGAGCCGCTCGACGAGACAGGACACTTCATGGACAAGCGGATCATCTGCCGCTACCTGGATAAATTCCTGGAAGTCGATCCGATTCAAGTTGACCTGATGGATGTCTCGCCCAAGCAGCTGGTCTCCGTCGCGACCGCCCTGATTCCCTTTTTGGGCAACGACGATGCCAACCGGGCCCTGATGGGATCCAACATGCAGCGCCAGGCCGTGCCGCTGATCAAGACCGAGGCGCCGATTATCGGCACGGGCATGGAATACCGGGCCGCCAAGGATTCCGGCGTCTGCCTGGTCGCCCGCAACGCGGGGATTGTCGAGTATGTCAGCGCCGACAAGATCGTCGTTAAGACCGGCTCGATGAGCTTCGACACCTACCGCCTGACCAAGTACCAGCGCTCTAACCAGGGGACCTGCATCAATCAGCGGCCGCTGGTCAAGAAAGGGGAGACGGTCGAAGCCGGTGACATCATTGCCGACGGCCCCTCTACGGACAGCGGCGAGCTTGCGCTCGGCCGAAACGTCCTGATCGGGTTCATGACCTGGGAAGGCTACAACTACGAGGATGCCGTCCTGATCAGCGAGCGGCTGGTGCGCGATGACGTGTACACGTCAATCCATATCGAGGAGTACGAGTGCGAAGCGCGCGACACCAAGCTGGGGCCTGAGGAAATAACCCGTGAAATCCCCAATGTGGGCGACGAAGCCCTGCGCGATCTCGACGAGAACGGGATTATCCGCATCGGCGCCGAAGTGCATGCCGGCGACATCATCGTCGGTAAAGTCACGCCCAAGGGCGAAACCGAACTGACAGCCGAGGAGCGCCTCTACCGGGCTATCTTCGGCGAGAAAATCCGCGAGGTCCGCGACACATCCGTGCGCATACCCCACGGCGAAAGCGGCATCGTGGTCGATGTCAAGGTCTTCACCCGCGAGAATGACGACGACCTCAAGCATGGCGTCAACAAGCTGGTGCGCGTCTACATCGCCCAGAAACGCAAGATCTCGGTCGGCGACAAAATGGCTGGCCGCCATGGCAACAAGGGTGTCATCTCCAGGATACTGCCTGAAGAGGATATGCCCTTTTTACCGGACGGCACACCGCTTGACATCGTGCTCAATCCGCTGGGCGTCCCGTCGCGCATGAACATCGGCCAGCTCCTGGAAGTCCATCTTGGCCAGGCAGCCAAACAGCTGGGCTGGAAAATCGCCACCCCGGTCTTTGACGGCGCGACCGAGCAGGACGTCATCGAGGCGTTTGCCAAGGCCGGCATCGACCCTGACGGCAAGACGACCCTGTACGACGGCCGCACCGGCGAAGCGTTTGAGAGCAAGATCACGGTCGGCATGATGTACTACATGAAGCTGCTCCACCTGGTCGACGACAAGATCCATGCCCGCTCGATCGGCCCCTATTCGCTTGTCACGCAGCAGCCTCTGGGCGGCAAGGCCCAGTTCGGCGGCCAGCGCTTCGGCGAAATGGAAGTCTGGGCCCTTGAGGCGTATGGCGCCAGCTATACCCTGCAGGAGATTTTGACGGTCAAGTCCGATGACATATCCGGCCGAACCAAGACCTACGAGGCGATTGTCAAGGGCGAGAGCGTGCCTGAAGCCGGCGTACCCGAATCCTTCAAGGTTCTGGTCAAGGAACTGCAAAGTCTGGCGCTCGATGTCAGGATCTTCTCGGAGAAAAACGAAATGATCGACATCAAGGAATCGGTGGAAGAAGAAAACGACCTGCCGGAGATCGACCGCTCCAAGCTGGATGAGCTGATGGGGGTCACTCTGGTCGACGACAACTTCGCTCAAGCCGGGTTTACGGAAGGCCTTCTGGATGAGGACGGCGGCGTGTCCGGCGACCTGGATCTGGATGAGCCGCTCGACGACGCGTTTTCAGAACAGGAAAACCAGGACGCCGGCCAGGATGACGTCGAAGCCGATGATCAGGACTGATGGTTCCTGAACAGGATACGCGTTCAGCCAGAGTCATGAGCGAAAAGGAGACTGACCATCATGTTTGAAATGAATAACTTCGAAGCCATCGGTATCGGCCTGGCTTCTCCGGAAAAAATACTCGAATGGTCCAGAGGCGAGGTCAAGAAGCCCGAGACCATCAATTACCGCACGCTCAAGCCCGAACGGGACGGCCTGTTTTGCGAAAAGATCTTCGGGCCGACCAAGGACTGGGAGTGCCATTGCGGCAAATACAAGAAAATCCGCTACAAGGGGATCGTCTGCGACCGGTGCGGCGTAGAGGTGACCAAATCCAAGGTGCGCCGCGAACGTCTCGGCCACATCAAGCTGGCGGCTCCGGTTTCACACATCTGGTATTTCCGCGGGATCCCCAGCCGGATGGGCTTGATCCTGGATATGTCGCCGCGCAACCTGGAGAAGGTCCTCTATTTTGCGGCTTATGTGGTTATCGATCCGGGCAGCACCCGCTTTACCCCGCGTCAGGTCATTACGGAAAAAGAATACCGTGATGCCGTTGAGGAACACGGCAAAAACAGCTTCCGCGCCAAGATGGGCGCCGAAGCGGTCAAAGAACTGCTGGTCGCGATCAACATCAACGAGATGGCCGAGAACCTGCGCGAGGACTTCCGTTCCTCGAGCGGCCAGAAGAAGGTCCGGATCATCAAGCGCCTGGAGGTTGTCGAGGCGTTCAAAAAGTCAGGCAACCGGCCTGACTGGATGATCCTTGACGTGCTGCCGGTTCTGCCCCCCGAGCTGCGCCCGATGGTGCAGCTGGACGGCGGCAGGATCGCGACTTCGGACCTGAACGCCCTCTACAGGCGCGTCATAAACAGGAACACCCGCCTGAAGCG
>LSQX01130630.1_pt1 | contig 14856 bp, 13 predicted proteins | sample 654561 | NCBI WGS metagenome assembly LSQX01 (sample SAMN04489861, study PRJNA283612) | anaerobic digester metagenome | isolation source: 4 biogas reactors fed with cattle manure at either 37C or 55C with and... | place: Denmark: Kongens Lyngby | collected 2014 | reverse complement strand
TTTATGAGGACATTCTATTTGATGGCAAGAAACATATCAGTATTGCTTCTTTTCCGGATATGGCAGAGCGAACCATCTCAATTTTTGGGTTTTCTAAAAGTTATGCCATGACTGGTTGGCGTCTTGCTTATCTGGTCTGTCCGGAATTTTTAATTAATGAGATGATAAAAGTTCAGCAGAATACAGCAGTTTGCCCCAACTCTGTTACCCAGAGAGCAGCCATATATGGATTGGAGCATCAGGAGAAGACCAAACTTGTTATTGAAGAGATGCGAAAAGCTTATCAAGAACGTCGAGATATTCTAATTGCTGGATTGAATGAGATCGATGGTTTCCACTGTTTGGTCCCCGAAGGAGCCTTCTATGCCTTCCCCAATATTACTAAAACAGGGAAGAGTTCAGAAGAATTATCTATGTATTTATTGGACCATTGCGGGGTAGTAACGGTACCGGGTGATGCTTTTGGTCAATATGGAGAAGGTTACCTTCGTTTTTCCTTTGCCACCTCCAGTGATATGATTAAAAGAGGAATAGCACAGATTAAAGAAGGCATAAAAAAGCTCTAAGCAAATTAGTATCTGTTAAATATTGGAATAGGATATATTGGAAATAGCAAAGACCTTTCATATTTAGTATTAATTTCAGGGAGGTTACATCATGATAACCAGTTTTCAACAGCTCTTTCGGGAAATAAGTAGCGATGGTAAACAGAGAATTGTAATTGCTGGGGGAGAAGACCCGGAAGCGCTCAAGGCTGTCAAGGCAAGTTTTGAAAATGGTTTTGGTAAAGCAGTACTGGTGGGCAAAGAGGATAGGATAGAGGATTCTCTGGCAGAATTGGGATATCAGGATAAATCCTTTATTGAAAATATTGTTCCTGCCCGGGAAGAAGAAAAAGCCTACCTTGCTGTAGATGAAGTGAAGAAGGGTGGCATTCTATTAAAAGGAAAGATCAATACCTCTTCTCTTATGAAGGCTGTTCTCCATAAAGAAAAAGGTTTACGAACAGATAATTTTATCAGCAATGTTTTTGTCTTTGAAGATAGGAGAGAAGAAAAATCCCGTTTGGTATTGTTAAGTGACGGGGGAATAAATATTAAACCAGATTTGCCGGCAATGGTAGCTATTATCAAGAATGCAGTTACGGTTGCCCGCAAGCTGAGAATTGAAAAACCTAAGGTAGCTTTACTGGCTGCAGTAGAGACAGTAAATCCTGACATGGAGGAGACTATGCAGGCAAGCATTATAACCAGGATGTACCAGAGAGGACAGATAACAGATTGTATAATCGATGGACCATTGGCCCTGGATAATGCAATATCAGAATTTGCTGCCGGGAAGAAAGGAATTGACTCTCCAGTGGCCGGTAATGCCGATATTCTGATAGTNNGGTGCCAGAGTACCGATTATGATACCTTCCCGGGCAGACAAGAGTGAAGGTAAATTAAATTCCATAGCCCTCTCTATCCTCTGTAGCAAATGAATTCCCCATTACAGAAAGCAGTGAGATATAATCTCGAAATCAATTGACTTTTTATTTAGTATATGATACTATGTTTTTTGCATAGTAATCGATTACTTAAAATTTGAAAAATATGTTTAATAAAAGTAATAATAGATTAATATGATTAAAAAATCTACAATATACGATATTGCAAAAGCCGCAAATACCTCAGTAGCAACTGTCTCAAGAGTATTGAGTAACACTGATTATCCGGTAAAAACGGAACTCAGAGAAAGGGTTCTCAAAGAAGCAAAGAGATTGAACTATATTCCCAACTTAATTGGTAGACAGCTAAAAAGTAAAATAAGTAATGATATCGGTGTCATCATACCCAATATTACCAATGAATATTATCCTCAATTAATTTTAGGAATTGAACATGTCGCCAGAGAAAAAGGATTTAATGTATTACTGTGTAACTCACAAAGAGATCCAAAAAATGAAAGAAACTTCCTAGAATCCCTTTTTCAAAGGCAAGTCAAAGGAATCATTATCTCCTCACTTGAAAAGAAATATAATTTTCTACAACATCTAATAGCAAATGAAGCAAAAATTGTTTTATTTGAACATGATGCTGATATCGATTGTAGTAAAATCATCTTTAATTTTGAAAAAGGTGGATATTTAGCTGCTAAACATTTGACTGAATTGGGACATAGGAAAATTGCTTTTTTCAGCGCACCATTAAATAAATATAGTAGATTGAAAGTTTATAATGGATTTACTGAATATCTTAGCTCATGCGGGATTAGTTTAAAAAAAGATTATATTTTCATTTCCGAAGGAGAGGAAAAAGAATCCCATAATGAGATTTATGAGTATAACACTGGTAAAGCATTGGTGAATAAAATGCTTTCAAAAGGGAACCTACCTACTGCAATTTTCTGTATAAATGATATGACTGCCGTAGGCGTAGCGCAAGAATTGCAAAGAAATAATATAAGAATACCTGAAGACATATCTATAATGGGATTTGATAATATTCCACTATCTCAAATGATTTCCCCTTCATTAACAACAATTGATCAATGCACTTATAAAATTGGAGCTACAGCTGCTGAAGTTTTGATAAGTTTTCTAAATGGAGATAGGAAAGAGGATATTACATTGCTATTTGAACCATCTTTAGTCATCAGAGATTCAACAAAAGAAATAAGCAAAGCATAATATTAATAAATAACTGCGATAATTCAAATCTATGGTTGTTGCAAAAAAACAACTCCAGGATTACCAAGCTTGTAGCAACACAGATAGATTTGTTAAAAAGAAAGGAGGAATCATCAAACTACAAAAAATAATAGAGTTAGTAAGTCATTATTATTACTTAGATAGAAAAAAGAAAGGAATATTTTAAAAAATGCGAAAAATAATTGTTGCTCTAATTATCGTGAGTTGCTTAGTCTTCTCAATGGTCAGCCTGGCATCTGTAGAAAATTATCCAGAAAAACCCATCAGGATTATCATACCTTTTGATCCGGGAGGTGGTTCTGATATTTTGACAAGAGCAGCTGATAAATATTTAAATCTAGAACAACCGCGTGTTATGGTTTATTTACCAGGAGCCGCAGGCCTTGTTGGAGCCATGGAGACACTTAAAGAAAAACCAGATGGCTACACGATTCTTGGACATAATGCAAATAACATTGTTGCTCAATATCTTTCTGAAACAACCGATATTATGCTCTGGAGAGAACTTGAATATATCTGTGATTTAGTTATAGACCACACTGTTATTGCAACTAGTCCTAAAACAGGGTGGAAATCATTTGAAGATGCTGTTGAATATGCACGGGAAAATCCTGGTCAATTAAAGTGGGGTGTTGAAGGAGCTAGAGGTATATCTGCACTAACATGTTTAATGGTGCAAGATGCAACAGGATTAGAATTTAGATTGGTTCCTTATGATGGTGGCGCCGAATCAAGAGCTGCTTTATTAGGGGGGCACATAGATCTTTTAAGCACAACCGTTTCCATGGTTAAAGCATTGGAAGAAAGTGGAGATATGGTCCCCTTAGTAATGATGGATGACACTCGATCACCATATTATCCAGAAATTCCAACATTGCAAGAGCTTGGATATGATGCTGTGGCTTTTCAGCCAAGGTCATTTTATGCCCCACCAGGAACACCAAAAGCAATTATCGATAAATTAGCAGATGCGTTTGAAGAAGTCTCGAAAAATGAGAACTTTATCAAAGAAATGGAAGAATTGGTATTTGTGGTTAGGTTTAGAGGACCTGAAGACGCATTCCAGGTAGCAGAAGACATGTACAATGATTGGGAAACAGTATTTAAAACCTATTTCACAGAGTAATATTTGTTAATAAATACATTGCTTGTGTTTTTATTTGAATATTTATCAATATTCAGTAAATTCAACACAAGCAATGTATTAACATCTTTAAAATCTCTAATTTATAAATTAGAGAAGTTTTTGTGAACTTTGTGAGTGAAATTAATTCAATGAATCTAATCGAACGTTGATGAGGGTTATAAATGGAAAACAAAGCGGTAAATAAAACTAAAGATTTAATACTCGGATTCTTTATTTTTGCACTAAGCATTATAATGCTTATTGATTCTAGTAAAATAAAAGTTGGCAGGGTAGACAGGCAAAGTGGTTACCTTGCCAGCCCCAAGGGGTTTTTAGTTATTGTAAGCTCCTGTTTATTATTGCTGTCAGTTCTACTAATTATTAATGCATTGAAGATCAAAAATAAAAAAAGAAATAAAACAGGTGCAAATAATATTATTAATATAATTCTTCAAGATAAAGAAGTGTTTATTTCAATGGCTGTCTTGGTTACCTATGTTGCCACTTTTCGGATACTTGGATTTTATATTAATAGCTTTTTTCTAACCGTAATATTGATAACACTTTTTTATACTAAAGAAAGAAATATAAGTCTTAAAGATAAACAGCAAATGGTTAAAATTATCAAAATGGGTTCTGTTATTTCGATAACTACTTTGGTATTTCTACACCTGGTATTTGTCAAAATACTGGCGGTTAATTTACCAAGAAGTTTTTTAGGCTTTTTGTAATATATAAGGGCAACAAGGCAATAAATTGATATACATGTATTCATATAGTAAAGATATTAAAATTTTAAAAGGAAGGCGGTAATATTGGTTGGAACTTATACTTCATGGATTGAATTGCTTTATGTCAGAACCAATTATTTGGCTCTACCTTATTTTTGGCGTCTTTTTTGGTCTGGTTTTTGGTTGTATTCCAGGACTTACATCCACTTTAGGGATTAGCCTTCTCATACCTTTTACATTTGTACTTTCTCCAGCTCAGGGGATGGCAACATTGATTGGGGTTTATGTAGGTGGAATTAGCGGGGGACTGATAACCGCAATGTTGATCAATATTCCAGGTACCCCTTCATCAATGGTAACATGTTGGGATGGCTATCCCATGGGACAAAAAGGACAAAAAGGTGCTGCTTTATCTCTTGGGATATTCTCTTCAACAGTTGGTGGGACTATCTCAGCATTTGCATTAATATTTATTGCACCACCTCTGGCTAGACTGGCATTGAAATTTGGTAGCTGGGAATTGCTTTCTTTAATGTTACTGGGAATGAGTGTAGTATTGGTAATGACAAGTGATAACCCAATAAAGGGAGGTATAGCAGCGTTATTGGGTATTACCTTAGGAATGGTCGGAATTGATCCCATTTCTGGAGTATCCAGATTAACATTTGGAATGTGGCAGCTGCAAGCAGGAATGGATGTAGTATCTCTCTGTATGGCTTTTTTTGCTGTAAGGGAAGTGCTGGTACAGGTTAAAGGTTTTGGAAAAAATATTGGTGTAAGATTAGGGGAAATTACAGATAAGATTCCCATCATTCCATCTAGAGAAACATTAAAAAATACGGGTCCTGCATTTTTCTTTGGAAATCTATACGGTACATTAATAGGTATTTTACCAGCTGTTGGTCAAACAACTGCTGCTATGCTTGCTTATAATAGTTCCAGACAGGTATCAAAACATCCAAAAAAATTTGGAACAGGTATACCTGAGGGAGTCGTGGCAAGTGAAACGGCGAATAATGCAGTAAATGGAGGCGCCCTTATCACCCTTTTAACTTTAGGAATACCTGGTGATATAACGACCTCTATTCTAATTGGTGGATTGATGATTCATGGAATAAGACCAGGACCACTACTGTTCCGTAATGAACCAGAATTAATGGGTACAATTATGGTTATCTATTTTCTTTCAAACATAATAATGTTTATTCTTATGCTAGGTTTTTTAAAAGGATTTGTTCAGATTTCTAAGGTTCCTTTATCTATCCTTTTTCCAATAATTCTGGTAACTTGCATAGTAGGTGTATACTCTTTTAACAATCGCTTTTTTGATCTCTGGATATTGATAGCATTTGGTATAATCGGTTATTTCTTAAGTGAATGGGGTGTTTCAATGCCCCCGTTAATTCTGGGGTTTATTTTGGGAAATATGATTGAGAGTACTTTTAGAACTGCAATGTTTTCATCAGCTGGTAATCTTTTAGATGTTATAAATCATCCAATTGCAGCAATAATAATTTTAATCACAATCTTAATGACCTTCATGCCATATATGTCCAAGATTAAAAAACGTTTTTCTCACTGATTTTTTAAATCATAAAACTTGTTTTTAATAAAATAAAAAAAGAAAACGGAGGAAGCTAAATGTCAAAAATAAAAATAGGGTATGTTGTTGCGACACCAGAAGTGCTTTTTAATGAAAATCTGATAGCATACCAGGGAGATACAGAAGATGCTTTTAAAAAATTGAGAGATTTGGGGTATGAGGGCGCAGAACTTATGCTCGCTAACCCGGATATTGTAAAAGTTGAAGATATTCAAAACCTTTCTCAGAAATACGGTTTAGATATTCCAGGAATATGTACTGGAGAGGTTTGTGGCCAGGAGAATCTTACTTTTATGGATCCTGATGAAAAAATTAGACTCAAAACTATCAGAAGAATGAAAGATATAATAGATTTTGCTGAACCATTTGGTGCATATGTGAATATTGGTAGAATTAGAGGACGATTTTATCTGGATATCCCTAGAAACAAGTCATTAGATTGGATGTATTCAGCATTTAACGAAATTACCGATTATGCCACAGAAAAGAATGTTGTATTAATTTTAGAACCAATACCATATATCTTTTTAAACAATATCAATACAACTCAAGATGCGATAGAAGTGATTAAAAAAATAGGGAAACCTAATTTTAGGCTAATGATGGATTTTTTCAGTATGCATATGGAAGATAAGTCATTTGAAAAAAGTTTTTTTGATGCGCAGCCCTATTTAAAACATATCCATGTTTGTGATTCAAATAGATTGGCACCGGGTTACGGAAACATTGATTTTAAAGAGATGCTGAACTTAATTAAAAAAATCGATTATAGTGGCTATATATCTGTTGAAATTAATCATGCACCTGACAAGGATAAAGTTATGAAAGACAGCATTGAGCTTATTAAACCATTATTAATGGAATAATATATTAAAATAAACAAATTAACTTTACCGTACATACTCCATTAATATTGATAAAAATAAGTATAACAGGAATAATTTATAATATTTTGGAGCAATTTTACCTAGCAAGGATCTCTCTACTTTGCGAAGCTGTGGATTGAGAGAGAAGATATATATAGTCTATGCTTGAATTTGAGTATAAATATGTAAAAATGAAACCTGGCACTAACATTTTATTTTTAGATCACTCAAAATAGCTCGGTTTATTTTCATATAGTTTTTGGTTAGTTGCGTAAATATACTTCTCTATGTTGCATTAATTATTAGTTAGGTAATTTGCTCCAAAATAGTCTCTCAAAATATACAAATTTTATCGAATTGTGTTGTATGTCTAATCCACTCACATTTAGCTGAACATATTACATTAATAATTGAAATGAGGTTATAATGTCTACTCATTATCTTTATGGTAATAATCCATCAAAAATTGAAAAATACAAAACTTTTTGGAATCTTGATAATACTGATTACCCCTTAATAGGTTTTACTCTCAGGGGGTACCTCCCTTTAGAGGAATATACAGTAACAAAATCATGGAGATCAGGCACTATGCTGCAACCTGAAATGATTAATCCAGAAGACTTTATAGATGACGAAGAAAAAATATTAGGGGAAGAAGAATTAATTGATGATGACATCATACGAGGTTGCTCTCCAATGGCATCGGCAATAGATTGGTTGTCAGTAGTATTAGGAAGCGAGTGTTTAGTATCATCGGGGACTACTTTAGCAAAAGAATTGAATTATTCCTGGGATGAACTTAAAGATTTTTATCTGGAGAGGAACAATTCCTGGTATAAAAAATACATTGAATTTCTAAAGGTCCTTGTTAATAAAGCTAAAGGACATTTCCCTGTTTCCCATGGTGCGTTTGGCGGTCCTACAGATTTGTTAAGAATTTTAAGAGGAGCGAATCAAAGTATTTTTGATTTGATTGACGAACCAAAAAAAACATCAAAACTTCTTGATAAAATTGGAGACATTATTATTGAAATGACTGAAGATTCATGGAAACATTTACCTCTTTTCCATGGGGGTTATTTTGATGCCATGTACCAATTATGGGCTCCAGGACCAATAGTAAGAATCCAGGAAGATTTTTCTTCGCTTTATTCCCCGGAACTATACAGAAAATATATAAAACCAGTTGATAGATATATTGCAAAGCAATTTTCTCATAGCTACATCCATTTGCATTCCACATCTATGTTTTTATTAGAGGATATCCTTGATATACAGGAACTTAAATGTTTCCAAATTAATAATGACGTTGGTGGTCCTACCATCCAACAGATGATTCCGTATTTTAAAATGGTTCAAGAAAAAGAACGTTCATTATTAATCAGAGGATCTTTCAACAAAGAAGATATCGAGCTTTTAAAAAAATCGTTAAACCCCCGTGGGCTCTATCTATTCATAATTGTAAGAAATTATGAAGAAATTAATCATTTGAAATCTTTGCTACTATCGAAATGGCACTGAATTATTCTATTATGGTTTTATCAATACAATTGAATTAATGAAAAAATATAATTGTAAAGTTAAAATGTATTTAAAATAAAAATAATAATTATACAGGAGAAGATAAATGGAGCAAATCAATGTTGGTATAATTGGGTCCAGCTATGCAGGTAAATTCCATGCTAGATCCTATCAAGAATGCCCTGATGTCAATGTTGTGGCAGTAGCCGCTAGAAACGAAGAAAATCTTAAAGATTTTTGTAAAAACTTCAAAGTAGCAAAGTTCTATAGTGATTACAGAAAAATGCTCGAAGTAGAAGATATTCAAATGGTAAGTGTTTGTGTTCCTAATACTTTACACAAGGAAGTGGTTATTCAAGCAGCCAATGCTGGCAAACACATCGTGTGTGAAAAACCTTTAGCAACTACTCTAGAAGATTGTGATGAAATGATAAAGGCCTGCCAGGAAAATAATGTAAAACTTATGTATGCTGAGGACTTTGTATTCGCACCAGCTATAGTAAGAGCTAAAAACATTTTCGAAGAGGGAGCAATTGGTGATACTCTATACATTAAGGCTAAAAGCAGCCATTCCGGGTCGCGTTCAATATATGCCCAAAAATTGAAATATGCCGGGGGAGGAGTTTTGCTTCACCATGGTATACATGCAGTGAGCACTGTTATGTGGCTTAAAGAGAAAAATGTTATAGAAGTTATTGGGAAAGCTAGCAAAGGCTCAGAGGGTAATTTAATTCATCCAGAATTTGAGGGTGAGGACTGGGCGGCAGGTATTTTAACTTTTTCAGATAATACATTTTCCATTATACAATCAGATTACGTTACAAAAGGTGGATCCGAACATCGATTTGAAGTGTATGGAACAAAAGGAAACATTAGAATTAGTTTTACACATAACTCTCCTTTGCTGGTCTATAGTTCAGAGGGATATAAATATGCTATGGATAAGGCTGAAACGACCAAGGGCTGGACTTTCCCGGTAGTAGACGAAGAAAGATATGTAGGGTATCGTGATGAAATAAGACATTTTGTTGATTGCGTAAAATATAATAAAGAAATTAAATCAGGAGCACGAGCAGAAGATGGCAGAGAAGCTCTAGAGATTGTGTTAGCAATATATGAATCAGCTAAAGAAAACAAGCCAATAAAAATAAAATAGGGAAGTGCTTGCTTTTACCTATTTTACAACAATTCGAGAGCACATTATAAGGTGTTATAGGACTTCTATTATTATACTTTAGAACAAAAATAGTTATTGAATATTGTAAGGACAATCAACGTGATTGTAATCTAAAATTTATTAAAGAGAAAGGGATAAAAAATGTTTAAAAAAGCAGTAATTTCTGATGAGATATCCCAGGATATTGATAGAGCTGTCGAGATAGCAGCAACGTTTAAATTAGAAGGGATAGAGATAAGATCAGTTTTTGGGAAAGATATTCATGAATTGAATGAAGCCGAAAGAAACAAAATATTCACTACAATCAGGGCAGAAAATATGGTTATACCCTGCCTTGCTACCCCAATTTTTAAATGCCAGATAGATGATGATGAGCAATACAAAGAGAATATAGATATTTTAAAAAAAAGTATAAAAATTGCTCAAGAATGGAATGTAAATCTGATTAGAGGCTTTACTTTTTGGAAAAAGGAAAATTTTGAAGAAGCGCTTCCTAAAATTATTGAAAAAATGAGTACGGTGATTCCTTTATTAAAAGAGAACAATGTTTTGATGGTTATTGAATCTGACCCACATACAAATACTAACTCAACTCAAAAATTGAAAATGTTGCTGGATCAGTTAAATTCTAAATGGATAAGAGCTCTTTGGGATCCAGCGAATAATATTTATGTAGAAGATGCAGAAAGACCATATCCGGAGAGCTACGAAACTATTAAAGAGTATATCGCCCACATTCATGTAAAAGATGCCATTAGGAATAGCGAAGGTAGTGCTGATTCCTGTTGTATTGGAACCGGAGAAGTGAACTGGGCCAAAATTATAAAAAGACTGATAGCTGATAATTATAATGGATTTTTATCATTAGAGACACACTATCGTTTAAACAAAACAATTCCTCAACACCTGCTAGATCGCCCAAAAGGGTATGCCTTTTCATGTTTCGGGGAAGAAGCCTCGGTGGAATGTCTCGAAAGCTGGGATAAGATTATGAGTAACATTGAATTATCTGAATAATTTTTAAAAATAGTGATAAAATTTATATATATCATTTCAAAATGAATAAAAATAGACCTGAAGTCTAAGATATGATTAAAACCAAGGAGGAAAAAAGGTTTGACAAGTCCTATTGGATTTGGAATCATTGGATGTGGGAATATAGGAAACATTCATGCCGAGAATATTAAAAAGATTGATAATGCACGTCTAATTGCAGTTTGTGATTCTGATTTAAACAGAGCAAGAACTGTTGGAGAAAAATACAAGGTAGAATACTTTGATGATTATAGCAAGTTGCTAGATAATGAAAGGATTGATGTTATAAATATTTGTACACCAAGTGGCACACATATGGAAACCTGTATCAAGGCAGCAAATTCAGGAAAACATATTTTATGTGAAAAACCCCTGGAGGTTACTTTAGAAAAAATAGATGCTATTCTTAAGGAAGTCGATAGAAATAATGTTAAATTAGGGGTTGTGTTGCAGAAAAGGGTGCAAACGCCGAACAAGTTAACTAAAACAGCCATAGACGACGGTAAATTTGGGGATATCGTTTCAGGCTCTTTTTATTTAAAAGGCTATCGTAGTCAGGAATACTATGATCAAGGCAAATGGAGAGGCACCTGGGAGCATGATGGAGGCGGGTGCCTTATGAATCAGGGAATACATGACATAGATCTTTTACAATGGTTTTTAGGACCGGTGGAAAGCGTTTATGCTATCGTAGACACAGTGGCTCATGAAAGAATAGAAGTAGAAGACATAGCCTTGGCAATAGTTAAGTTTAAAAATCAAGCCAAAGGAATTATAGAGTGTTCTACTTCTTGTTATCCGGGGTTCCCAAGCTCAATTAGCATATATGGTACTAAAGGAACTATTAATTTGGAAGATGACAAATTAACTAGTTGGGAATTCATAAATCCAACTAAAGAAGATACAGAATTATCTAAAAGAATCATGATTGGCAAAAAAAGCTGCCAACAAGATGGTACTGATTATTCTGATCCCATTATGCTTGTTAAAGACAGCCACAAACATATTATAGAAGATATGGTAAAGGCAATAGAGGGAGATATTATGCCGGAAGTAACTGGAGAAGAAGCACGAAAATCTGTTGAAATTATACTGGCAATATACAAATCTGCAAAAACAGGAAAAGAGGTAAAATTGCCATTATAATTCTTGCTTCAGTAAATATAGAAGAATCTTAGCGAATCAACGAAGTCGAAATAATTTTAGCAATATTGCAATTAAGTATTTAGAATAAAGGAAGGGCTGTGAAAATGAATATCTCCATTTTTAGTAGTAAAGAAGCTATGGCAATAGCTGCTGCTGAAAAAGCAAAAGAAATACTGGATGCTGTAATAACAAAAAATGGCAAAGCTAGTTTAATTGTCGCAACAGCAGCTTCTCAAATGGAATTTTTAGATGCACTCATTAGAATAGATGACATTGACTGGTCTAAAACCACTGTGTTTCATTTAGATGAATACGTAGGTTTAACAGAAGAACACCCGGCAAGTTTTCGAAAATTTCTCAAAGAAAGATTAATAAATAAGGTTAACCCGGGAAAGGCACATTTGATTAGAGGAGACGCGCCGGATATTGAAAAAGAATGCGAACGATTGAATGAAATCATAAGTCAGCATAAAATAGATGTTGCCTTTGTGGGTATAGGCGAGAATGGGCACCTGGCTTTTAATGATCCACCAGCAGATTTTGATATTGAAGAACCATATATTAAAGTAGAGCTAGATGAAATTTGCAGAAAACAACAACTGGGAGAAGGTTGGTTTGAAACCCTTAAAGATGTTCCCCAAAATGCTATTTCTATGTCAATAAAGCAGATTATGAAGTCCAGGGCAATTATCTGTATAGTTCCTGATGAGCGAAAAGCACAGGCGGTAAAAGATTGTTTTACTGGAGAGGATGTTTCTCCCATGTATCCAGCATCAATTTTAAAAAAACATAAACATTGTTTTGTTTTTTTGGATGATAAATCGTCAAAATATTTAAAATAACTTAAAATTACTATAGTAACGATAGGAAAAAATAAAATGTTAGAACATATTGCTCTTATTAATGGGAAGCTGATTACTCCTTTTCGTGAAATATCTGAGGGATTTGTTTTAATTAAAGATAATATAATTGAGAAGATAGGTCAGATGGAGGAAGCTTTATTTTCTGAAAATACTAAAGTAATAGATGTGAAGGGATCATATGTTAGCCCGGGCTTTATCGATTCACATTTACATGGGGCTTTTGGTGGTTCAGTAATGTCTGCAACAGAAAAAGATTTACAAATAATGGCCCAGGGTTTAGTACAATGTGGTACTACTTCTTTTTTACCTACTACATTATCTGCACCCTGGGATGGAGTCATAAAGGCAGTGGATTGTATCTATGAAGTAATGAAAAAAAATTTATCTGGAGCCAGGATACTGGGCGTACACATAGAAGGCCCTTATGTTAATTTAGAACAGAAGGGAGCGCAAAACCCCAAATATATTTACCCCCCTGATCCCGAACAATACCTATCTTTATTAGATGATTATCCAATTGTTAACAGGGTTACTGCTGCACCTGAAATACCGGGTGGCATGGAATTAGCCCAGGAGTTAAAGAGAAGAAATATTGTGGCTGCAATTGGCCATTCAAGTGCCACTTATCAACAGGTATTGCAAGCGATTGAAAATGGATATTCCCATGTTACCCACATGTTTTCAGGTATGTCTGGGGTCAAAAGAATTAAAGGTTACCGAATTTCTGGAGTGATTGAATCAACTCTGCTATTAAATGAGCTCACTACAGAATTAATTGCTGATGGGCACCATCTTCCCCCGAGTTTAATGAAGTTAGTGCTAAATTGCAAAGGGATGGACAGAGTTTGTTTGGTAACTGATTCCATGGCTGCTGCCGGGCTAGGTCCGGGAAAGTATGAATTAGGGGGATTGGAAGTAGTTGTAGAGTCAGATATTCCTCAGGAGTTTGAGATTCCTACTCAAGAAAACAACTATGTTGCTAAATTAACTGACCTCTCTGCTTTTGCTTCCAGTGTCTCTACTATGGATAAATTAATAAAAAATATGATAAGACATTGTGACCTAAGCATCAGAGAAGCAGTGCAATTGGTAACTTATAATGCCGCAAAAATTCAACACTTGGAAAATGAAATTGGCATCTTGGCAGAAAACAAAAAAGCGGACATTGCTGTTTTTGACAATAATGTGAATATTAAAATGACAATAGTAAATGGTAAAATAGCACACAGCACTATTTAAAAAAACAATCCATTCATTTAATAGATAAAATACCCATTGTAATGTTTTAATATAGATTCATAAAAAATCCATATTGGTTTAATCTAACTTATTTCAATAATATAAAACGACTAACCCACTCTTTTTTATTATGCTATAATTATTTTGGATTCTACAATAAATTAAATGAAGAGATAACTATGTCTGAGCATATACATTTACGTGGAAATAATAATCATAGCAATAAGAGAATAATAACAGCTATTATTCTTAATTTTTTGATCTGCCTGGCTGAAATAATTGGGGGGCTGTTATCGGGGAGCCTCTCTTTGCTAGCTGATGCTTTTCACAATTTCAGTGACGGGATGGCTATACTGATCAGTTATCTGGCTCGAATAATAGGCATGCGTTCACCAGATTCAAAAATGACTTTTGGCTATAAGCGAGCAGAAATATTAGCTGCATTGCTGAATTCTTCCGTAATAATCGTTGTTTCATTTTATCTATTCAAAGAGGCCTATATTCGTTATAGAAGTCCTCAGGAGATTACCACATCTTTGATGCTAATAGTTGCTATTTTTGGTTTATTTGCTGATCTTTTCTGTGTTTACTTACTTCATTCAGAAATTCATAATAGTTTAAATATGCGTTCAGCGTACTTGCATTTGCTAAGTGATACACTTTCTTCTGTAGCAGTAGTTGCTACAGGTATTATTATCCACTATTACCCACTGTATTTCATCGATTCCCTGGCAACGGCTGTTATTGCACTCTTTATTCTTATCCAGGGGTATCAGGTCTTAAAACAGAGTACCCTAATCTTAATGGAACGTGTCCCGGCAGAGGTAGATGTAGGGGAAATAAAAAAGAGACTTGAA
>LSQX01379675.1_pt2 | contig 14859 bp, 12 predicted proteins | sample 654561 | NCBI WGS metagenome assembly LSQX01 (sample SAMN04489861, study PRJNA283612) | anaerobic digester metagenome | isolation source: 4 biogas reactors fed with cattle manure at either 37C or 55C with and... | place: Denmark: Kongens Lyngby | collected 2014 | reverse complement strand
ACAGGTTTTAATCGCGATTGGCAATTAGCCTAATTAAATACTTAATATTTAACTTTGAGTTCGTATTACCTTCAATTCTACATTGCGTAGTTCTAAGCCGTGCTTATTTAGGTGGCGTGTCATGCTCGGAGCGAGCTGTTTGATTTTTGCTGCACAAGCATTATTAGCAACAGCCAATCTGAGCGTGCCGTCGGTATAATTAATAATCAAACAATGTTTTGTCAATTCCTTACCAAGTACGCCTACTAATAAAGGTTGTAATTTTAAAATTGTTCGAGCGCGCTGTAGTACGTCGCCTGTCGTCTGCTCTTGTTCTAACCACTCCATCGCGGTTTGAAATTTAGGCGGTTTGCGATAGTTACGATGTGATTTCATATTGAGGAAAATAGCTTTGGCTAAAAAATTCGTATCACCTCGACGAGCGAGACAAAAAACCCAAAGGGTTTGGTCATTTAGCATAACCGTGTTGTGCGTTTGTATTGCCTTGGTCTCGGGTGCTTTGTTAGAGCGTCGTTATGGTTACCAGCAACACGAGGAGCTGGGTGCTTCAACGAGGGATATACCTAGTGTACAACAAAACCCAGTTCAACAAAATCTTATTGAACATGGTTTAGGTCAGTTTGCTCAGCAGTTAGCTGAAGCAAAAGTTACCTTAGATAATCTAAGTCAAATCACCGATCGTCTAAGTAGAAATCCTGCTCTCAATCTTGGGAATATAGGCGATGGCATATTTCTCCCTAACCTTAGCGAAGAGGATCGTCCGATGGAGGAGTTCATTGACGATGGTAGTTACTCAGGTGAGAAAATAGGTAAAGAATTAGATTTATTAAAACAAAAGTTGCAACAACAAGAAAACCGTTTACGTACCTTTGATGTATTGCTGCAAAGTCGTCAATTTGAATTAGATCGCGTACCAACCGGTATGCCTGTGTCCATGTTGCAAGCTCGTATGTCTTCACCCTTTGGTTGGCGTAGACACCCAATTACCCGCGCATCGAGGTTGCATGCTGGCATGGACTTTGCAGCCCCTAAGGGCACACCGATCTATGCTTCCAGTAATGGCGTGGTGAGCAGTGCTGGCTATGTGTCAGGTTATGGCAACCTAGTCGAAATTGACCATGGCTCCGGCGTGACCACTGTCTATGCACACAATAACGAAAACCTAGTAAAAACAGGCGATATTGTTAGTCGTCGACAAATGATTGCACGTGTTGGTAACACCGGTAATTCAACTGGACCACATTTGCATTTTGAGGTGCGTCTTGATGGTGTACCCATCGATCCTATGTTGGTTTTAGGTAAGGATTTATCCGATGTGCAAATACCGTCCGATGGCTCTTTGCTAGATACCTTAAAGCTACTTGGCAAAAAGGAATAAGCAGCGTCTTTTGTTATAAATTAGCCTCTAATATCTTGATATCTGCTGAGTTGGCCTCACATAAATAAGCCTATAGGTTAAACTGTAGAGCTATGCCGATCCTTGTATATAATAATCGGTTAAAAATTTAATAAAATTAACGACACAGACGATATGATTTCTATTTTTAAAAAAATCATCGGTAGCCGTAATGATCGACTACTCAAACAATATAGAAAAACAGTAGCCAAGATCAATAAGCTAGAGCCCACAATGCAGGCCCTTAGCGATGAGGAGTTAGCAGCTAAAACCGCTGAGTTTAAAGAGCGTTTAGCTGGCGGTCAGAGTTTAGATGATATTTTGCCAGAGGCTTTCGCCGTAGTTCGCGAAGCCTCTGTTCGTGTTTTAGGTATGCGTCATTTTGATGTGCAACTGATTGGTGGTTTGGCATTACACCAAGGTAAAATTGCAGAGATGCGTACGGGTGAGGGTAAAACCCTTATGTCTACCTTGGCCATTTATTTAAATGCCTTAGCGGGTCAGGGTGTGCATGTAATTACCGTTAACGAGTATTTAGCAGCACGAGATGCGCACAATAACGGTCGCTTATTTAACTTCTTGGGTTTAACTGTTGGTGTAGTTAACTCAACTCAAACCAACCCAGATAAGATCGCAGCTTATCGCGCTGATGTGACCTACGGTACAAACAATGAGTTTGGTTTTGACTATTTGCGCGATAATATGGAGTACCGTGTAGAGGATCGTCGTCAGCGTAAGCTTTATTACGCGATTGTGGACGAGGTTGACTCCATCTTAATTGACGAAGCGCGCACTCCGTTAATTATTTCTGGTCAAGCTGAAGATAATACCGATCTGTATATGAAAATGGATGCGGTGCCTGCGCTAATGACGCGCATGGAGTCTGAGCCACGCCCAGATGAGCCAGAGCCAGAGGGTGACTTCTGGGTTGATGAAAAAGCGCAGCAAATTCACTTATCCGAGGCAGGCCACATCAAGGCTGAGGGCATTTTACGCGACCTCAATCTTTTAGGTGAGGATCAATCACTTTACGATCCACGTAATATCAGTTTAGTGCACCACTTAATGGTGGCGATTAGAGCGCATAACCTATTCCATAGAGATCAGCATTACGTCGTTCAAGATGGTGAGGTCATCATTGTAGATGAGTTCACCGGTCGCTTTATGCAGGGTCGCCGTTGGTCTGATGGTTTACACCAGGCTGTTGAGGCTAAAGAAAAGGTTGAGATTCAAAATGAGAACCAAACCCTAGCTTCAATTACTTTCCAGAACTACTTCCGTATGTACGACAAGTTAGGCGGTATGACGGGTACGGCCGATACTGAGGCTTACGAATTCCAAGAGATTTATGGTTTAGAGACGGTAATCATCCCAACTAACTTACCGATGATCCGTGAAGATCAAAACGATCAAATCTTTAAAAATGATGAGCAAAAATTTGCTGCCATTATTAAAGATGTGCGTGATTGTTATGAGCGTAAACAACCGGTATTAGTTGGTACAACGAGTATCGAAAACTCTGAGCTCTTATCAGAAATGCTCAAAAAAGAGGGTTTACCTCATGATGTTCTTAACGCTAAGCAACACGCCCGTGAGGCTGAGATTGTAGCCGAAGCAGGTAAGCCAGGTGCCATTACTATTGCTACTAATATGGCTGGTCGTGGTACTGATATTGTGTTGGGCGGTAGTATCCAGAAAAGCATCAATATGGTAATGGAAGACGATACGCTTAGCCCCGAAGAAAAAGACGCGCGCATCAAAGAGCTTCGCGACGCTTGGTTACCAATTAATCAACAAGTTAAAGAGGTTGGTGGTTTACGTATTATCGGTACAGAGCGTCACGAATCGCGCCGTATTGATAATCAGTTGCGTGGTCGTGCTGGTCGTCAAGGTGACCCAGGTTCATCACGCTTCTACTTAGGCCTAGATGACCCATTAATGCGTATTTTTGCGGGTGACCGTGTGCGTGCCATTATGGATCGCTTAGGTGTTGATGGTGAGCCTATCGAAGCGCGTATGGTGACTCGTTCGATTGAGTCCGCACAGCGCAAAGTTGAGAGTCGTAACTTTGATATTCGTAAGCAATTATTAGAGTTTGATGACGTGGCTAACGAACAGCGTAAGGTAATCTACGGTCAACGTAATGAGGTCCTAGAGTCTGAGTCTCTCACTGAGATGCTTACTAACCTGCGTCACGATGCTGTGGCTGAGGTGGTGCGTCAGTATGTTCCCGAAGAGTCAATGGAGGAACAATGGGATATTGCTACCTTAGAGCAAGTACTCGCTAGTGATTGGAAACTAGAGCTACCTATTAGTCAGTGGGTTAAAGAAGATAGCAACTTAGACGATGAGGGCATCTTAGAGCGCGTTGTTGAGGCTGCCGATAAGCAAAACCAAGATAAGATTGATTTAGTTGGCGAAGAGCAATGGGCTCAGTTTGAGCGTTCAGTTCTATTAGATCGTATGGATACTAGCTGGCGCGAACACTTATCGTCGCTTGACCACTTACGTCAAGGTATTCACTTACGCGGTTATGCTCAACGTGATCCTAAGCAAGAGTACAAAAAAGAAGCCTTTATGTTGTTCTCGGATATGCTTGACCGCATCCGTGATGAGGCCGTTAAGATCTTAATGACAGTTCAAATTCAAGAACCAGAGCAAGTGTCGCAGGCCCAAGCCCAGCAACAACAACACGCTCAAGCTCAAAACGTTCAGTATCAACATGCAACTTCAGGCGTTGAAGTAAATGAAAATGGTGACGTTTCAGGCGGTGGTGTTACGGTTAAAAACATGATGGCTAATGTAGGTCGTAATGACCCTTGCCCATGTGGTAGTGGCAAGAGATATAAGCACTGTCATGGTAAATTGGCTTAATTAGTCATATAGTCATTAGACAAATAAAAGCAGCAAATCAAAATTTATGATTTGCTGCTTTTTTTGCGCTTATTAATAAGCGCTACGGAGATTGTTTTTTCTTACATTAAGAATAGTGTAGCTAATCCTAAGAAAATAAAGAAGCCTAATGAATCAGTGGCAAAGGTCAAAAGCACTGATGAACCAAGGGCTGGGTCCTTATTAAATCTATCGCGGATTAATGGGATTAAAACGCCTAAAGCAGCGCCTAAGAGCATATTTAACACCATGGCCACAGCCATTACCATGGCAATTTTGATTGAGCCCGAAAATATCCAAGCAAAAGTACCGGCAATCAAACTGCCACCAAGCCCCACACAACTGGTCACAATAATTTCGCGACGGAATAAAGCGGCGGCATTTTTTTGATTGACACGACCTACGGCTAAGGCACGAATAACCATAGTCATGGTTTGGTTGCCTGAGTTACCACCAATACCTGCCACAATCGACATTAAGAAAGCCAAAATCACAATATGGCTAACAGTGCCTTCAAAGCGTGAAGCCACAATAGAAGCAATCGATGCGGTGATTAAGTTAATTAATAACCACGGTGCACGGTTTGGAATGGCGCGACGAATAGGTACGAAAATATCCTCTTCTTGTAGACCGGCTTGTGAAAGTGCTTGTTCGTTTGAGTCTTCACGAATGACGTCAACAATATCGGTGATGGTGACGCGACCGATAAGTACCTCTTGTTCGTCAATAACGGGGGCGGAAGCTAGGTCATAACGTTCAAAAGCGGAAGCCGCTTTGGCGTCTTTAGAATCAGCCTTAAGTGCAAGATAATCAGTTTCCATCACATCGGTGACTGATTTATCAGCATCATTGACGAGTAATGTGCTTAGAGAGAGTACGCCCTTTAGCTTATTTTCTCTATCGACAACAAAGAGTTGGTCAGTGTGCTCTGGTAACTCACCAAGCATGCGTAAGTAACGCAATACGACCTCTAAGGTGACGTCTTCGCGTACACGCACAATTTCGAAATCCATGATGGCACCGACCGTACCCTCGGCGTAACCAAGAGCTGAGCGTAATTGCTCGCGCTCCTCGTCGGTCATGGTTTTTTGTAGCTCAACCACTACCTCAGGAGGTAGGTCGGGCACTAAGTCCGCTAGTTCGTCTGCGTCTAAGTCCTCGGTTGCAGCAATTAGATCCTCTTGATCCATTTCTGCAATAAGCTCTTCACGCACCCAGTCGTCAACCTCAAGAAGAATATCACCGTCGTGCTCGGCATGTGCGGCATTCCATACCTTGATGCGCTCATCAGACGGTAAAGACTCAAGAATAAAGGCAATGTCGGCAGGGTGGAGGTGGTTAATTAAATCACCAATTTCGGCCTCATGCTTGCGCGTCAAAACGGTTTTAACTAATTCAGCGCGCTCAGAGGCACCCTCTTGTTGAGCGAGGACATTTTCAACCAGTTCGTGTTTTTTTAATAGCTCTTGAATTTCCTCGATGATCGAGTCTTGGCCTTCACTACCTAGACGTTTAGGAATAGTGACTACTTGCGGCTCGGCTTCATCGCTAAGCGTTGTTTCAGCCTGAACGTTTTGGTTTTCATCGTCCTCTGGGAGCATGTCGAGCTCAGGATCCCAGGCGGCCTTATCTTTATCATTATTTGAATTATTGTTAGTCATTTATACAATAACCTATTATGTCGTGTTTTCAGTATTGCCGAAAATAGCACTAGAGTTGCTGTCTAATCATCTCTCCAAGGCTGTTGGCGATGTGTTTATTTGAGGCAATGATATTACCACCGCTAGGCCAAGGCTCTTTTTCATAAATATCAGTAACGCAGCCACCCGCCTCGCGTACTAAAATGGTGCCTGCACAAACATCATAGGGGGCAAGGCCCATTTCCCAATAGCCGTCAAAACGACCACAAGCAACCCAAGCTAAGTCTAGTGCAGCAGAACCTAAGCGACGAATACCTCGAGTATTGTGCATGGCCTCTGTGAAACCTCTCATATAAGGCTCTTCGAAAGAAAAATCCCTAAAGGGGACGCCTGTAGCTAATAATGAGTCGTTAAGGTGCAGCGCATCGGAAGTGCTGATGCGTTGACCGTTTAAAAAGCAACCGTTTTGATAGGTAGCACTAAACAGCTCTTGACGATTGAAGTCATAAATTACGCCAACAATCGGAGTATCTACTGCTAGTGGAGCGGTATTAGTGGTTAACATAGTGCCTGCGCGAGCAACTAAGCCTATTGAAACCGCATAGTGAGGAATGCCGTGTAAGAAATTAGTAGTGCCATCGAGAGGATCAATGATCCAAGCGTAGGGTGCTTGATCTAAATCGGGTGAATTGCCGCTTTCCTCTGCCATAATAGCGAAGTCAGGTGTTTGCTTGCGCACTACCTCTAAGATCGCTTGCTCAGCATCTCGATCGGCCTGTGAGACGAGATCATTTAACTGCTTATAATCAATTGATAATTTGCTATGATCTTTGGCGTAGATGCTCAGGATCGAAGCTGCTTCTTTGGCTGCTGTTGTCGCAGTTTCCAGAGCATGATAAAAATCCACCTGAATGTCTTGCATGAATGTATTTCCCAAAGCGTCAAAAGGCATAGACTGATGTTGAAAATAGTTTCCGGCGACCATCCGGCAAGATACTACTCGCATCATGCAGAATAACACTTAATTATACTACAGCTGTTTTTTTAAAAATTTATTAAACAAAGTCTTGATTATAAAGCTCAAAACAACTAGTTTATGCTTAAAGAATTTATCTTATTTCCCGCCACCCTTAGTTTAGAAAACGAGACCTTATCCATCGTATCTGAGTTGCAAGAGTTGCACGTCAATAGCGCTTGGCTACTGCAATGGCAGCAGCGTGTCGAGGCTATGTGGCCAGTCATGCGCACCCATCTACAATCTAAGGGGCTAATGCAATTAATGCTTGAGGGTGAGATGGCTTTATTGCTTTTGCCCTTAGTGCTAACGCATCGCACCTCTTTTAATAAGCATATTATTTATAGCAACAATATTTATTGGGGAGCTTCGGAGTGGGAGCAGATTGAGCGGTTTTATAAAGAAGCTAATCTTATTAACGATGAGATAGCTACGATTTTTACTTGGCTTAAAAAATCCTGGCCCCTAGCTTTACCTGGGGTGCATCGTTTAGATGCAGAGGATCGGAGTTTTAGCCTAACCCTAGGTTTAGGTGACCCCCAGTATTTACAACAACAATGGCTTTGCTCTATTGATGTCTATGTACGCGATGAAACAGCAAAACAACGATCGTGGCCATGGGTATTGCGGTATTCGGCGGCTCGTTGCTATTTTTTAATGGAATCATCGTTTTTTGAGCGCGAAGATTTTCAATATTCCGTAAAAAAAGCAGGGTTACGTTTAGATATAAAAAACTCTTGTGGCACACGTCCGCACCTAATCTCCACAGTACAACCCGTCAAATCAGTCAATCGACGCCTAGCCATTGTTGGAGGTGGTATCGCAGGTGCTGGAATTGCTTGGGTGATGCAACACCGTGGTTGGGAAATTACGGTATTTGATCCTGCATTTGCGCAGTCCAATGCAGCTAAACATCAGCACCATATTGCAGCGGCGATGACACCATTTATTTCCATTGATGATAATCATAAATCCCGACTGAGTCGCAATGCTATCTTGCGCACATTGCATCATTGGCGCGATTTTCCAGATGAGGTAGTGGTATCGCGTACGGGTAATTTAGAGCTTAATCGCGATAAAGGTTATGGCAAAGACATTACCTTGGCAGTTGAGACCTTAGGTTTTCCTGAGGAGTGGGTGCGCCGATTAAACCCCCAGGAAGTCTCAGGGTTGCTTGGTTTTGAGCTACAAGAAGAGGGTATCTTTTGGCCTCAAGCGCGCCTCATTAGTCCAGAAAATCTTTTGAAGCATATCTATCAGTATGCAGCCCTAAAACAACGTGCAGAAGCAGTAACGAGTGTTGAGAAGCAACAAAGTGATGGGCTTTGGCAACTATTTGCAGACGATGGTTCATCTTTAGGGCAATTTGAGCAGGTGGTATTGGCTAACGCTGCCGATTGTATGGCCATTCTAGAAAAAAGTAATTTATTACAACGTCACAATGTGGCGGGTGAGGCAAGGTCAGCAATGCCCAAGATTGAAAGCACCATGCATTGGATGGGTGGCGAGGTAATGCATGTACCTGCCACAAGGCTTGCCAAGGTGCCGCAGGTCCCCTTAGGCGGACAAGGTTATTTTCTTCCTCCAACTGCTGAGGGTCAATGTGTGTTGGGTAGTACGTACCGACATGGGGTCCGTGATCCTGGTTTGAGCTTAGAGGGTCAAGCCGTCATTAAAGGCAAAATGCCACTAAATCTAGATGGATTGAGTGATCCAAAGCAATTAGAGCAGGGATGGTCTGGGGGTAGGGCAGTGGTGCAAGGTCGCTTGCCTGTGATTTGTGAGTTGGATTATGCCAAGGGCTTATGGTTGGCAGTGGCTTATGGTTCGCACGGTTTAACGTGGAGTAGTTTTGCGGGCGATATTATTGGCACCATACTCGATGGTGAGCCTGTGCCTTTAGAAAAAGAGCTCGTTAAAGCGCTGGGTCTAAGATAAAAAAAGGGGCGCTATTTTAAACCTATTTCTGAGTAAAAATCAATTTCGGTTTAAAAATATTGAAAAAAAAGTCATAATAGATAGATGTAAGTGGACAATTAACCATAAAAAATGTCCTATAACTACCAAAATCAATAAAAGAGAATTGTGTGATTCAATTTGATAAATTAGCGTTAGAGTCTAAAACCAATCATAGTGTAGAGTTCTCTACAGGCCACGAGGACTATGTGTTACGTATAGAGGCACAAGCTCCTGGTGTATTTAGACTTTGTTGCGATTCCTTAAAAAATCTATCCATATCTGAAACTAATGACAGAGTTAAAACAAGAGAAGAATTATCTGTTATTCCTAACGATCAGCCAGCTGAGCTAATCGTTGTAGAGCAAGAGGGTTCATGGCTTTTGGCTCAGCGTGATTGTGCTTTATTAATTACAAAGCAGCCTTTTTCTTTTAAATTACTCAAGAAAAATGCTGTAGAGTCGGCTGAAACTGCTATTGAGGGCGAGGAAGAGACTACTCCTAAGCAAGATGCTGTTGCGGCATATGCCGATGCGGAGGTTTTACTTCAAACCTCCGGTAATTTTGAAGAGCCTTTTGTTTATGACGAGTCTTGGGCGTTGATGCTCGACTTGCCAGAAGAGCAAGCGGTCTATGGCTTAGGTGTGACAGAACAAAATTTTGATCGCCGCTCCGAGGAGTTGGTATCTGATCAACCTGATTTTAAGTTCTCGCCTCTGGCTTGGACCACTCATGGTTGGGGCCTATATTTAAACGGTTTTGATCGCTGTATTCATAGTGTGGCAACCACCGAAGATGAGTCTACTTATCAATTGCGTACTGATAATAAGCGCTTTGATTTGTACTTATTCACTGGTGAGCCCCTAGAGATTTTTGACCAATTCACTGCCTTAAATGGTCGTGGCGGTCAGCCGACTCTAGAGGCGATGGGCGTAGGCTTAAAGCAGCTAGATGAGCAGGGCGATGATGAGTTCTTGCTCTTTGCTAAGCAGTTGCGTGAGCATGATATTTCTATTAACACCTTAGAGTATGCATGGCCAACGATGCTTGTGATTGACAGTGATCGTCTCAACCTTGATTGGGATGCCGAGCGTCTAGGTGATAATACCCGCGCCTATTTTGATAATCTCAAAGAAAATGATTGGCACGCTATTGTGCCGACTTTTCCAGCGATTTACGTCGGTACGCACTTATTCGAAGAGCTTGACGACCGTGGTTGGATGGTCATGGACGCCGAAGGCGATGCGCTGCAATTCAAAGGTACGCGACATACTGGCGGCAAGGATTACGGTCTCTTAGACCTGACTTACAAAGATGCCTACATATTTTGGCGTGATCGACATCAGCAATTATTAGAGCACGGTCAGTCGCTTAAAACAGCCACATCGATTGTTGAATTGCCTGATGAAGCCTGCGGTCGTCACAACGAAGAGGGCGCCTTACTTCGTAGGTTATTCCCAACTTTAATGGAGCAATCGCTCTATGACGGTATTTCATCGACCACGACACCGCCTGAGGGCGTGGTGGTACACGATGAGATTAATATGGCGAGCCAACGTCGTCCTTATTTAGAAATTGCCCCTTATGAAAATTCATGGGAGGGTTTAAACAAGCTATACCGCACGCTTATTAGTGCACAAAATAGCAGCGTGCCATTTATTAAGCATATGATTGGTCGCGCTGGTGACGAACCGATGTCACCAGAGTTATACCTACGCTGGTTAGCGCTTTCTACCTTTAGTGCGAATTTTTCATTCCACGCCGAAGAGGAGCAGCTACCCATTTATTACGACGAAGACACTCAAACCATTGCTAAACAATGGCTCGGTTTACGCTATCGTTTAATTCCTTATGTACTAGGCATTATCGAAGAGGGTGTGCGCGGTGGTCAGCCAGTTCAAAACTCAATGCCCTTGGCTTTTCCTAATGATCAGGTGGCCGCAGAGTTTGATAATCAGTTTTTATTTGGTCCTGCGGTTTTAATCGCACCGATTTTAGATGACAGTAATAGCACTATCGTTTATTTACCTGCCAACGAGGCTTGGTGGGATCTAAATACGGGTGAGCGCTATGAGGGCGGTCAGACACTTGAGTATCATTGTGGACTTGACACGATTCCAGCATTTGGTCGCGAGGGTCATATGTTAGCTGTGGGTCCTACCATTGCTCATTTAGGCGAAATGAACTCGGCTCGTATTCTAGATGAAATCTGGTTATTCGGTATGCCATTGCATAACCCAGTGGTCATGCGTAACAAAATTCGCGTGATGCAAATGCAGGGTTCTAGCTATATCAAGGGCCTAGAGGGTCTAAAAATACTTCAAACCGACGAGCTAGAGGTTAAGCGTCGCGGTGCTGAGGTTAGGATCTCTCCTATTCGTTAAGTCTTAGATTCTCTATGACAACATCTGTTAAGCCCATTGTCGGGATTATTCTATTAATACTTTCGACATGGGCTTTATCAACTCAAGAGGCAAGCGCTAAGTGGCTCATGGAGCTTAGCTTGCCACTATTTTTGCTGATCCTAGTTAGATACGCCTTACATGTGGTGATTGTTTTGACTATCACTTTGCCTAAAAAAGGCATGGCGGTCTTTCGCAGTCGACATTATCTAATGCAGGTGGTGCGCGGCAGTACGTCGTTGTTTGCTGCCTTGACGGTATTTATGGCGCTGTCTTATTTGCCCCAAGCAGAGGCAACGGCTATTTATTTCTTAGCACCACTACTTGTGCTTTGTATCGCCCCTTGGTTTTTGGGTGAGGCTATGCGCTGGCATCGTTGGGTGGCCGCATTTGTGGGCTTTCTCGGGGTGATGGTTATTGTGCGACCAAGTGCGGGCCTAAACCCTATAGGGGTCATGTATGGTTTATTAGCAGCAGTGGTGATTGCTACACAGTTTTTATGTACTAGAAAGTTAGCTGATGATGACTCGATGACTACTTTGTTGTGGACAGGCATCGTAGGCTTTGTGGCCTCGCTTGTATTAGTACCTTTACAGTGGACTGAGGGCATTGCGGTTTTAGAAGAATTTAAGTTATGGCAATGGCTTTTATTGCTTAATACGGGTGTTTTTGGTACAGTAGGCCACTTATTGCAAATTAAGGCTTATCAGCGAGCATCCGCTTCGCTCTTGGCACCTTTTAGTTATTTGCAAATTATTGCAGCCGCAGCATTAGGCCTCGCTATTTGGGGTCAATTCCCTGATATGTGGGGTTGGTTCGGTATCTTTATTGTTTGTGCTAGCGGCGTTGTAGTTACAATGATCGAATGGCGTGACAATCGACGCGTAAATAAGTTGGTTCAAGGTATAATAGAGTCTAAGCAATCTATTAAAAATAACAAATCAACTTAATTGTTATAAATATTCTTATAAAAGCAATATTTATCCAGATTGTTGTAAAAGATGCACAAAAAAACAACATCTTTTAGTTATTTTAAATTAGGTGTTGACATGATCTTCATAATAGGTCATAATTTAAATCTTTCGGGGCTGGTAGCTCAGTCGGTAGAGCAGCGGACTTTTAATCCGTTGGTCGCGGGTTCGAATCCCGCCCAGCCCACCAGAATTTAAAATGCCCTTGCTATTTTTAGCAAGGGCATTTTTCATTTGTGTGTCAAAATTCTAATATATAGGCACAATACCTTAGTCACAACGCCTTAAATATCGGGCATACTTTGATGATGCTTGTTGTTAACAAAGACCTTTATCAGCATCAATTTCATTTTCAATTCAATAGATAGTTAATTCATTATTTCGGGGCATGTCGATTTGTGACTGGCTCTTTATTGTTATTGCATAGTATGTCTACTCATCGTCCCTTTATTGGTATCGCTTTATTAATCTTGTCTACTTGGGCCTTATCGTCTTTAGACGCAGGTGGTAAGTGGTTGATGCAGTTTGGTCTGCCGTTAGTGGTACTGAGTTGGGTGCGTTATTTAATTCATGCGATTTTAGTGTTGATTTTTACTTTACCTAATCGTGGTTTAAGTATTTTTAAATCAAAGCAGATGAAGTTCCAAATAGTGCGGGGCACGGTTGTTTTAACTGCAACATTGACGTTTTTTACAGCATTAAGTTATTTACCTCAGGCAGAAGCAACTTCAATTAATTTTTTAGCCCCTTTATTGGTTTTATGCTTAGCGCCCTTTGTGTTGAAAGAGCCATCGCGACTCTATCGTTGGCTAGCAGCGTTTTGTGGTTTTGCTGGAGTATTAATTATTGTGCGACCAGGTTCGGGACTCCACCCACTTGGTGTGATGTTTGGACTGATGACGGCGGGTATTTTCTCACTGCAGTTTTTGGTAACGCGTAAATTGGCCGAAGATGACTCGATGACCACGTTGTTATGGACTGGTTTAGTAGGTACTGCCATCAGTACGGTTTTAGTGTTTTTTTATTTAGATGATGTAGCACGTATCTTAGTTGAGTATGAGTGGGTGGATTGGCTTATCTTAGCCTCTACAGGCGTCTTTGGTACCTTAGGTCATTGGTTACAGATAAAGGCCTATCAAAACGCGCCTGCGTCGCTTTTAGCGCCTTTTGTATACTTACAAATAGTGGCAGCAACATCCATTGCTTGGGTGATTTGGAAGCAGTTCCCTGACGCGCTCAGTTGGCTGGGTATTGCTATAGTGATTGGTAGCGGTGTGATCGCTTCAATGATCGAATGGCGCCATAATCAAAGCACTAAACGACTGCTACAACAGGCACTTCATGAGGCGTAATTAGGCCGCAATTAAAAGGTTACGTAAAAAACGTGCGGCCTCGGCGATTTCACCACTGCAGAGACCAATAGGGCCGACTTGGTTAAGCGCTAATAAATCCGCTGCGGCACCATGTAGCCAAACACCCCCTTCAACGGCCTCATCAGCTGCTATGCTTTGTGCCAAGAGACTAATAATCATGCCGCTTAAAACATCTCCGCTGCCTGCTGTGGCTAAGCCAGGGTTGCCGCTTTGGTTAATGGTTAATTCAGCATCGGGGGCGGCTACGACAGTTTGGTAGCCTTTTAAAACGACTCGGCTATAGTATTTTTCGGCTAGTTCAAGGGCCGCTTCCTCTCTGTCGGCCATTATCTCTTCGGTGCTACATTCTAATAAGCGTGCAGCCTCAGTAGGGTGGGGTGTGATAATGGCTGGTGTTAATCGACTAGCTAGGTACTCAATGAGCTCTGGCGATTGACTAAGAATGTTCAAGGCATCGGCATCAAGCAATAAGGGCTCTTGAGCAACTTGCTGCAATATGGTTTTTAAAGTGTCATAGGCGGTTTGTGACTGACCCATACCGCAGCCCACAGCCCAATGAGTAATATCTTCACGAGTCAGTAGCTTGTCTGCTGTAGTCAGCATTAACTCGGGCCTATCAGTAATATAAGGTACAGGCAAGCTGTTTTGACAAAAACCAAGCCACACCTTACCGCAACCTGTCATTAGGGCAGCCTCACCCGCTAGCACGATAGCGCCACTCATACCACTTGTACTACCAACGACGGCCACTGTACCAAAAGTGCCCTTGTTACTGTCTAAGCTACGCTCTTGCAGTAGCGCTGGGAAGTTCTGATGACAGTGGTTTAACCACTCCTCTATAAGGTTGTCACTTATTTCAAAGTTTGTCATCGAATCATCTCCTAAAATATTGATTACATAGCCCTAACGCCCGGACCCTCTAAACGACTACGACCACCGCTCATGGGAATGACTTGAATCTGGGTGCTGATTCTTTCTTTTAAGGCGGCAACGTGAGAAATAATACCAATAGTTTTACCGCTTCGGTGCAAGTTAGCAAGCGAGCTTAGCGCAATATCTAGACTGTCTTCATCTAGGGTACCAAAACCCTCGTCTAAAAACAGTGATTCTAGGCGCATATTACCCGCCACCATCTGTGATAAGCCGAGGGCTAAGGCTAAGCTTACGATAAAGCTTTCACCACCAGAAAGGTTTTTAACAGAGCGTAACTCTGC
>LSQX01347174.1_pt1 | contig 14860 bp, 16 predicted proteins | sample 654561 | NCBI WGS metagenome assembly LSQX01 (sample SAMN04489861, study PRJNA283612) | anaerobic digester metagenome | isolation source: 4 biogas reactors fed with cattle manure at either 37C or 55C with and... | place: Denmark: Kongens Lyngby | collected 2014 | reverse complement strand
GATGTAAAATCTTTATTGCATTCAATATATATGATATAATTTTTAATTATATTAATACTATAAGATTATATGGGTAATATAGGCAGACACTTGAAATAGAATATTTTTATAGTAAAATAAAGAATATATATAAATCACGAAAATGATTGCACGAAAATGGTTGTACAATGAGAATTTAAATTATACTCTGGCAGGGGAAAAGAATGGCTAAAAAAGAAGATAATTATATATTTCTGTTTGTTTTTATGTTGTTGGGCTTACTGTTGACTGTTCAATTTAGGAGTGTTTTGCATTCAAACAAGGGTAAGCCTACAGTTGCCTATGAGATTGAGAGCTATAAAGAGCAGTTGAATGTTGAGAAGGTAAAAGCAAGCAAGCTCAGAGAGGAGATTGACAAAAATCTGAAGTTGATTGAGGATTTTGAAAGGAGCTTTTTTGAGAGAAGCAATGATAAGGCATTTGAAAGCGAGTGGGAAAAGGCAAATATTGTAGCAGGTCTTACCAATGTGGTAGGAAATGGGGTAATAATCAAACTTAATGATGCCCCGCACAGAATAAGCAAAGATGTGGAAGACGATATTCTTCACAATATAGATATTGTGAAGGTTCTTAATGAGCTTAAGAAAGCTGGTGCTCAAGCACTTTCGGTTAATAATGAGCGGATAATATCGACAACGGGAGTAATATGTACAGGTCCCACAATCCGGGTTAATGGTACAAGGTACTCGGTTCCATTTGAAGTAAAAGCTTTAGGTCCTCCAGGAAAAATGTACAGTTCTCTTAACACAAGTGAAATAATAATAGATTTAAAGGGAAGAGGTTTAAGGATTGAAATAAAAGAAGCTAAGGACATAGTTATTCCTGCATACAGCGGAAATATAGAAAATCTGACAAACAGTCTGGAGGTAGTTGACTAATGAAACTTTCAAGAAGTATTTCAATAACTGTAGTATGTTTAATACTTGGGATAATGCTTGCATGGCAGTATAAAAGCCTTTACTATAACGAAAAAATTAAAACAACTCAGGTGGTAAGACTTGATACATTAAAAGATGACCTTATTGCAGAAAAAAAGAATGCTGAGGCTCTAACGGTTAGAAATCAGGAGCTTTTGAAAAAGCTTGAGGGATACGAGAAAAATTCTGAAATTGATCAGGAACTTAGAAAAGAACTGGACAGAGCTAGAATCCTTGCAGGTTTATACGATGTAAAAGGACCGGGAATAGAAATTACTCTTGATAATGATACTGATACTGTTATTGCAAAGGACATACTCGATATTCTGAACGAACTGAAAGCTTCTGAAGCACAGGCTATATCCGTTAATGGTGAGAGGATAGTTTCGATGAGTGAAGTTAAGAAAGCAGGAACCTATTATATAGTTATAAATGGAAAACAGATGGTAGCACCTTTTACCATTAAAGCTATAGCTGAGCCTGAAAAGCTTGAAAACGCCTTAAATATGCTGGATGGAATTGTTAAATTTCTTGAGGACTATATAAAAGTCAAGTTGGAAAAGAAGGACAGTATTGTTATACCAAAGGTTAGAGATGATGGTTCAGTTCTGAAATATAATCTCCTTGAACCTGTAAAGTAGCTTGTATTAAGTAGAAAGAGAATTGTTTCAGTCATTTTTTTTATAAATTTTATATATAAATATTATAGACCTTATAATATAAGGTCTTTTTATTTATTATTTTATTCCTTAGAGGGAGGAACTATATGAAGGGAAGAATTATAATTGTTTGCTTTTTGGTAGTTATGTTACTTGCAATAAACCTATTGTTTGGAAACAAGAAGGAAAATACTGATGTGCCGGAACGGAAAGCTTGGACAGCTTCTCTTGACAACATTGATTTTAGTGATGAGATAACAGGTATGTTGAGTGAAGGGACAATAGACGAGATGCTAGATTATGAAGATGCCTTTGTAGAGACCATTGGCAGTGGTCAGCACAGCAATAAAGTTCTTCGCTGGGGTATTTGCAGAAGAGGGTATGGTAAAACACCTGATGCGGATCCGGGGACTCCGGAACTGTTAAAAAGATACGGAGGTTTCTATTTAGGAGATGCTAACAAAAATGAAATATACCTTACTTTTGACGAGGGATATGAAAATGGATATACCCCCAAAATTCTTGATGTGCTAAAAGAAAACAACGTAAAGGCGGTGTTCTTTATAACAGGTCCTTATTTAAAGGAACATCAGGATTTGGTGGACAGAATGGTAGAAGAGGGGCATACTGTAGGCAACCATACTATTAATCATCCGAGTCTGCCAAGTCTGGGGGATATTGACCTGAAAGAGGAGATACAAGGACTTGATGGAGAGTTTTATGAGAAATTCAATAAACATATGAAATTTTTGCGCCCACCAAAAGGTGAATATAGTGAAAGGACTTTGGCTTTGACACAGAAGATGGGTTATACAAACCTTTTTTGGAGCTTTGCCTATGATGACTGGTATAGAGACAGGCAAAGAGGTCAGGACTATGCGCATAGGAAGGTTATGGATAATCTCCACAATGGTGCTGTGATTTTACTACATGCCGTATCGAAAGACAATGCAGATGCTCTTGAAAGTATTATTAAAGGTGCAAGAGAGAAAGGGTTTGAATTTGGTGATGTAAACAATTTATGTAACAGTGATTTATAGATTTTAAGGAGAAAATTATGGCTCAGAAAAGAAAGGACCGTAGCAAAAAACAAAATAAGCAAGAGCATAAAGTGGACATAAGAGCAAAAATGACCGAGCTGTTGGAATTGCCGAAGGAAATAGTATTGGATATACCAAAGATAACCATGTATGGTAGTAAGAACATGGTTATTGAGAATTATAAGGGGATTATTGAGTATGATAACAACGTAATCAGGGTTAATACAAGCATGGGAATAATAAAAATAGCAGGAGAAAGATTGATTATAAAAGAGATAACCTCGGAAGATCTTATGGTTAACGGTGGTATAATCTCCCTTGAGTTTTTAAGATAAAAATTGTTGTATAAACGGCATAGCAACATGGGGGGAATATAAATGTTGTTGTTGAAAATATGGAATTATGTCAGAGGATATGTTATTATAATGGTTGAAGGATACTTCTTGGAGAAATTTGTGAATATATGTATAAGAAGGCAGATATTACTTTGGGACATTAAAAAGCTGAAGGATAGCAGGATGACTCTTAATGTAAGCATAAAAGGATTTAGAATGCTAAGGCCGGTTGCAAAGAAAACACATTGCAGGGTATCTATAGCAGAAAAAAGGGGTATTCCTTTTATACTGAGCAGATATAAGGGACGGAAGACTTTTTTTCTTGGTGCAGTTGTATTTATTATATTGTTCATTTTGATGACATCCTTCATCTGGACAATTGAAGTTGCAGGCAATCAGACGATTGAAACCGAATTGATACTGAATAAGCTTATGGAAATGGGCATAAAGCCCGGGGTTTTGAAATTCAGGATTAATACAGAAAACGTCTCAAACAACATTATTATGGATATTCATGAACTGTCATGGGTAAGTGTGGTTGTAAAGGGCACAAAAGTTAAGGTTGAAGTATCTGAGGCAGTGAAAAGACCACCGATAGTTCCGAGAAATATACCTTGTGATGTTGTTGCTGCAAAGGATGGAGTAATAAAATCAATAATTGTAACAGCAGGAATAGAAAATGTAAAAGCCGGGGATACAGTAAAGAAGGGGCAGATATTAATATCGGGTACTGTTCCTGTAAAAAACCAGGAAGATAATCCTAGGATGGTTCACGCTATGGGCGTTGTAAATGCAAGAACCTGGTATGAAAACGAGCAACTTGTAGAGACAAGAGTTGTTGAAAAAGTAAGAACCGGAAACAAGAAGGATAATATATCCATATTGCTGTTTTCAAAAAGGATAGGTTTGTTCAATAAGGATGTACCGTATAGTGATTATGACAGGGTGGAAATGAGAAAGCTTTTTTCAATAGGTGAAGATATGGTTTTACCCTTTGGATTTATAACTGAAAGGTACTATGAGTATAGTATCATTGAGGCTGAAATAACTCTGGAGGATGCAAAAAAAAGTGCAACCGATACTGCATATAGGGAAGTTTTAAAAAGGGTTCCTGAAGAAGCTGAAATAGTAAATAAAATATTGAGCTTTGTTGAAAATGAAGACGGCAGCCTTTCGGCGGATGTCATTATTGAATGTATAGAGGATATTGGATATACGATAGAGATTGGGGGAAAGTGATTGGAAAGTCTTATAGAAATCTCTTTGGAGTATGACAGGATTGAGCACGCAATGAACCTTTTTGGCAGTTTTGATGAGAATATTCACATAGTGGAGGATGCATTCAATGTAAAGGTTATTTCCAGGGATGATGAGATCAGGGTGGTAGGTTATTCGGAAGGTGTACTTAAGGCAAAGACTGTTTTGCAAAGGCTTATGAGCCTCGCAGCACAGGGTGATGTTATCACCAAACAGAATGTAAGCTATCTGGTACAGCTTGCAAATGAAGAACAACTGGACAAAGTAAAGGATTTTAATGCTGATTATATATGTCTTACGGCGCGGGGAAAACAGATTAAGTCAAAGACTCACGGTCAGAAAATATATGTAGATGCTATTAAAAATAATGACATTGTTTTCGGTATAGGTCCGGCAGGAACAGGTAAGACATTTCTGGCTGTAGCGATGGCTGTAACGGCATTTCGGAACAAGGTGGTCAACAGAATAGTTCTTACAAGACCTGCTGTGGAAGCAGGTGAGAAGCTTGGTTTTTTGCCCGGAGATTTACAAAATAAGGTAGACCCGTATTTAAGGCCTTTGTATGATGCTCTTTATGAAATGATGGGGTTTGAGACATACCAAAAATACCTTGAGAAAGGCATGATAGAGATTGCGCCACTTGCGTATATGAGGGGAAGAACGCTAGATGACTCTTTTATAATACTTGATGAGGCTCAAAATACTACTCAGGAGCAGATGAAAATGTTTCTTACCCGTATAGGTTTCGGCTCAAAGGCAGTGATTACAGGAGATATAACCCAGATTGACCTTCCGGGGGACAAGAAGTCGGGGCTTAAGGTAGTTATGAAGATTTTAAAGGATATAAAAGGAATATCTTTTGTTCATTTAACCGATAGAGATGTAGTCAGACATGAGCTTGTACAGAAAATAATACAGGCATATGAAAGGTACGACCAGGGAAAAGAACATAAGGGCTCATAAACATTTTCGTGATTTATATTGAATGCGAAAGCTGTATATATAAAAGTGCTTGTTAAAAAGGAGCGGGGTTTATGTTCAAAGATAGAAACATTGATATTCAAGGTAACCTTAGAACTTATTTCAAGAATAAAAACATTCAGAGGATACTAATTGCTATTCTTACCATTATCCTTGCGTTTTTAATTGTACTAAACGGAGCAACTCCCAGAAAATATAGACTGACTGAGGGAGAGGTATCAAGACATAGTATAATGGCACCACGTGATGTAATAAATACAATTAAGACGGAGCAGAAGATGGAGGAGGCTGCCAATGCGGTAATTCCTGAAATGGAAGTGGCAAGTGATGCGTCCATTGAAGTTTATGAGAATTTGGACAGCTTTATTTATCTGGTGGAAGAAGCGAGGGCGAATGTCAGGAAAAAGGCTCAGGAGCTATCTGCCGAGCGGAATGAAGAAACGTTTAACAGTCTGTTAGCACAGGAGCAGGAGAAAATAGCAAATAAACTCAATGAAGATATCAGTAATTTAAAGATAACTCTTTCTTTTGAGCAGATACTTTACCTTATTTCTAAAGCCGGTGATGATGATATCAAGAACTTTGAGTCTGTATTACGCAAACAAATAAGGGAGATAATGAGAGAAGATATCACAACAAGTAATCTTGCTGGCAGAAAGGATGAACTTCAAAGGAAAATTCAGGAAACTGCTCTGAAGCAGGAACTTAAAAATACTGGTTATATTTTGTACAATCATATTTTGAAGCCCAACCGCATAATTAATCAGAAAGCTACTGATGATAAAAAGCGTATAGCCCGTAATGATGAAAAAAATATAGAAAGAATCAAGAAGGATCAGAGGATAATCAGTGAGGGCGAAATAGTTACAAAAGATAAGCTTAAGGTTCTTGAAGATTTAAATCTGTTGGAAACAAAGAGCAGATTTGATTATTCTTTTTTTGCAGGAATTCTGGTTATTCTTATAATGCTTTCACTTATGCTAATTCTTTATATGAATAATTTCTGTAAAAAGGTGTTTTATAATAGAAATGACCTGATTTTGCTGTCAATAGTAATTCTGCTGACACTACTTATTGCAAGGGCGATATACGAGTATTCCACATTGGCAATTCCGATTTTTATAGCTACCATGCTTATATCGATACTGCTTGATTTGAAGTTGGCATTGATTGTAAATTTCATTCTGACTATTGCAATTATGCTGATGAGCAATACACTGGTTGTGGGCGGTGATGTCAAGTTTGTATATATGGCAACTGTCAGCGGTACTTTTTCAGCATTTGTTGTATCTAAGGCAAATCAGAGAAACAAGCTTTCTATTGCCGGCTTGGTAATCGGTGGGCTTAATGTTCTTGTTATTGCATCCTTTGATTTGATAAACAAGTATTCTGTGGAAGTGTTGCTCAAAGACAGCATCATTGTCTTTATTAACGGGCTTGCATCTGTAGTTATAACTATAGGGTTACTGCCGTTTTTAGAGACAACCTTCAATATAATAACCCCAATGAGACTTTTAGAGCTTGCAAATCCAAACCAACCTCTCTTAAAAAGACTATTGACTGAAGCACCCGGGACATATCATCACAGCCTTATGGTGGGCAATCTTGCGGAGGCGGGAACTGAAGCAATTGGAGGAAATGCTTTGCTGGCAAGAGTGGCAGCTTATTTCCATGATATAGGGAAGCTAAAAAGACCTGGTTTTTTTATAGAAAATCAGTTAAGTGAAAACCCTCACGACAAGATGACAGCTAACCTGAGTTCGTTGGTTATTTCTTCCCACATTCATGATGGAGAAGAAATGGCAAGGAAATTTAAAATACCTCTGGCTATAAGGGATATAATAATACAGCATCATGGGACTACATTAATTGCATATTTTTACCATAAGGCTAAAAAGTCTGAAAAATGTGAAGATGTTGATGAGGAGAAATTTAGATATGACGGATTAAAACCATCATCGAAGGAAGCTGCTGTTGTCATGCTTGCCGATTCGGTTGAAGCGGCGGTCAGGTCAATGCCAGACAGAACGGAAGGTAAAATTGAAGGTTTTATAAGAAAAATAACCAAGGATAAATTGGATGATGGACAGTTTGACCAATGCAGTCTGACGTTAAAAGACCTTGATAGTATAGCAAAAGCCTTTATGAAAGTTTTTAGCGGCTATTTTCATGCAAGAGAAGAATATCCTGAGATCAAAAGAGTAAATGACAGGACAAAAGAAAATAATACTACCGAATCGGGTGGTAAAAGCATTGATTTGGAAAACAGTTCTGAAAGCAAAGAGGGAAATACAGTGGACAGTAGCAGGCAGGAAAAATAGGTGGATAAAGGAAGATAAATAAATGGATATTACGATAGAGAACCTGCAAGTTAAGGTGGAAGTGACAAAAAAACTGAATGAACTAATGGAAAAGGCGATAAAAGCATGTCTTGATGTTGAAAACTTTAGTATACCTTGTGAGGTAAATGTCATGTTAGTGGATAATGACAGGATAAAGCAGATAAATTCCGAATACAGGAATATGGACAAGCCTACTGATGTTTTGTCCTTTCCTATAGTGGACATGTATGAGGGGAAAATAAATTCCGATGAAGGAGATTATAATCTTGATGATGATGTTATGATTCTGGGTGATATTATCATTTCATTGGAAAAGGCAAAGGAACAGTCGGTGGAGTATGGGCATTCCTTTGAAAGGGAACTTGCCTTTTTGTTGACCCATGGAGTTTTTCACCTTTTGGGCTATGACCATGATACAGAGGAAAGGGAAAAAATCATGTTTCAAAAGCAGGATGCGGTTTTAGGCATGCTAAATCTGGAAAGGTGAAAAGGCATGAAAAATAAAAACCTGATTGAAAGCTTTAATAATGCTATAAGTGGTATAATTCAGGCAATTAAGACGGAACGCAATATGAAGATACACATTACAGTAGCTATGGTGATTTTTATTATGAGCTTGTTTTTTGATTTGTCCAAAATGGAGCTTATGGTTGTTTGTTTGGCTATAGGGCTTGTTATAGTATCTGAATTATTCAATACTGCTTTAGAGGAAATTGTTGATCTTATAACTACAGGCTATCATCCCAAAATAAAGATTATAAAGGATGTTTCCGCTGGAGCGGTACTTGTAGCTGCTTTTTTCTCTGTCATTATCGGATATTTTGTTTTTTTTGAAAGGGTAAGTACCGGTCTTGAGTCTGGTGTTGAAAGAATAAAGCAGTACCCTATGCATACCACTATTATAGCACTTATGATAACAATAGCAGTGGTTTTGATCTTAAAGGCTTTTTATCAAAAAGGTACGCCTTTAAGAGGGGGTATGCCCAGCGGTCATTCCGCAATTGCCGCATCTATTACAACAGCAATTGCTTTATGGTCAATAAATATTAAGATTACAATACTGTGTGCCACTTTATCTCTGCTGGTCTTTCAAAGTAGAATAGATGCAAAAGTCCACAGTTTTTTTGAGATTTTTATAGGAGCTGTACTGGGATTTTTAATTACACTATTGATGTTTCAGATTTTTGTGGTGAACTAGCAACACTAAAGGCATTTGGAGGGAGATAGTTATGGACGAAAAAGGATTAATTGAACTGGCAAAAGGTGCAAGGAATAATTCATATGCGCCATACTCGAAGTTTAAGGTAGGGGCAGCGGTTTTGACCGATTCAGGCAAAGTGTTTACAGGCATTAATGTTGAGAATGTAAGCTTTGGTGCTACAAATTGTGCCGAAAGGACCGCGGTTTTCAAAGCCGTTTCGGAAGGGGAAAGAAAGATTGTAGCTGTTGCCATTTATAGTGAAAATGATGAGTATTTATTTCCGTGTGGTATATGCAGGCAGGTAATAGCTGAGTTTGCCGATGAGAATGCAAAAATAATATGCAGTAGGAAAAATGAGGATTATAAGGTTTATAAGCTTGGAGAACTTTTACCTGAAGCTTTTTTGAAATTCTGAAGATAAATAATTAAGGATTACTGATATAAAAAGAAATGGCAGTGAACCGATTTTTTTGGAGGAGATAAGTATATGAAGTTCAAATCAGGGTTTGTATCAATTATAGGAAGGCCGAATGTAGGAAAATCAACACTTATAAACAAACTTACAGGTGAAAAGATTGCTATTATGTCTGAAAAACCTCAGACTACAAGAAATGCTATAAGGACTATAGTTACAGGAGAGGACTATCAAATGGTTTTTATAGATACGCCGGGTATACATAAGCCAAAGACAAAGCTCGGTGACTTTATGGTGAGCATAGCTGAAGAGACTCTGAATGGAGTTGATATCGTATTGTTTCTTGTAGAAGCAAAGGATGTAAAACCCGGTACGGGAGATTTATATATAATTGAGCAGCTCAAACAGCTCAAGACGCCGGTTTTCCTTTTGATAAACAAGGTAGATGTTGTAGACAAAGCACAGATACTGCCGTTTATTGCGTCGTTCAAAGAGCTTATGGATTTTAAAGAAATAATACCAATTTCAGCTCTGAAGGGTGATAACCTTGAAGAATTAACTGCGCAAATAAAGAAATCGTTGCCTGAAGGACCAAAATATTTCCCGGATGATATGTTTACCGATCAGCCGGAGAAAGTAATTGCAGCAGAGTTGATAAGAGAGAAGCTTCTCGAACTGCTAGAGGATGAGGTTCCTCATGGTATTGGTGTGGAAATTAGTGAGTTTAAAAATAGGCAAGACAAGGACATAATTGATATAAAGGCAAATATCTATTGTGAAAAGGACACTCATAAGGGTATAATAATAGGTAAGGGAGGCAAAATGCTTAAAAATATCGGTAGCATGTCAAGAGTCGAAATAGAAGCTTTATTAGGAACGAAAGTGTTTTTGGAGCTTTGGGTCAAAGTTAAACCCGATTGGAGAAACAATGATTTTATGCTCAAAACACTGGGGTATAAAATGGAATAAAACTAGGAATATGACTAGCAGGAATGCTTGATATTTATGATAAATTTTCAAGTATACAAAACTTTTTTTAGTGTAACCTAATAATTAAGGGAAGAACAAAAATACCTATAAATTAAGGGGGAACTAAGTCATGTTGAAAGAATTTGCCTGGAAGGCTTTTGAGAATACCGGAGACATAACAACTTACATTTTGCTAAAGGAAATTGAAGAAAAGGGCAGAATAATAAATGAGACCTCTATTACCAAGGATGAGGTAGCAATCAGTACCCAGTAGAGAGTACGGTAATATAAGCATGAGTTATATAAAAACAAAAGGTATAGTTTTAAGAGAGGTAGATACCGGAGAAGCAGACAAGATAATAACTGTTTTTTCAAGAAACAAGGGCAAGATTAGCTGTTCGGCCAAAGGGGCAAGAAGGTCTAAAAGCCGTTTGGCTGCTGGAACACAGCTATTTTGCTATGGCGAATTTGTCCTCTTTAAAGGAAAAGAAATTTATTCTATTAACAGCTGTGATGTTATTGAGTCATTTTATAATATAAGAAATGATTTGCAAACCTTAACCTATTCAGCTCATATGACGGATATCATAATTGATGTAATACAGGAAGAACAGCCTGCAACCAAGGTGTTGCAGCTTTTTTTGAATTCATTATTTATGCTGGCCAAAACTGATAAACCCCCTGAGCAAGTCATAAGAATATTCGAGTTAAGAATTCTTTCCATTCTAGGATATGCACCTTCAGTAAGAGGATGTATAAACTGCGATAATGAGGATATGGGTCATATGTATTTCAGTTTTCAAAGGTGTGGTTATATTTGTGGGAATTGTATTGATATTGATAAAAGTGCAAAGAAAATATCAACAGGTGCAGCTAGAGCAATAAACCATATTGTATACACAAATATTAAAAGCCTTTTTAATTTTGAAGTATCGCAAGAAGTTCTAAAAGAAATAGAAAACATATCAAGAAGGTATTTAAGAGAAAGGCTTGATAAAGATTACAAAAAGTTGGATTTCCTTAAAACTTTGAATTTATAGAAAAAAAGAGTATTAATATTATAAAAAATATGATATAATGTTAATAATAGATGTTCTTCTATTTTTCATAATATAGTTCTTACGTCATATTAAGCTCATTTATAACTAACATTGTGTTTATCTTCGTATTAATTTATGAAAATTTCATAAAAAAGAAATAACCAATAATTGCAGTATAGAAATGGGAAGGAGTCTTGAATTATGTCAAATTATGATTTGGATAAGGGCAGTGGTTTTAGTCTTTTGAATTTGTTTGGTAACAAGAATTTAACCAGAATGATAATTGAGGATTCCAATGTTGATATCAAGCATTATAAAATGTTTGAATATCTTAATGGGCGTGTTATGGAAAATGAAAATAATACGCTGAAACTTAGGGTAAAAGAATTTCTTAATGAAACTTTTGTTTTTCCTGATGACCATGTTATTATCAATTATTCCGATGTAAAAGAGCTGTATGTTTTAAGTGGTACAGTATCTTATGTTTTTTCAGTAAGTCCGCTTACTATCAACGTTGAAATAAATAGTATAGAAAAGCTAAAAAACCTTAGAAAACATCAAAGGTTTTATGTAAGCCTTATGGCAAATATAAAAGTGCAAGGGTTTCTGACTCCCGTTTTTGCTGTTGTAAAGAATATAAGTCCGGGAGGTATAAAGGTTAACTGCTCTGAAACCTTAATTCCCGAAGATATTCTTGAGGTCGAGGTTATTCTTGATAGAACAAATAAACTTGTTTTTAAAGGTGCGGTTGTAAGAAAGAGCAGAATAAAGGATTATTATGAATATGGTATAGAAATACAGGGCATGACGGAAGCAAATGTAAAATGTCTGCATCACTATTTGAACTGGTTGGATTCATCTTATAGATAGAAAAAAGGATTTCTAACAAGCCTTCCTTAAGTCAGTGTTGGGTCACTGATTTAAGAGAAGGCTTTTATATTTTTATATTAGGCTATTTTATAAAATTTGTTTTAGAGTTTTTCATTATCAAAATATTGTGTTAGAATATGTAGTGAAATAAAAGGTATATAAGTTATTCCATAATAAAAAGCGAGGGCATAGGGATGAGAAGAGAAATTTATCTGGATAACAGCGCAACAACAAGACCATATGATGAAGTGATTGAATTTATGAGCAATATAAACAGGAATATATACGGTAATCCCTCATCTCTTCATACAAAAGGAATAGAAGCTGAAAAACTGGTTAGGAATGCAAGAGAAATTATAGCAGAAACTTTACAGGTTCAAAGGAATGAAATATATTTTACTTCAGGAGGGACAGAAGCAAATAATCTTGCGATATTGGGTTACCTCGAGGCTAATCCAAGAAAGGGCAAGCATATTATAACCAGCAAGATTGAGCACCCGTCTGTATTGGAAGTGTACAAGCATTTAGAAGGGAAAGGGTATAAAGTTGACTATCTTGATGTCGACAGTAATGGTCTGATAGACGTAAGTCACCTTGAGGCTAAAATTACCCGAGAAACATCGCTTGTAAGTATAATTTTTGTGAATAATGAAATTGGGACAATTCAGCCCATAAAGGAAATTGCAGAGACAGTTAAATTAAAAAACAAGGAAACTGCTTTTCATGTTGATGCTGTTCAAGCTTACGGTAAAATACAGATGTTGCCTAGAACAGCTGGCGTTGATATGATGAGTGCAAGCTCCCATAAAATTCACGGTCCAAAAGGAGTCGGGGTGTTATATGTCAATAAAGGAGTTAAAATCAAGCCGTTGATTATGGGCGGTGGTCAGGAGCAAGTTTTAAGGTCGGGCACGGAGAATGTTCCCGGCATATGTGGCTTTGGAATGGCTACTAGTATAACTTTTAAAGGCATTGAGGATAATTACAACAAGTGCATGATGCTAAAAAATATGTTTATTGAAGGGTTGAAAGAAAAAATAGAGGATTTTGTTATTATTTCGCCGGAATGTTCATCACCTTATATTCTCAATGTTTCATTTGCAAGGATACGAGCCGAAGTGTTGCTTCACCATCTTGAAGCGAAAAAAATATTCGTATCCACCGGTTCGGCGTGCTCGTCAAGGAAGAATATTCATAGTCATGTGCTCAAGTCTATAGGAATTACAGGGGGAGTGATTGAAGGCGCGATAAGATTTAGTTTCTCAGAATTTAACACCATTGAGGAGGTTAAGGAGACTGTGGAAGCTGTTAAAAATATTTTACCCGGAATTATTATAAGGCATGGAGGAAAAAGATGAAAAAGGTTATTTTGGTACGATACGGCGAAATACTGCTCAAAGGGTTGAACAGACCTGTTTTTGAAAACAAGCTTATAAGCAACATTAAAAGGGCTGTAAGTAGCTTAGGGAAGGTTGCGATAACAAGATCACAGGCGAGAATCTATATTGAACCGGAAGATGATAGCTATGATTTTGATAAATCGATAAACCTTCTTACAAAGGTTTTCGGTATTGTGTCCGTGAGCCCTGTGTGGAAGATTGATACGGATTTTGAAAAGATAAAAGAGCATGCTCTTCTTATGGTAAAAGACTTGGTTGAAAGAAAAGGATTTCTGACATTCAAGGTTGAAACCAAAAGGGGAAATAAAAGTTTTCCGCTGACTTCGCCCCAGATAAGCATGGAACTGGGATCTTACATTCTGGATAACATTCCTTCCTTAAAGGTTGATGTAAATAAGCCTTCATTTGTTCTGTATGTAGAAGTAAGGGAGTTTTCTTATATTTATTCGGAAATAATTCCTGCTTCATGCGGAATGCCACTAGGAACTAATGGAAAGGCAATGTTGCTACTTTCAGGAGGTATCGATAGCCCTGTAGCTGGATGGATGGTTGCAAAAAGAGGTGTTGAAATAGATGCTGTTCACTTTTACAGTTACCCCTATACCAGTGAAAGGGCTAAGGATAAAGTTATAGAATTGGCAAAATTGCTTGCAGATTATTGCTTTAGCATTAATCTTCACATAGTTCCGTTTACCGATATTCAGCTTGAAATAAATGACAAGTGTCCTCATGAAGAGTCCACTATTATTATGAGAAGGGCAATGATGAGAATTGCTGAAAGGATAGCTTCAAAGACAGGTGCCCTGGCTCTTGTAACAGGTGAAAGTATAGGTCAGGTAGCCAGTCAGACAATACAAAGCCTTGCAGTAACAAATGCAGCTGTTGAAATGCCTGTTTTCAGGCCGCTTATTGGTATGGATAAAAATGAAGTGGTGAGCATTGCAAGAAAAATTGGTACTTTTGAGACTTCTGTTCTTCCCTATGAAGATTGTTGTACGGTTTTTGTTGCAAAACACCCTGTTACAAGGCCACAGTTAAATAGAATAAAGTTTTCGGAAGAAAAGCTGGAACTTGAAAAATTGATTGAGAATGCTGTTAATAATACAGAAGTAATTAGAGTCGGAAGAGACTGAGATATGGCTGTGGAAAGCTTAAGATGGTGAAAATATAACTTCCGCTGCTATTTTTGTGTGAACAGTGTATTGAAATCAAATAGCTATGCTAAAAAATGGAGGTAATATTATATTTAAACAGCCCAACTTTCCCACAGTATTTATGGGCTCTTTGCCACTAATGTAGCATTTCTTACCGCGGTCAAAAAGTAAACTTTTTGACCTTAACTTGTGAGAAACCAGAGCCTCAAAATACTATAAGTGGGAAAGTTCAGTTATATAC
>LSQX01029319.1_pt1 | contig 14860 bp, 11 predicted proteins | sample 654561 | NCBI WGS metagenome assembly LSQX01 (sample SAMN04489861, study PRJNA283612) | anaerobic digester metagenome | isolation source: 4 biogas reactors fed with cattle manure at either 37C or 55C with and... | place: Denmark: Kongens Lyngby | collected 2014 | reverse complement strand
CATTAACTTTGGAGAATATTCTCTCTGCAATATTTAACCGTTTTTCGACCGTACTTGGAATGCCATGATTATCGCAAAGTAGTGCGACTACTTGCCACCCTGTGTTGGCTATGGCCGGGAACACAGTTTCAATTTTATCTCCTTCTAGAGACACTGAATTGATGATGCCTTCTTTATTACAATAGGGTATGCAAGCAACACAGGTATGCGGATTGGGGCTGTCAATGCAGATTGGAGTGTCTACAGTATCCTGAACTATGTCTATTAGCCACTTCATGGTCTCTATTTCTATATCACCATCGACGGAAGCGCAGATGTCAATATAGTGGGCTCCAGCTTCGGCCTGGCGTCTTGCTAGTCTTCGTATATGGGCTTCGTCTCTTGATTCGATTGCTCTTGCCACTGATGGTATTGAGCCATTTATTTTTTCTCCAATTATGATCATTTGAATTCCCCTCAGTTATACATTATAAGCCTGGCGAGTAAGCGAGTACAGGGTGTCGCGAATTACAGTCTGGTTGCCTCCAAATGCGAATGCACCACCGATAACATTACCATAACCGCCGTACTCTTTAACAAAGGATTCAACGATGTCTACAACCTCATCCTCAGTAGCCTCCATGGGTATAACCATACGGACACCAATATTCAGCTTATCGCCGTACTTCTCAATAATCATGTGTCTGTCATTCATTTCCTGTGGCGTCCACGCATCTACCCCCGCTTCTATCATAGCAGGAACGAGTATCTCATTCTTTCCGCAGCAATGGAAATCAAGATACATGCCTCTCTTATGGCAGGACTCGACCAGGCGTGACAGATAGGGGACAAGCATCTCACGACAAGTGCTTAAGGAGAAGAAGGGAGCTCTCTGTGAACCCCAGTCATCGTGGAATAGGATTATGTCTGCATCGTAGTAGGTCATATACTTCTCAAAAAGCTTATCATAGAAGTCGCAAAGCGCGTCAAAAAGACGGTGAACACTATCTTTTTCGTCATCATCTACGATTGCAAGTGCAGCATTTTCAAAATCCATGAAGGAAATCAGACGCTCAAACAGACCATTCATGACCCAAAGTATTGTCATCCGGTCAGGGCTCAGAAACTCACGGTGTCTAGCTGCACTGCCTTCCCAGTCATATTGGTCGAGGTCAGGAAACTCTATGTATTCCTCCCATCGGGTTATATCAGGTACTTTGGGATTACCGGGCTGTACCATAGAACCGCCGACCTTCTCAACATAGACCCACTCAATACCGAAGAAATCTTTTCCTCCGGCATCTTTCAAGTCTAGCGGATCAGCATCAATAACAAAACCACGAGCTATATTATCGGGAATGATTCGCGGTATGAGAGTGATACTGTCGAAGGCCGAAGGCATCCACAAAGGGCGCTTCCCCTCAAACAGAAGTTTGTAGTTTTCCTTCGGTGTTATTGGGGTATTGAGCTTTGGGAGCCCGGGAGCACGGGGTAGCATGGATTTAAACTCGCCGATTATCTGCATTTCTTTGTCGATGTCAAACGGAATTCTTTCCAAAAAGATACCCTCCCTTTGTTATTTTGCTTAAATATTCATAAAGCTAATTATAGACTGTTTGTAAAATAGTGTCAATGATTGGATGGGATTTTATGTTGTAGAACTAATAAATCGGTGATTCTAAAAACCCGACTGACGCTTTGCTGCAAGTACAACATGCTTGACAAGAACACTTGTGGTTACAGTACCTACTCCTCCGGGTACGGGTGTAACTGCCTCGACTATTGCATCAGCAGCTTCATAATCTACATCACCGCATAGCTTGCCTTCATCGTTTACATTGATCCCCACATCGATGACAATTTGACCTTCACGCAGGTAGTCCTTTCCGACGATGCCAGCTCTACCGGCAGAAACAATTAGCAAATCGGCTGCTTTTGAGATGGAAGGAGTATCAACAGTTCGTGTATGGCAGACAGTAACCGTTGCATTGCGTTTTATAAGCATCAACGCAGCAGGTTTTCCTACGACAAGGCTTCTCCCGATTACAACAGCATTCATTCCCGTAACATCGATTCCGTAATAATCCAGAATCTCCATACAGGCTTGAGGAGTACAAGGTGGGAATCCAATGTCTTCACCAGTGTAAACACCGACCATAGAGCCATCTGTAATACCGTCCACGTCCTTTTCAGGGCGGATTGCATTTCTGATCAGGCTGTCATCAATATGTCGGGGGAGCGGTCTGAGAATAAGTATGCCGTGTACAGTTTCATCCTTATTTAGATCTTCTATCTCAGATAACAGTCTATCCTGAGGCACATCATCGGGGAGTAGGATCTTTTTAACTTCTACGCCTACCTTGGCACACCGATTTGACGCTCCACGTTCGTAGGATATGTCATCACCGCGCTCGCCGACTCGCACAATTGCAAGCTTTGGGACTATGCCTCTATCAGAGAGAAATGATACCTCACCCTTAATGCTTTTGTTAATAGAGGATACGACTTCTTTACCACTTAATACTTTTGCCATACTATCTCCTTTCTCAGCCCAGCTTATCGAAGACGTATTTAGTCACTTCATCTGCAAGCGGCACGTATTTCTCAAGTAAGTCGTTTGCTCTCTTGTTAGCATTGCTTGCATATTCTGTGTCGGTCATGGATTTTGTGTTTATAAACACATTAAAACTTGCACCTACAAGTGCTGCCCGGCATAATGCCGCACCAACTCCGGCATCGCTTAATACAAGGCTGCTACCTTTTTCCGCAAACTCCTTTTGGAGCTCTATTGCTTTACAGCAAAGCTCCATAATCTCAAGCGGAACAGAGCAGGCGTCTTTTAGGGCTGCCTCCATAATCAGTGCCCTCTCGGCCTTCTCCTCATCTGTCTTCTTAGGTAATCCGTATGCTTTTGATAGTGGTTCAAAGACTTCGGCGTCGCGGTCCACCATACGGAGTAGTTCGTTTTGAACTTCAGTCATCCTGTCCATAAGAGAAATAATATCTTGCTCAACATCTGCATACTTCTTTTTCCCGACAGTCAGTGAACCTACCATGTTACCAAGTGCAGATCCAATTGCTCCTACATACGCAGAAGCTCCGCCCCCACCGGGTACAGGGGATTTACTAGATAGGGCGGATACAAACTCTCTGCAACTCAGTTCCGTAAAACTCATATCATTCCACCTCATTTTCCCATAATCTATCTCATTTCCTGAAACTATCTAAACATCAGAACAAGCCGGATATTCTTCCAGTCTTGTCCACATCTATTGACTCGGCAGCGGGTACCTTCGGGAGTCCCGGCATTGTCATTATTTCACCCGTGAGTGCAACAATGAAGCCCGCTCCCGCAGATAGTTTAATATCTCTAACTGTTACTTTAAAGTTCCTCGGTGATCCAAGTAGCTTTGCATCATCCGAAAAGCTGTACTGGGTTTTTGCCATGCAAACAGGTAGATTTCCAAAGCCCAGCTTCTCCAACCTTCTTATCTGTCTACGGGCAGAGGAAAGAATTTCCACGCCTTCTGCTCTGTATACTTTGCGGCATATGTCTTTGATCTTATCTGCGATTGAACTTTCGGTATCGTAACAAAAAGTGAAATTATTCTCGGCTTCACAGAGCCGGATGACTTCCTCAGCAAGCTCTATTCCGCCTTCGCCGCCCTTTCCCCAGACCTCGGAAAGCGCTACATTTACGCCGAGTTTCCTACAGCTGTCCTCAACCAGTTTAAGTTCTGCCTCAGTATCGGCAGGGAAGCGGTTTATTGCAACAACTGCAGGCAGGCCAAAGACATCAGTGATGTTCTCGACATGCTGCAGAAGGTTTGGTAGACCTTTCTCGAGAGCTTGAAGGTTTTCGACGTCTAGTTCCTTCTTGTCTGCACCCCCGTGCAACTTCAAGGCACGAACAGTAGCCACAACAATAACTGCGTCGGGTACTAGTCCAGCAAATCTGCACTTGATATCGAAGAATTTTTCAGCACCGAGATCCGCACCAAATCCAGCCTCGGTGATAACATAGTCGGAAAGTTTTAGAGCCATACGTGTGGCTACGACCGAATTGCATCCATGTGCTATATTTGCAAAGGGTCCGCCGTGAATAAATGCAGGGGTGTGCTCCAATGTCTGGACAAGGTTAGGTTTTAGGGCATCCTTTAGAAGCGCAGCCATGGCTCCGGCTGCGTTGAGATCTCCTGCAGTCACAGGATCATTGTCATAGGAGTATCCAATGACGATCCTACTGAGCTTTTCTTTTAGATCCTCAAGGTCCATTGCCAGACAAAGAATAGCCATTATCTCACTTGCAACAGTGATATCGTAGCTATCTTCACGCGGAACTCCGTTGGTTCTTCCATTTAGTCCGTTTACTATATATCGGAGCTGTCTGTCATTCATATCGACACAGCGGTGCCAAGTGATTTGAGTAGGATTTATTCCAAGCTTGTTACCTTGGTAGATGTGGTTGTCTATCATAGCGGCCAACAAGTTGTTTGCAGCACCAACTGCATGCATATCGCCAGTGAAGTGGAGGTTTATATCCTCCATTGGCACTACTTGAGCGTAGCCGCCACCAGCGGCACCTCCCTTAACACCAAAAACCGGTCCAAGAGAGGGCTCCCTCAGAGCCACCATCGTCTTTTTGCCAATTCTTCGCATCCCATCAGCCAAACCAACTGTGGTTGTAGTTTTGCCTTCCCCTGCGGAAGTCGGGGTGATGGCAGTGACGAGAACAAGTTTCCCGTCAGGGGTATCCTTCAGTTCATCCAGCAGGTTCAGATCGATCTTTGCCTTGTAGTTTCCGTATAGTTCAACACTTGACTCAGGGATTCCCGCAGTACGGGAGACTTCAATGATATTTTGCATACTTGTGCTCTGTGCTATTTCGATGTCACTTTTGAAACTCATATCCTGTCTATTCCTTTCCTATATTTTTATAAACACAGAAAAACCCATTAACAGCTCTTCTATGATATATTCTGCAAACTGCAAATAGCTAGCTGAAAAACTTACGGTTTGTGTATCCATTAGTACTCGCCGGGCATGTTGTCGAGCTCCTCCATCGAAAAGACCGGACCGTCTACACACACGTATTTGTGACCGATATTACACTTTCCACATTTACCGATTCCGCATGTCATACGCATCTCAAGCGTTGTATAAATTCGGTTCTTTGGTATACCCATCTTCACAAAAGCATCTGACAAGGCCTTTATCATTACAGGGGGGCCGCATAGTACAGCGTAAGTGTTCTGAATATCAAAAGAGATATCATGAACAAGATTATTGGGGAATCCTACGAGTCCGTCCCATTCTGGCTCCGGATTATCTATAGTAAGCAAAAGATCGGTGTCAGGGTAATTTGACCATCTTTCGTAATCGTACTTGAAAAGGAAATCCTTTGTGGAACGGGCTGCGAGCAGCATTTTGATGTTGCCGTATTTCTGTCTGTTTTCCGGCAGGAAAATCAGTTCAATCATTGGACGCAGCGGTGCGAGACCCAGCCCGCCAGCAACATAGAATATGTCGTGACCCTCCATCTCCTTTATGGGGAAGCTGTTTCCGTACGGTCCCCGCAGGTAAACAATATCGCCTGGGCGTAATCTGTGAAGATTGTCAGTGACATAGCCAGTTCTTTTTATGCAAAGCTGAATAGTGTCTTCAACGATGGGGGAGGAAGCAAAACCAAAGGGGGCTTCACCGACACCCGAAACCGTTAGCTCTACAAACTGTCCGGGCTCAAATGAAATAGGTTTCGCTGGAGATAGTATAAATGTTTTTACATCCTGAGAGTCGGAAGTGGTCTCCTGGATTATATCTAGGATCTTTGTCTTTATTGGAATATAGGGATTTAAGCATGCACATCCTAGATCCTTGGTTTCGGTAGTGACACTGCTAGCATTGTAGTTATTAGGGTTTCTTTCTGCTTCGAACATCTATACACACTCCTCCGCCTTTGATACCTTTGAAAATATGGTCCGGTCAAGAATGTCCTGGACAGCTCTTAGTATATTTAGGCCGCCCGGACAGGCGCGAATGCAACGTCCGCAACCGGTACAAGCTATTACAGAACAGTTCTTTGGAACGTACATATATTTGTGCAAAACACGTTGTCTAAAGCGTTCACGTTGTGTTGCACGTGGATTGTGTCCAGAGGCGTGCAGTGTGAAACTTGGGTACATGCAGCTATCCCAACACCTGTTACGACAGGTTACTCCACAATCCTCTACATCGCGGAATTCAAAGCAGTGGCATGTTGGACATATGTAGGTGCAGATTCCACACTCTAGACAGCTTTCAGAGTATAACTCCCATGGTATTTCTTCAAATAATTCTTTCTCGTCTGCATCAATTCTAAGATTCTTTGTGGTACTCTCATTGACACGACTGTTGATTTCGGAAACTTCTGGACTACCGCTCTCTAACACTTGTGCGTCAAATATTGAAAACAGACTCTCATACTTTTCGTCTAGAATATAGAGAAAAACGATATTATTGTCATTGTCTATGGATATAAACGCATCACTATAGTCTGAAAAGGTCATATCGATACCCAACTCATCACAGAAACAGCCAGGCTTCTTGTGTACACAGCCCATGCCTATTACAATGAGGGATTCCCGGCGTCTGAAATAGTATGGGTCAGAAAACTTATTGTTTTCCTTGGAAAAGACTTTATCCATCACATTTATTGCTGTAATGTCACAGGGCTTTACACCGATCAGTATCGTAGGCTTCGGAGTATCGGGGACATCTATCCCGTCATCGGATATGCGTAATATAGTCTCAACACGCGGGAAGAGTATCTCCTTCGGTGATTTGTAGGGTAACTCATCGCTCAGGTCTATCTGGGCGGGATCAACTATGTCTGTATAATCGAGAGTCCCGTTGATCCTTGAGGGTGCAACTACCCTGTAATCTCCAAACAGTTTGCCTATGCCGTCATGAAATGCGCTACGACTCATCTTGAGGATTATCATATCCCTTCACCTCCGAGAAAGCCTGTATCTCTGTCGGTCTGATCGAAACTATTCATAGCAGATGGCAAATCCGCATTAATGCCTGCACGAAAGTCGTACTGGTCTTCGATAAATCTGTTAATTTCATCGTATATGTACTTAAGACTTACTCCGGAGGGGCAGACATTCTCACAAGCACCACAGGTAACACAGCGGCCAGCGAGATGCATTGCTCTTGTGAGGTGAAATGCAATTTTGTTACCTGTATCGACATCTCTCTGATGCCAGTTTGTCATCTTTCGGTCAACAAAACAGGATTCGCAGTAACAGCCCGGACATGCCTGACGGCAGGAGTAACATAGAATACACTTATCAATCTCTCTTAAGAATCTGTTACGACGGTCTTCTCTACTGCTATCGGCATTGAAGTCGACAAAGGTGTCGGTAGATGGCGGGGAGGGTAGACCAATAAACTCTTTTCCTCCATCAGCCGCAACAGGATAGTCCCAAATTGCTGGCACTGTTGATGTACAACCCAGGCACCCATGTGCAAGTACCCCATCCCGATTTAGAACACCGCCACATTCGATTCCGATTATCGTAATGTTTTCTCTTTCAAGTTGGTTTTCGGCAATTAGATTTACAATAGAGCGTGTATCGCAGGGCTTTGCGACAACTGCGACCTTTCCATCAAATCTCTTGAAGTAGGGTGCAAGGTTACGCCAGCAATTCTCATTCCATACAAGCTTTTCGGCCTGTTCGGGAGATCTTGCAAATAGCGGAATGGGGGAGCCTCCAATGTCATCCTCCTGAAACCCGATAACGACATCGACCGTGTCAGAAGAGAGGAGCTCCTTTGCTATCAGACGAATGCACCGTTCCTGTTCTTCGAAGTCCTGTACAACCCCAGGGGAGTCATTTTGCTTCAACTTATCGCCCATCTATGCTCACTCCCTTCACATCGACCGCAATATCTCTCGGGGGCAGGGCAGGGCCCAGCTTCCGTATTTTCTCTGTAACTTCCTCAACTACATCTGCAAATCTACCGCCCTCTGAAGCAGAGACCCAAGTAAAGTGTACTCTATCTTCTCCAAAACCGCAAACTGAAAGCAAATGCTTGAGTACAGAAAAGCGTCTTCTAGCATACATGTTTCCGGTAAGATAGTGACAGTCGCCCGGGTGACAACCTGACACCAAGACACCGTCAGCTCCGTCAACAAGAGCTTTTATTATGTATTGGGGGTTGATCCTCCCTGAGCAGGGAACACGGATTATCCTTATACTCGGTGGATACTGCAGCCTACTCGTTCCGGCCAAATCAGCACCTGCATAGCTGCACCAGTTGCAGAGGAAAGCAATAATTGTTGGGCACCAATTCTCTTGTAGTTTATCTGGCATAACTTATCACCTGCTTTCCCTTCTGCGTAATAGGTAGTCAATCTCATTAATGATTTGACTGTCACTAAATCCGCCGATGTCGATTGCGCCGCACCTGCAGTTTGCTGCGCAAGTACCGCAACCCTTGCAGAGTACGTCATTGACGACTGCTTTCTTTACCTTTCTGCCTCTTATAGTCACATCTTCGACAGTTATTGCTCCATAGGCACAGACTGCTTCACAAGTTCCACATGCAGTACAATAGNNCTACGTGAGCTATAGTGCCCTCAGTTTCAAGGGATTCCTTAGAAATTACGGTTGCTGCTCTTCCAGCGGCTGCAAGACCCTGGATCAAACTCTCGCGTATATTTCGAGGAGAGTGTGCAAGGCCGCATACATAGACCCCTTCAGTGGCAAAGTCAACCGGTCTTAGCTTGACATGGGCCTCAAGGAAAAACCCATCCTGAGTTGTGGGAACCTTAAGAAGCTGGGCAATCTGCTTATTGGCATCTTCGTTGGCCTCGACGGCTCCAGCCAGTACAACCATGGACGCATCTATGGTGATATTTTCAGACAGCTCTTCGTCAAAGACAGTAACCGTAAGAGTACCGTCTTGGCTAGCACTGACCATTGGCTTTCTGTTTTCCTCGTATCTAATGAATTGGACTCCCATAATACGTGCTTTGCGATACTGCTCCTCGTACATACCATAGGACCTCATATCGCGACAGAGTATGGTAATATCCGCATCGGGATTCAGTCTCTTTAGTGCAACTGCATTTCGTAATGCTTGATTGCAGCACACACGACTACAGTACATGCGTGGTTCTTCACGTGATCCGACACACTGTATCATAACTACACGGTCTGCCTGCAAAAGCGAAGGATCGGATTCAAGGAGGGCCTTATCAAGTTCGAGTTGAGTTATAACACGATTATCCTCACCATATAGGTACTCATTGGGCTTTCTTTCATGTGCACCGGTAGCAACAACCGTTACTCCGTGTCTGATAGGTGTTGAGACATTGCCCGAACGGAGAGTCGTAGCGAAGTTTCCGACATAGCCCTCAATCTTCTCGACTTCTGTATTCAGGTGTACCTTTATTAGTCTATTTGCGTTTACATCTTTGACTAATCTTCTTAGATAGTGTTGTATTGGACGCCCCTCGAAGGTGGCATTGAGATGTAATGCATTTCCGCCCAATTGAGAGCTTTTCTCAACAATAACAGTCTCAAATCCCATGTCCGCAAATGCAAGCGCCGCACTCATACCTGCAACACCGCCACCTATTATCAGTGCCGAGGGCTCAACAGGAATCCGTTTTGTGTAAAGCTCATTGGAAAGCGATACTTTTCCTACGGCCATACGTACAAGGTCCTTTGCTTTCTCGGTAGCCGACCTCTTGTCATTCATATGTACCCATGAGCACTGATCTCGGATGTTTGACATATTAAACAGGTAAGGATTTAGTCCGGTCTTTCTCAAGACATCCTGAAACAGCGGTTCGTGTGTTCTAGGTGTGCAGGATGCTACAACCACTCGGTTAAGGTTATGTTCCTGGATACGCTCTGTAATTTGCTTTTGGGCATCGACAGAACAGGTATAGAGATTCTCTTCAACATGGACGACAAACGGTAACGATTCGGTATAGCGGCATACTTCGGGTACATCAACATACCCACCAATGTTGATACCACAGTGGCAAACAAAGACTCCTATACGTACAGGCTCTCTTGAAACATCTCTCTGGGGTACGGTTTCAACCGGTTTAAAGTATTCACTATACTTGGCGTTATCCTCGGTAAGCCCGCTTACCATACCCGCTGCAACTGCGGCAGCAGCGCTTGCCTCAATTACAGTTTCGGGTATATCCTTTGGCCCTGCGGCAGCGCCGCACGCTAATATACCTGGAAAGGATGTATTAGGTGCCTCAAAATCATCACAGTGAATGAAACCGTATCTGTCGGTCTTAACACCTATTTTTTTCATCAACTCAGCCGTTTCGTCGTTGGCCTTGAACCCCGTTGATAGCACAACCAGATCGTAATCTGAATAGCGTACCGAGCCGTCTGGTCCAACACTGCTCAGTTTAAGTGAGCCATCATCGTTCTCATTGATTTCACCGACACGGCTTCTGATAAAGTTTACTCCATACTTATCGCGCGCGGACAGTACATACCTATCAAAGTCCTTACCGAATGCCCTCATATCCATATAGTAAATATCTATCTGCTCCACAGAGGGGAGGTGCTCTTTAGTGATCTGTGCTTCTTTTACGGCATACATGCAGCAAACAGAGGAGCAGTAATCTACATCACACTGGTGATCTCTCGAACCTACACACTGAATAAAAGCGATACGTTTAGGCGCACGCCCGTCACTCATGCGTTGAACGTGTCCCGAAAAGGGACCGGAAGCAGACAGTATGCGCTCATACTCCATAGCGGTGACGACATCTTTGTATCTGCCATAGCCTAATTCATATGGGATCTTGTCAGTCATATCGCATCCTGGAGTGAGTATTACAGAGCCGACATCTAATTCAATGACTCTGTCCTTGGCTTCATGGCAGATCGCACCGCTTTGACATGCCTCTTCACACGCACGGCATTCACAACAAATGGAACAGTCGACACATCTCAAAGCTTCTGTCTTAGCCTGTTCATCGGTCAGTCCAAGCTCAACCTCATCGAAAGTACTCTTCCTACGGTCTAAATCAATCATGTTCATTGATGCACGATGGAAGTAGGGCACGTTCTTAAGGTCGACCCGACTAATATCTGTCTCAGGCAACAGGTGAGGGTCAACAGGTAAATCTTTGTTTTCTAGAAAGTTGATTATCGCTTTAGCGGCGCGGTTACCGGCAGCAATGGCCTCTATTACCGTTGCTGGTCCGGTCTCAGCATCGCCACCCGCGAAAATATCGGAGACCCTGGTTTTACAATGCTCTGCTTCAATATTGCCGTACTTGTCGAAACAGTCAAACCCGGCTTCACGGATTGAGTTATCGACCTTCTGGCCAATGGCAACAATTATAGTATCCGCCTGGATCGTAAATTCTGATCCCTTAACAGGAACAGGCCTGCGTCTACCAGATGAATCGGGTGGTCCAAGCTCATTTTTCAGACAGCGAAGACCGATTATTCTATCTTCGGAGTTCTCATCAATAAGAACCTCGGTCTGTGTTGTCAAAAAGGAGAATTTCACTCCCTCTTCCACTGCATGTGCAACTTCCCACTCATTTGCGGGCATTTCATTTTCTGTTCTGCGGTATACAACAGTAACGTCAGAACCAAGGCGAATTGCCGAGCGTGCAGCGTCCATAGCAACGTTTCCGCCACCAATGACAACCACTTTCTTGCCAATATTAGGTGTATTACCTAGATTTAACTCACAAAGAAAATCTATGCTAGAAAGTACGTTCTTATTATCTTCACCGGGGATACCCATCTTGGAATCGACGTGTGCGCCGATTGCCACAAAGAAAGCCTTATAGCCTTCCTTTCTGAGGTCGTCAAATTTCAGATCCTTACCTATTGGGGTGTTATAACGGATCTCAACCCCAAGTTCTTCAATCAAATCAATTTCATGCTGCAACACCGATTTGTCAAGTCTATAGTCGGGAATACCAATTTTAAGCATTCCTCCACCGACAGGAAGCTTCTCAAATACTGTGACCTTATAGCCCTCTTTAGCAAGCGTATAAGCACAGTTAAGACCAGCTGGACCTGCACCTATAACAGCGACCTTTGTATCCTTCGGCTTTATATCAAAGTCAAGTGAGTCGCCATCCTCCGATTCGCGCGCCTTATCTGCGATGAATCTCTTAATTGCAGCGATTGAGATGGGTTCTTCTACAAACCGACGAGAACAGTTTTCTTCACAAGGATGGAAGCATACACGACCTAGTACTCCCGCAAAGGGCGTAACTCTTCTTACAACATCGAGCGCCTCCGAATAACGCCCCACACCGGTCAGAGAAACATACCCGTGTGCATCGATATGTGCAGGGCAGTTATATTTACAGGGTGAGGAGCCCTTTTTGTCTATTACAACTTTATTGGGTGCTGCTTGTGCGTAGGGCTTGTATACGGCATGTCTATTGCCAAGTCCCATATCAAACTCACTTTTCTGTTCAATGGGACAGACGAGAGTACAGTCGTCACAACCCTTGCATTTCTCCTCATCGATGTACCGCGCTTTTCTACGTATGGTAACTTTGAAGTTGGGAAACTCTCCCTTTATATCGATGACATCACTCCATGTCATGGTATTTACAAGGGGATGGTTAAATGTTTCGGTGACTTTAGGTGCAAGGATACAGGCGGAACAGTCATTTGTAGGAAAGGTCTTATCCAACTGTGCCATTCTTCCACCAATGGAGGGTGACTTTTCGACCAAAAATACGGGGATGCCCATTTCGGCCAAATCGTGTGATGCCTGGATTCCGCCGATACCTCCGCCTACGACAAGAACAGGCTTCTTAATTTTCTGAGACATCTGCGCTCCGTTTCTCAGCGGTCTAAACCAGAATTTTCGAAACCACTATCTTACCGCTGATAAATAGTGGTTTTTGTGGAATGCGAAACAATGAATAGGATTTAATCAACATGCTAAATATCACTTATCACAGCATATATATCTTCTAGTCGCCGCCTCTTTGCCTCCTCTTCAATAGCTTCAAATCTTGCGGCAAGCTCGGGGGATACATATCCCTCTCGGACGGCAAGACTTCGAAGAGCACGGATTACGTCTGCAGGGCGTGCGTCCTGGGGACAATGTGCCACACAAGTATGACAACCGCTGCATTTCCATAACTCGGCTGAGGATAGAAGCTCCTCGCGTGCCCCAATAAGAGCAAGGCGCATTATCGTCCGCGGACTATATTCCCCATCGATTTCGCTTACCGGACATCCGGCAGTACATGTACCGCAGAGGTAGCATTGCATTAGCTTTTCACCGCCGGGTAATGTAGAGATTTCTTTCTTGAATAGAGGATTTACCTGTATTGCCATATGTACCTCCGGCTTTCTTATGTATTAAAAACAACATAGTTATTGATGACTAATCGCTATGGTTGCTATCGAATGTAGGCATCAATCCAGCTCTTTCAATAATGGTCGGCACGATTTTTTCCCAGCCCACAGCCATTATATGTATTCCGCTGAGACCCTCAATCTTACGTAGCCGGTCTATGATCTCGAGCGCAATTGTTATGCCTTCTTCCTCCTGGTTCTCAGAGTTACGCATCCGCTCAATCAGCTCATCAGGTATACTCATGCCTGAAACCTTTTTGGTCATCTCCATAGAGCGCAAAGACTTATTTACAAGGATACCTGCCTGAATATAGACTTCATTATGAAGACCTAGTGATCGTACTTCACTCATCCAGCTTTCAAAACTATCGACATCGTATATCGCCTGTGTCTGGACGAACTGGGCTCCAGCTTCGATTTTTTTCTTTAGTCGGATGATCTGGAGCTCCCGGGGATCGGCAAAGGGGTTAGTAGTTGTTCCGATAAAGAACTTAGGCATATTCTTGCCCTTTTTGCCATTAATGAAGATACTGTGATTCTTCATATCTGCAACAGCCTTGATAAGCTGTATTGAGTCCAAATCAAAAACATTTTTTGATTGAGGATGGTTTCCCAACGACTGGTGGTCTCCCGACAGACAGAGTAAATTTCTAAGTCCAAGCGCATATGCACCAAGCAGATCACTCTGAATAGCGATACGGTTTCGGTCACGGCAGGTCATCTGTAAAATGGTTTCAACGCCCCGTGTTAACCCAATGTATGACGCTGCAAGGGAGGACATGCGCACGATTGATGTTTGGTTGTCTGTTACATTTGCTGCGTGCACAACTCCACGCAGTGCATCAGCACTCTTTTCGACATGTGAAGCATTCGAGCTCATCGGTGGTCCTATCTCTGCGGTAACTACGAACTCTCCCGATTCATAAGCTCTCTGGAGGCCGCTGATATATTCATTTTCTAAGCTTGGCATCTAGTCCACCTCCAGGTACACTGAACTTTTTCTCAGGCTTCTCGGACCTCCATCACGACTACTGCTCCAGTCTCTTGGCGGGAGTGTCTCCAGCAGTAGGTCAAGCCTGTTTTGTGCCTTTAACCGGTCATATATGATTTGCCAGGCACATTCTATATCGGGGTTTATTTCACAGCGTCCGTCTGAGCTCCCTCCGCACGGCCCGTTAAAGAGGCTCTTTGAACAGCGGGCGACAGGACAGACACCACCTGTCTTTTCAAGCAGACACTCGCCGCACCCCTGGCAAAACTCAGTCCAGTAGCCCACATCACGAGTCACTCCAAAGAATTTTGTGTTAAGAGCGGGTACTATATGTTTACCGGGGTAGAGTTCGGCAAAAAATTGTACACCGACACCGCAACCCATAGAAAGGACGGCATCAGCCCACTCAATATCTTCTTCAAAATCGACAAAAAATTCTCGATCGCACTGACGCTCTATAGTCTTTACACGGATCTGAATACCTTCTAGCTCGCTAACCAGTTCAAGAAGGGTACAT
>LSQX01285702.1_pt1 | contig 14862 bp, 10 predicted proteins | sample 654561 | NCBI WGS metagenome assembly LSQX01 (sample SAMN04489861, study PRJNA283612) | anaerobic digester metagenome | isolation source: 4 biogas reactors fed with cattle manure at either 37C or 55C with and... | place: Denmark: Kongens Lyngby | collected 2014 | reverse complement strand
TGTTTTCTGAGACGCTTTGTCTACAGTTTGACCACGCGGTTAACCCGCGTGGTTGTTTCAAAAAATCAAAAGGGACAGTCCCTTTTGATTTTTTGGATTTACCGCTTGTTGCTTGAGCCAAGCACGTTTCTGATTTTATGCTGTACCATGGCCTTTATTGCGTTTCTGGCAGGTCCCAGGTATTTTCTTGGATCGAAATCTTCCGGATGCTCGGCAAGATAGCGGCGTATTTCAGCCGTCATGGCAAGTCTCAGATCCGTATCGATATTAACCTTGCAGATACCGTATTTGGAGGCTTCGCGGATCATATCTTCGGGAACGCCTTTTGCCCCGGGGATTTTCCCCCCGTATTTGTTGCAGAGATCCACGAATTCCGGAAGGACGGTAGATGCTCCGTGGAGTACCAGAGGAGTATCCGGTATCAACTCGTGAATTTTCTTAAGGCGTTCGAAATCCAGATAGGGGTCGCCTTTAAATTTATAGGCGCCATGGCTTGTCCCAATAGCAATGGCAAGGGAATCCACCCCCGTTCTCTCTACAAACTCTGCAGCCTCTTTAGGATCCGTAAAAGTGGCCTGGCGCTCATCCACATTGATATTGTCCTCGATACCGGACAGCCTGCCAAGTTCCGCTTCCACCACTACGCCTTTTGCGTGGGCATATTCTACCACTCGCTTGGTCAAGGCCACGTTTTCTTCAAAGGGATATTTGGAGCCGTCGATCATAACGGAAGTAAAACCGTCATCTACGCATTTCTTGCAGATTTCGAAGTCTTCTCCGTGGTCCAGGTGAAGGCAGATATCCAGTCCCGTGTCAATCATCGCAGCTTCCACCAGTTTGACCAAATAAGCGGGTTTCGCATATTTTCTTGCACCGGCGGAAACTTGTAGAATCAGCGGCGCGTTCTCTTCTTTTGCGGCATCCACTATTCCCTGGATTATCTCCATGTTGTTGACGTTGAACGCGCCTACCGCGTAGCCGCCCTCATATGCTTTTTTGAACATCTCGGTTGTTGTTACTAATGGCATTTTAACACTCTCCTGTATTTAAAAATATTTTTTATATTACACCGAAAACTCTTCGAGATTCGTTGCAACGCGAAGTATGGTTCTTGCATCCGTTGCGGAAAGCTCGCCTGTACCGTCAACGTTTCCTGCAAGCGTTTGTGCCTCGGTCGGGGTTTCAAGCTTCGTTGAGATACGCAGTGCGATTCTCGCATCGGTCGCCTGAACAAGTCCGTTGCCGTCCAGGTCGCCCTTGACAACGGCAACTGCTTCATCAACAATTGTTTCGCCGTCCATAAGCCTGACCGTCATTCCCGTGCCTATGCGTGCGTTTGCGTCCGCTACCTCGGTTTCGCCGTCAAACACTTTAATGTACTGTGAGCCGTTAAGCGAGGAAAGAAGCTGCGAAAGCGTCGTTCCCGCGACAACGGAGCTTATAAATCCGCCCTCAACCGTAAGCGTATCTGAAGTGATTTCTCCGGGGACGGGGTTCCTGACAGTAACATAAAACTCCGTGAAATAGCCCTTTGTGTTGTGAGTTACGGTTATTTTATGCCTTGCGACTGTGTCCTTGTCATAGCCGGAAACCGAATATTCCGTTACGTCGTCAATGAGTGTTTCGTCTCCGTTGTTGTATACGAGATACACCTTCATTCCCGCAAGGTCAAGCTCCTCACCGAGCTCATATTCCCTCTTGGCAGGCTCGTCAACACGAATGCCCTGTTCCGCCACTTCAAGATATTCAAGCGTAAAGGAATCGGTATAGGTGAGGTATTCAACTGTAACAGTCAGCTCCCCGGGAGCAGTCTCGCGGTAGGATATGTTATAATCATCATCTGTAAGCGTGGTGCGCGTGGAGTTATCATAAAGCGCATCGACCTTCATGCCGGTATAGTCCGGCTGCGAGCCGACAAAGCACACAGTGGCAGCGGGAACGGCGGATATTTCAATGCCCGTGAGCGTCTTGGGTCTTACAAAAACGCTGAAGCTTACGCTCTTGTCGAGATAGGCTATTGTTACCGTTTTGCTGCCGGGGGTGGAGGTATAACCGCTGACGGAGTACAAATCCTCGGTTATAACGGCTTTAACGCCGTTGTTGTAAACCGCAGTAAGCTCAAAGCCGGTAAGGTCGAGCACGTCGCCCTCGAGGTATTCAAGCTTATCCACCGTGCCGGTTATTTCAAGGCTTCTGAGAGTTCGCGGGAGAACGTTGAAGCGGAGGATTTTTGTTTTCAACGAACCGGAAAGCGTAATCGTGACAACAAGAATATCGCTGCCGAGCGTGAAGCTGCGCCATGTGTAATCGGTTGTCGGCTCGGAGGTTCCGTTGTTGAAAAGCTTGGAAACCACCATGCCCTTGGGGTCAAACTCCTCGCCCTCGTAATATACGGTTTTATCGGGCATTGTTGTAACATCTATGCTCTGAAGCGTTTTGGCAACCACGTCAACATAGAAATATGCGGATTTCTCGTTGTAGGAAACAGTAATCTTCTGTTCATTTCCGACCTCGCCGGTATAGCCTTCAATGACACAGTCCTTGGTAACGTCCTCCTCTGCGCCGTTGTTGTAAACCGCAACGACGACAAGGCCGTCCGTGTTAAGCGGCTGCGCCTCTATGTAGCTTACCTTGTCGGGCGGGGAGGAGATTTCAATCCTCGAAAGCTCGCGCGCATAAACCCTTATTGCGAAATTTATGGATTTCCCGCCGTAGGAGACGGTGATGATGTGCGTTCCTATTGTGCTTTCAAATCCCGTAAGGTCATAGTTCGTGATGACCTCGCTTGAGGTGTCGCTGTATTCGGCGATAAGACGCATACCTGCAGCGTTGAAGTCCTCACCCTCGTAATAGTCGCGCTTGGTCGGGGGGGTGAGATACAGTGTGGTGAGCACCCTTGTATCGCTGTCTATGTTGATGGTGACGGTTTTTTCCGGGCTGTAGCCCGTGAATTCCGTTGTTGTTCCCAGACAGTCCTCACAGGTGCATATCTGGTTGAATTTGATTTTTATCGTGACAGAGCCGCCCTCGGTAAATACCATTTTATAAAGCCCGAACAGTGTCTTTGTGCAGTCGCTTGTGACCTCCTGAATGTTGCCTGTTCCGCTTACGACCGTGAAGGAGGGCACATACGCTATTGTGTGCTCACCCGAGCCCGCCGTGAAATCCGAGTTATCGGAGTTCTTAAGCGAGGTGTTTTCAAGTGTTGCGGTAAGATTGAGCACGGTTTCGGTAAACGCCGAGCCGGGCGCGTTGGTGGTTATCACGGGGGCTTCTATGGCTATCCAGTACGCGTCGCCGACGGGAGCAAAGGCATCCTCTCCCATGGGAGAAACGGACGCGGTAACCGTAAATGCTCCGGGGGCATACGCGGGCTGCTGCGAATAAGGCTCATAGACACAAAGCGAGCGGTTGTCCGAGACCTTTGTCTGCGCTTGAGTGTCGCCGCTGTCGTGAGGTGTAAACATATAGCTCGAAAGGCTCTTTGAATATTCAAGACGCGCATCGTAATAACCGTAATTCAGATTTGTCACCGTTGCAAACGCGCCGTTTCCGGTGTACTGTGCGCTGAAGCTGTCGCCTATAAGAAGGTTTTCCTTGACCGCATAATCGACAGCGGCAGTCCCCGCGGGGGTAACCGTAAGAGTATAAAACTCACTCTCAAGCACCGTTGCGGTGGTAAAATCAAGAAGCTTTACGGTGACGCCGAATTCGCCCGAGGCGGAGAGATGCACGGATTTGCCGTTTTCAATATCGCCTATGGTGACCGTGTCGTCGCCTACCGAAAGCTCAATGTCAATATCGCCGACAAAGGAGGTGAATTCTATCGTGTCACCCTCCCAGAGCCTTTCAAATTCGGAGGCGGAGGGATATGTGATTATTCTGTCGCCGGATATAACGTATATCTGGAACTGTGCGGTTTTACCCATGTATTCGATTGTAACGTCATTTTCGCCGAGCACAAAGCTGTCCGGAGCAAATATTTTGAGGTCGTCCGCGGTGAGAAGCCTTGTGGCGGCACCCTCAAAGTATGCCGTAACCTGAAGCCCCGTAAAATCAAGCCCCGTGTGCGAAACAAGTCCGTCCTTGTACTCGGTTTTGTCGGGCAGCTTGCTTACGCGAAGGGAGGTTATGGTATATTCGCCGCCGCTTATGAGAAGGTGTCTGCCGTCGTCAAGCGCGGCAAACGCGTTGGCATTTGCCGAATATCCGAGTGCCTGCGCAGAGGGATACTGCGCTCTGTCGAGCACGCGGGCTATGCTTCCGTCGGGTGACACGGCATAGAAATAATTGCTGTCGAAAAGCACCGCGAAGCCGTTGGCGCAGAAGCACTTCGCGCCGTCAAACCACAAGCCGGTAAGCTGTGTGCCGTCGTTGCCGACAAGCGCATAAAGCCCGTCCTTCGACGCAACAGATGTCACCCTGCCGTCAAAGGCGGCGAGGCTGTCATACTGTGCGGTGGCTATAACCGTGAGTGCTTCGTTTATAATACCGTATTTACCGTCCTGAGAAAAGGCGGCGATTCCGTTTTCATCAAACGCAGGGGCTGCGTCAAGCGCAGCAGCAATTGTTGCCATGCCCTGTGCGTTTACAAAGCCTGTCTTGCCGTTCTTTACGACGGCGGTAAATTCACCGTGCGCCGCTTCGGCGGAATCATATTCGTTTCTGTCCTTGTCGAAGTATTTCTTTACGCCCTCCGAGGTCAGGCAGATAACACCGCCGAGAGCCTCAAAGTCGTTATATGAGCAGGGAAGAATGAATTCGCCCTGCATATCCGTCACGCCCCAAAGTCCGTCAAACTGAACATATATATAGGGCTGTGCCGCGTGAACGTTTTCATAGACAGGCTCAAGTATCTCCTGTGCCTACGCACTGTAAAGAGCATGCTTGCCGGCAGCTGTTTCGGCTGCAAAGAAACCGTTTTGAAGCGTTATTGCGGCAAAGCCGGCGTCGTTGAGCTTTTCACCGTGAGCGTTTATAAAGAAGTATTCGTTTCCGAGCTTCACAACCGCCACTCCCTCGGAGTTGAAGCCGAAGGTTACCTCATCATAAGCGGGCGCAAGCGTCTGAGCACCGGTTTTGTCGATAAATCCGAATTTGTTATTGTAGTCCTCAACCGCGGCATAACCGTTTGAAAAGCTGCCGAGGTTGGGATAATCGGCGGAGGCATCAAACACCTTTTCGCCGTTTTTGTTTATGTAAGCATAATAATTCACAAATTGTGTGCCGCCCGCGAGAGAAAGCCCGTCCGAAAAGTCCTCGGCGTAGTCGTAATTTATGTCCGTGACCGCCTCGCCGTTTGTGCCGACAAAGCCGTAAAGTCCGTCCTTCTCAACTCTTATAAGCCCCTCGCTCATATCGGATACCGCGTCATAGGTTTTGCCGTTGGCGGCGCATATCACAACAGCCGAGCCGTCAATTTCCGATGAGAGGAAATACTCATTGACTCTTTTCGGTGCGGAGTCAAAAACAAACTCCGTAAGCAGAGCGCCCGCCGCACTGTATATCGCCCATTTTCCGGCAGCCTGAGCGGCAAATACGTTTTGCTCCGCATAGCAGGAGACCGCGTCAAAGCCGGCGGCGAGAATCACCATCGCGTCGGGGTTGAGTACGCCGTACTTGCCCGCATCGTTGACATAGAGCATGTATCCGTTGGAGGATTTATACTTCGGAGCAAGCCGATAGCTCTTTCCGTCTGAAAGCAGAAGTGTGTTTACGGCATCGCCCTGCGCAGGTGTCTGTGTGAGCATTACGCCCGCGCCGTCGGCCTTCCATGTGTCAAAGGCAAACGAGCCGAGAAGAGTCTGCTCGCCCTGTGCGTCAAGCGTGCAGACGGATTTCCCGTTCTGCGTGTCGTTGAGATATGCAAAAACCGTATTGTCCCGTCCGACGAGCATGCCGTCGTATCCGTCCTCACCGGGGGCTGCGTAAACGGCAACGGGAGCCGCAGTTAAAATCATGCAAAGTGCGAGGCATACCGCCAGAAGCTTCTTCATGCGTTTCATAATTTATCGCGTCCTTTTCAGTGTTTTTTATACGTTTTCCGGATCAAGGCTTATGATAAGCTCCCTGCGTTCGGGAACAAGCTTTTCATAAATAACCCCTGCCGCGTCGAGCATCCGTTTTGAGGCGAGAGTGCCCACGGAGTCCGAATATTTGTCCGACAGGTAAATAATTTTCTTTATTCCGCTTTGTATTATTGCCTTTGCACACTCGTTGCACGGGAAAAGCGCAACGTATATGCGGCAGTCCTCAAGTGCGGCGCGGCTGTTGAGTATGGCGTTAAGCTCCGCGTGGCAGACATACGGATATTTTGTTTCAAGCTCTTCGCCGCTGCGCTCCCACGGGAACTCGTCATCGTCGCAGCCGGCGGGAAAGCCGTTGTAGCCGACCGACATGATGCGGTTGTTGGAGTTGACTATGCAGGCGCCCACCTGCGTGTTGGGATCCTTGCTGCGGTTCGCGGAAAGCACCGCGATACCCATGAAATATTCGTCCCATGATATGTAGCCGGAGCGTTTTGACATTACATAAACCGCCTTTCGGGCATAAAATCTCATTATTAGATATTTTATTATACAACTGTATGATAAAAATTGCAAGAGGAAACGGGGCGCAATATGCAAAAAGTCAACCAAAATCACGATATACTGTTGTTAATTTTTTCGTTATATGTTAAACTTTTCTACAGATTAAACACAGGGGTGATTTTTTGAAGGCGGTGCTTGTGTGCGGCGAAAAACGCCGCGAGCTTGAATTTGACAGCGGAACACTGAGCTCGGAGCTTATCGGGCGCAGCTCGTTTGACTTTGCCATGCCGTGCGCAGGCAAGGGGCATTGCGGCAAATGCAAGGTGCAGGTTCACGGTGAGCTGTCTGCGCAGAGCGATGCGGAAAAGCTTTTGCTTACAAGCACGGAAAAAGCCGACGGAATACGTCTTGCGTGCATGACAAAGGCGTTTTCGGATGTCACTCTCACTCTGCCCGAGCCGACGGATGAATCACATATACTCTCTTCATTTGAAAAGGACGCTCCGGACTCCGCCGCGGTTCCGGCGGGGGACGGCTTCGGAATAGCCGTTGACGTAGGCACGACCACTGTTGCGGCATTGCTGTACAGCTTCGGCGAGGGGCGCGTCAAGGCGACCGCCTCACGCAGAAATCCGCAGGCGGTTTACGGGGCGGATGTTATAACGCGTATTACAAAGGCGTTGGACGGCGAGCTTGAGACTTTGCAGAAAAGCATTTTAACCTGTGTTTCCGGTCTTGTTGCCGAGCTTTGTTCGCAGGCGGGCGTTCGTTGCCGCGAGGTCGAAAACGCCGTGATTACGGGGAATACAGCCATGCTGTATCTTTTGTGCGGCGAAAGCCCCGCGAGCATTTCCGCCGCGCCGTTTGAGGCTGACGATCTGTTCGGGCGCACGGCAGATGCAAAAACGCTGTCGCTGCCTCTTTCCGAAAAAGCACAGGTGTATCTGCCGCGCTGTGTGAGCGCCTATGTGGGCGCGGACATAACCTGTGCTATGCTCGCCTGCGGATTTTTCAAAAAAGACATTACAGGCGCGCTGTTACTGACAGATATAGGCACGAATGGCGAAATCGCGTTGTTAAAAGACGGCAGACTGATATGCTGCTCAACCGCCGCCGGACCTGCCTTTGAGGGGGCGGGCATACGCTTCGGCATGAACGCATCGGACGGAGCGATAGCCGCCGTGCGCTTCCTCGGCGGAGATTTGCTGTCTGTGGTCCTCGGCGAAACGCCGGCAAAGGGTATTTGCGGCTCGGGGCTTCTCGACGCAATAGCCGGAATGCTCTCGGGCGAAATAATTGACGAAACGGGCTTTTTGCACGCATCACCGCATGCGTTCGAGGACGACGTGCGCGATTTTGAGGGCGAGGAGGCATTTTTCCTCCCGCGCACCGATGTGGCGATAACCCAACGAGATATTCGTGAGGTTCAGCTTGCAAAATCCGCAATCTGCTCGGGCATACTTTCGCTTTTCAACGAAACCTCGACCGACGCAGGGCATATAGATGCTTTTTTTATAGCAGGAGGCTTCGGAAACAGCCTGAACACTGCCTCGGCACAAAAAATCGGACTTATTCCCGACGGACTCGCCAAAAAAGCACGCGCTGTCGGCAACGCGGCTCTCGCAGGCGCACTGATGCTGCTTGAGGACATAAGAAACCGCGAAATCAGCTTTCGCGGCGCAGAAAACGCCGAAACGCTCGAGTTGTCCTCACACCCGTTTTTCACCGACGCGTATATAGAAAACATGATGTTTTAAAATTGTCCGGCAACCGGTGCAGAAAACAGCCGATGACCGTCTAACACGATATGTAACAGGAGGAAGCGGATTGAAAAACAATATGGAAATCAACAGCGTTGTACAGGGTGCCGAAAGCCCTTTGCAGGGCAATAAAGCGAAAAAGCGGATAGTATATTTTGATGTTCTCAATATTCTTGCTGCGCTGAGTGTAATCTTTTTGCACTGCAACGGTATTGCGCACATATTTTCCGATACCCTTGCATGGCGGCAGGCACTCGCGGTCGAGGTGCTGTGCTTCTGGGCTGTCCCGGTGTTTCTGATGCTGTCGGGCGCAACGCTTATGGGTTACCGAAAAAGCTATTCTACAGCGGAGTTTTTCAAAAGAAGATTTTTGCGAGCGGCAGTCCCTTTTGTTATTTGGTCTTTGATAATGGCGGCAATAAAAGGCATAAACCCTTTGGAGATAGGGAAACGAGCATTTATAGACAGCATGTTTTTCTCCCGCATGGAAGGGGTCTATTGGTTTTTCATCCCTCTGTTTGCCGTATACGTTTCAATGCCGGTGCTCTCACTTCTCAAGGATAACAAAAAAATACTGTGGTATATGGCGGGCGGGGCGTTTACGCTTCACTCACTGCTTCCGGAGATTTTTCGTTACATGGGCCTTACATGGAACGACTCGCTGTCGATGCTTACCATGGGGGGCTATCTGGTGTTTCCCGTGCTCGGCTATCTTTTAAGCACTACCGATTTTTCCAAGAAGCAAAGAGGAGTGATCTATCTTCTGGGCATTTTCGGCGCCGTCTTCAGATATTTTATAACAATCTCGGACTCGGTGCGTGACGGTGTGCTTAACAGAGCGCTGTTTCAATATACCGGATGGTACTCGATTTTTCTTGCGGCGGCGGTGTTTGTATTTTTGAAATATTTCCCGCTGTGCAAAAAAGCAGAAAAGAGTGAGCGCGCCGCAAAAATCCTGAGCACGGTTTCCTCGTGCAGTCTGGGCGTTTACCTGATACATCATGAAATAATATTAATATGCGAAAAGGTGATAGGATATTACGGATGGGAATGGAGACTGTTCGGCCCGTTTCTCGTTTATGCAATTTCGCTCGGTATTGTGTTCACGGTAAAGAAAATCCCGCTCATAAAGCACATTTTCCCGTAATTTCAGTTTAAAAACATCCCGCAACAAATTGTAGCGGGACGTTTTTTAATAAAAGCGTGACTTTTGCGCGTATAAATGTTTAGATTGGTGTGGAGGTGAAAGCTGTGACAAAAATTTCAAAAACCATAAAGAAAACGCGTGCCGCAAAGGGGCTTACTCAGGACACGCTCGCAGAGAGGCTGTTTGTTTCGCGTCAGACGGTTTCAAGCTGGGAAAATGACCGCACACAGCCGGACATCGAAATGCTGAAAAGGCTTTCGGAGGCTCTTGAAATCTCAATTGAAGAGCTTATCTACGGCGACAAGCCGCGCACCGATGAAAATGAGCCCAACGCCAATTCAAAAAAGACACTTATAATTGTTTTTTCGGTTGTGGCATCAGCGCTTATAGGAACGGGTCTGCTTTTAATATTTGTGACGGGGTGGGAGAAATTCCCCATTGCGCTGAAAACCGTGTTTTCGTTTGCGCCCATGCTTGCCGGACAGGCGGCGGCAGTATTCACATACCTAAAACGCCGCGAAAGCACGGCGTTCAGAGAGGGCGCAGCTGTGGTGTGGCGGAGTTATTGCAACGGTGGCAATGGTCAACAGCATTTACGAGCTGAACAGCGGGTTTGAAACCTGTATGTTTATTGACGCTCTTCTTATTCTGCCGATTATATATTTGCTGGATGCGGCAGCTCCGCTGGTGGCGTATTACAGCGCGGTTATATATTACGGCTTCTACATGGCGGAAATCACAAGACAACACGCGTGGCTGATATTTATGGTCGTTTTGTATCTTTTGGGGTTTGCGTATGTGATAATGAACCGCAAAAAAACTGAGGACGTGCGGCATATCTATACAGTATGGGTGTCCGTAATTGCGGCGGCGGCAACGGGATTTATATTCACCCTTGCCCTTGAGGCGGGCTTTTTTGCAATGCTTACCGCCATGTGTATAGGTATATACGCTCTCGATAAAAACGGTTCGTGGTCTCTGCCGTATCATACACTCGGCTTGCTCGGAGGTGCCTGCGTTTCGGTCGCCGCAACGTTTGCGTGGGAACCGGATTCGTATTGGTATGGAGAATCAAGCTCCCTTGAAAAAACGGCGATTACCGCAATTGCCTGTCTGATTATTGTATCGGCATGTGTATTTTCCGGGCGAAAAACGTTTTTCAAAAACAGGGAAAAGGTCGTTTTCTGCTCCTGCGCCGCGGTGTGCATGATACTTGAGCTGATATCGGAGAACACTTCGCTGATGGGCTCAACCGCCATTTTCATAATAATATTTGTTATGACAATCGTTCAGGCTGTATCGCTTATTGCCGAGGGTGCCAAGGTCGGACGTTTTTTGCCTTTGAACATCGGTCTTGTAATGATTGCCGCGCTCATATCATTTCTCGTGCTGGAACAGGATTTCGGCACGCTCGCAACAGGCATATTGCTTGTGATGATGGGCGGTGGGCTGCTTTTTGTCGACTACGTGCTGGCAAAAAAGAGGCAGCTTTCGGAGGAAAAGGAGGTCGTAGAAGATGCTTAAAAGACACGGTTTGAAGATTTTTATCGTTGTGATAATATTGCAGCTTTGCGTACCCTCCGGCATGATAGGCGCAAATGTAATACATCAGACGAATATAATCAACCGCGGAACATTATATAAGTTCAAGCTTGAATCCGTTCATTACGAAGGTTATAATGCTTCGGAGAACAAGATAACCTTCACCATTGATAACAGCGCGAAAAAGTATAAAAAAAGATATTCCGAAATATACGCCGAAATATCCGAGGGTGATGACGGTTATGCGCTTATGTCGATGACTGAGGATAAGCCCCGCACAAAGAGCTATATAAAAAGCTCCTATGCGCATGAGTTCTTTTTTCCCGAAGCTTATTTGAATGCCGAGAACTACAGCGGCCTGGAATATTGCACATTTTCAAAAGAAGGTAAGGATATTTTTATAATCAGCAACACTTTTTTTGAAGACCAAATCCGTTTTAAAGAGGCATATGCCGAAATTTATGTGTATAAGGGAGACGTCTCTGTCAAGGAGATATACATTGACGGCGTTCCGGTGGACATCGTGCTCTCCCGCTTAAACGCGGCACAGGGCAACAAGGAATGAAGCATAAGCCTATTAAAAAGTCTTTCGGAAAGGCAAAATTACTTTCCCTGCCTGACCTGTATTATATCTTGCCATATGAGCGGAAAAGCCGTATAATGCCAATACAGGTACGAAAAGCGCCGAAATATCGCGTTTCGCAACCGGTGGTTGACAAATTTACAAGCGTAATTGGTGGTGTGCAACCGCCGAAAACGATATTCTTTGGACACAACCGGGGCGGCACAGATGCTCTGCCGCGGAAATTTTAATGAGGTGATTTTTGTGATATTTGCGGACAAACTTATACTTTTAAGAAAAAAGAGCGGATGGTCTCAGGAGGAGCTTGCAGAAAAGATGAATGTCTCGCGCCAGTCTGTTTCCAAGTGGGAGGGCGCGCAGTCCGTGCCCGACCTTGATAGGGTGCTGCAGCTTGCGCGTATATTCGGTGTGAGCACGGATTATCTGCTCAGAGATGAGTTGGGCGAAGAGGAGTACGTCGCGCCGGCGCAGGATACCGACCGCCCGTCGGTCAGGCGCGTGACAATGGAGGAGGCAAACGAGTTCTTGGCGGTAAAAAGCGAAACCTCAAGGCAAATAGCTCTTGCGATTTTCATGTGCATACTTTCCCCCGTGTGCCTGCTGCTGCTCGGAGCCGCCTCGGAACAGCCCCGCTTCAATATTTCGGAAAATCTTGCCGGCGGCATAGGGCTTATTGTTCTGCTCGTGCTTGTTGCGGCAGCGGTGGCGATTTTTATATCCTGCGGAATCAAATCAAGTCATTTTGAGTTTTTAGACACGGAAGAAATCGAAACCGAATACGGCGTTTCAGGTATGGTGCGCGACCGCATGGCAAAATACAGGGACACCTATACAAAATACTGCATTGTCGGGGCGTGCACGTGCATTGTATCTGTTATTCCGATCATTACCGCTGCGTTTATGACGGAGGACGATTTCCTTCTTATGACAGCGCTTTCAATTACGCTGCTTCTTGTTGCCGTGGGTGTTGTGTTCTTCACGGTTTCGGGAATAAACCACGCAAGCATGCAAAAGCTTCTTGAGGAGGGCGACTATTCAAGGGAGTCCAAATACAAAAGCAAGCATTCCGGCGCCCTCGGGACGGTGTACTGGCTCGCTGTTGTTGCCGCCTATATCGGCTACAGTCTTCATACCGGGGACTGGGACAATTCATGGATTATCTGGCCTGTTGCCGGTGTGGTTTTTGCCGCGTTTATGTCGCTTTGCAACCTTTTCATAAAGAAGGATAAATAAGCGGACGGGATTTTCGGGCGTATGAGGTTCATTAAACAAAACAAAAATATTTTCAGCGCCGGCGGATATTTCGTCGGCGCTGCTGTTTGTATGTGGGCTGTTCTTTTGAAAAAATAATAAACTGTCCGAAAAGCGACATAATAATTAACGCGGCGTAAACATCTGATAAAACTTTCGGAAGGGGCGGCTGAAATGAATTCTGTATGGTCGGAAACTGTGTCTGTACCGCATTTTGAGGCTCAAAGCGGAGATATAAAAACCGATGCTCTGATTATCGGCGGAGGGCTTGCGGGTGTTCTGTGCTCATATATGCTTACGCAGTCGGGAGTTGACTGCATCCTTGTTGAAAAGGACTCGCTTTGCAGCGGTGTAACAAAGAACACCACAGCGAAAATCACCTCTCAGCACGGACTTGTATACGACAAGCTGATTCGTGAATTCGGTGCCGAGCGGGCACAAATGTATCTCAGGGCGAATCAAAGGGCGCTTGAAGAATATCGCAAGCTGTGCCGTAATATTGACTGCGATTTTAAAAATGAGGACTCGTTTGTCTACTCCCTCAACAACCGGAAAAAGCTTGAAAAGGAATTGAGTGCGCTTCATAAAATCGGCTTTGATGCGCGCTTTTGCGAAAAGGTTCCGCTGCCTATGTCTACTGTCGGCGCTGTAAAATTTCCCGCTCAGGCGCAGTTTAATCCCTTGAAATTTGTTTCGGCAATTGTTAAAGGGTTAAAAATTTACGAAAATACACTCGTGCGTGAGATTGCAGACTGCACAGCGGTTACAAACCACGGGAAAATTGTTGCAGAAAAGATTATTGTCGCAACGCATTTCCCTTTTATCAACAAGCACGGCGGCTATTATGTAAAAATGTATCAGGAGCGCTCCTATATTACAGCGCTCGAAAACGCGCCGCAGCCGGACGGAATGTATGTTGATGAGAACGATAAGGGGAAATCCTTCCGCAATTACGGCAACCTGCTTTTACTCGGCGGCGGCGGTCACCGAACGGGTAAAAAGGGCGGCGGATGGCGCGAGCTTGAGGATTTCGCGCAGCTTCGTTATCCCGACAGCAGTGAAAAGTACCGTTGGGCGACACAGGACTGTATGACGCTCGACGGAGTTCCGTATATAGGGCAGTATTCCAAAAACACGCCGGATTTTTATGTTGCAACCGGTTTTAACAAATGGGGCATGACAAGCTCAATGGTGTCCGCGTCAATACTGACGGACATGATAACGGGAAGGGAAAACGAATACGCGCCTGTGTTTTCTCCGTCAAGAACAATTTTGCGCACACAGCTTGCGGTAAATGCGGTTGAGTCCGTATTTAATCTTATCACGCCCTCACCGAAGCGCTGCCCGCATCTCGGGTGTGCCCTGAAATGGAATGCGCAGGAGCACTCGTGGGACTGCCCCTGCCACGGCTCGCGCTTCGCGCCGGACGGCAGACTGCTTGACAATCCTGCCACGGGCGACATAAAACAAAAAAACTGAGGTGACGTTTTGAGCAATCATTTAAAAAATCAGACAAGTCCTTACCTTCTCCTGCACGCGGAAAATCCCGTTGACTGGTATCCGTGGGGCGATGAAGCTTTCAAAAAAGCGGCAGATGAGGACAAGCCCGTGTTTTTGAGCATCGGCTACAGCACCTGCCATTGGTGTCACGTTATGGCACGCGAAAGCTTTGAAAACGGTCAAATTGCCGAGCTTTTGAACAAGCATTTCGTTGCAATAAAGGTTGATAAGGAGGAGCGTCCGGATATTGACAGCATATATATGGCGGTGTGTCAGGCGTTTACCGGCAGCGGAGGCTGGCCGACAAGCATATTTATGACCTCTCGGCAAAAGCCGTTTTTCGCCGGAACGTATTTCCCGCTTACCGCACAGTACGGCGTGATAGGCTTTAGGCAGCTTCTGGAAATCGTGCACGAAAAATGGGAAACCGAGCGCGACGAGCTGCTTCGCTACGCCGATGAAATTATACGCGTACTCAACGATACGCAGGGGAAGCCGGAGCGGGCAGATGAGGAAATCATAAAAAGGGCAGTCGGATTATATAAAAAC
>LSQX01110206.1_pt1 | contig 14862 bp, 9 predicted proteins | sample 654561 | NCBI WGS metagenome assembly LSQX01 (sample SAMN04489861, study PRJNA283612) | anaerobic digester metagenome | isolation source: 4 biogas reactors fed with cattle manure at either 37C or 55C with and... | place: Denmark: Kongens Lyngby | collected 2014 | reverse complement strand
CTTTATTCCGTGCATACTGAGACCCCTTTCATCGTACGACAACGCAGTTTTCGTCGGCTTCGCAGCTGCCGCAATCGCGAAGCCGTACTGTTATTTTTCCTTCATCGCAGGTATTTCCCGACAACACAATTCCGTCTGTGTTGTTTGCATAAAAGGCGTTTGCGTTTTTAAAGTGACAGTTTTCGATACGGATATTCTTATGATAATACGGAGCCTTTTCTGTGGCATTTATTTCGGGACTCGCTGCAATTGATCCGGTAAATGAGCAGTTTCTGATGAGTACATTTCTTACCGGGCTTCCTTCATGCCAGTAAGTCGTATCGCCGGTAAATGCTATTTCGGTGCCTCCTATCGAAAATGTTGAGTTTTCAATGAGAATATTTCCTCTGCTTTGCAGACGCAGCATTCCGCGGAATCGCCCGAATGTGCAGTTTCGGACAGTTACGTCAGCCTGTCCGCCGAGGTTTTCGATAAGGTCGCCTTTTTGTATCCCGGTCGGTGTCTCATCAAGTTCCAAAATATATAATGACTTTCTGTCGGTGGATATCGCTTTAACGGTATACACTGCTTTTTCTTCCATCGTCGCACCGTTGTAAACCGCTATTTTGTCGCCGGGCATGTAAATCTTATTGCGAATGGAAACATGACGCGAAGCATTATAGGCATATAGCTTGTTATCTTCGGTATGATCGGCGAGTGAAAAATTGGTGTGCACGTTCAACGCATCGTCGAGCATGCTGTCCATTCTGCAGTTTTCAAGCAGTATATGCCCGCTGCAGTTAAAGCAATGGACCGCATCGGCATTATTTGTGACAAGATGCGGATGCTCCTCATCGCGGTACATGCTGAAATTGAGCAGCGTGATGCCTTTAGTGTGCATTCCCACAAAGCCAAGCGAGGCACCATGCAGTATGCGAACATTTTCAAGCGTCACGTTTTCGCAGCCCACCGCGGTAAAGGTGTTTTTATCTCTTGACTCATGTGTAATTACAAGGTCATAGCCCGCTTTCCATGAGCGCGGGAACGCGTCGGATGCTGCACGCAGGATAACGTCATCTCCGTCGCTTTCGGCAACAAGGTGATGGCAGGGAAGCGGAAGCGACGGATGCGGAAAAATTTCTTTGCCTATTAAAGCCAGAATGCACTCAAATGCGGGTGTGTGGCTCTCAGCGTCATACGGCTGCAGCAAAAGATTGTTGCGGTTCAGACGATTTTCCCAGTATTCGCTTTCGGCGATAAGGTATCCGTCTTCCACGCGGCACGGGAAATCCTTTGCAATTTTAATGCGGAGATGCCGCGTGTCGGCTTCAAGAATATGTGCTTCGGTGTAATACGGGCGGTCATAATTGATTTTACAATTCTTTATTGTAATGTTTTTGCACCCGTCAAGCACGAACGGCGCGATTCTTCCGTGAAACACAAGCTCTGCTCCGCCGAAATCTATTGTAACGTCGTGCAGGTCTTTTAAAATAAATGCAATGGCAAGCTGATCGCCCGCCGCTGTTGACGGTGCGAGGTAGTCCTCATCGCGGCTGATCTGCGCGTCGGAAGGTGTAAAGTCGTAAACCGCAAGCTCCGCTTTATATGTATTGCCGCTTTCAAAAACAGTGCCTTTTTCGTACTTAATAACCATGGCATTTTCATCCCCTTTATTTGAGGTGACATTTAAGTGTACCTTCAATATTGTCCGCATAATAACGCAGCGGGTAAGGGTCGGCTTTTTCACATTCCGTGCGATAATATAAAGCTTCTTTTACGTTGCCCAGCGCGCTGTAAACAAGAGATAACAAATAGCTGTAGTGCGCTTTTCTCATCCGGCTCGAATCATCGACATAAGAGATAAAAAACGGCGTAGTGGAGAAAAATCCCGGATCCTCGATGCAGATGCTTTGTTTGTATTTCTGTTCGGCTTCGTCCAATATTGCCAATGCTTTTCGTATCTTGCCGCGCTTATTATAGCACAAAGCCCGGTAATAAGTAAGCGCGGGAAGGTGCATGTCTGTAAAATAATCCGCTTCTTGAGCTATGATGCGGTCGTAAATCGTATCAGCCTGTTCCGGCTGTCCGAGTTTTTCAAGGCAAAGCGCTTCGTAATATTGATGCGGCACAAGAAAAGCTGTGTTCCAAATTCCGCTGCCAAGGTTTTCGGGGAGCATCTGAGCGCGTCTGAAAAGTTCAAGTGCTTCTTTCGGCTTGTTTTCTTTCAAAGCAGCTCGGCCCATTTGGTGAAGCGCAAACATATATTGCTCGGCGACAGCATGTTCGCCGCCTTCGTACGGCACAAACTCGTGCGACAACATCAGCGTCAGCGCATTTTCATATTGTCCGGCCTGATTGTATGCCCGCGCAAGCTCAAGAACAGTATCCCATCTGATGTCGGAATCGGTGCGTTCTAAAATAAAGCTGATTCGCTTGGCAGGATCTACGCCGTTTTTAGCCATAACATAGGCACATTCATGGACAAGTTGGCGGTTCGTCGGGTCAAGGCTAACGGCTTTCTGCAAAAGCTCCTGCGCCTGCTCCCGCTTTTCGAGATGGCTGTAAAATGCGACCGCAAGGTTTCTGTATGCCAAATAATCGTGCGGAGCGACCTCGACTGCAGCCTGAAAATGCCGTGCCGCTTCTTCGTACCTGTGATAGTGGTATAAAATGCTGCCGAGCATATTTTGCGCCTGAGCATCATTTGGGTCTGCTTCGACTGTCTTTAAAAGTGCCTCAAGCTCACAAAGCAGCGACGGATATGCGCCGGTTATCCGGTCGCTTTTTTCGCCGCGCATGTATTTAAGCATAGTTGAGGGATTTGTGACGCCTGCCATCAAAGCGTCGGCTTCGGCTTTGCATCCGCAGTTTAACAGGTCTTCGGCGATGTCAATGCAGGTACGGGAGGGGTCGCTTTTCAAGTTGCGGTAGAAATCGTCGGTGAAGCCGAAATTAAGCGCATATAAGAAATTTACAAGCTGGTCAAGAGGGTCGTGTCGGAGCAATTCAAGCAGACCTTGCCTTGCTTCATCCGTTTTACCCATTTTCAGGCGCGCGATTTGCAAATAGGCACATGCCAGATTATTGTCGCTGCTGCATCGCAGCGCATCTGATGCAAGGCATTCCATGAGCTTATAGTCCTGCCATATACCGGCGATGCCTGCGGCTTTGGTCAATGCAGCGGACTTGAAGTCGTAATTCCATGCCGCTTTTCTGAAATACTCATAAGCCTTATCATAACTGTGCATGCGGCAGTAAATAAGCCCCATCAGGTAATATGCCCTTCCGCTTTCGGGCTGCCTGTTGAATTTCGTGAGCTCGCAAATCGCGCGCGATGTAAAGTCTTCCGCTTCATCAAAGCGCCCCCTGCGGTATTCCCATTCTCCCATTGCGATAAGCGAAGGAATATGTCCCGGGTCACGCTGCAAAGCCTTTTTGTAATAGTAATCGGCTTTTGCTTTGGGGTCGCGGTACTGCTCAACGTGCAGTCCCTCAAGATATAAATCCTGCGCCGATATAAGCTTGCTTGCGTCGGGCAAATCTTTTGTGAGCGGCGGAATATTTGCCGGCACTCGAGGAGAACAGGTATAATCCATTAATATTTGCCCGTCTGAGTCCGTTACGGTCAATGTTAACCCTTCGGCTATCGCCGGAAGCTCCACGCAGGCGGGAACTGATGCAGTGAAATCACGGGTTATCTCAAATAAAACGGTCTCTCCGGATTTTACGGCAACCTTAGCGTTGGGAACATCGGATGTCACTTCAATTGACGCGCCGCTTTCATGCCAGCGAAATGCGCCGTTTATATTGGCAAATGTGGGGACACCGATTTTAGAAATAGGATACCAGAACTGCGAAAATGTTTTTGTTTCATACGGTTCAAGCCACGAAAAATCGGGTTGGTTATCCGAATAGCAGCCCGCCATCAGTTCTGCATATTGCCCGTCATCGTCGGTGAGCGCTTTTTCCCATGATTTCGCAAGCTCCGTATAACCCCAGGTAAACAGTTTTTTTCCGGGAGATATGCAGTGGTCGGATACATGCACTACGCCGCACTCTTTGCCGCAGTCATAACCGCCGAAGAAATCATAGCGGGAAGGGGCACTGAAGTATGAGGTGGGACGGTGTGAATTTTTGTGCATCGATATGTCGGTCCCGTCACCGAAATCGATGCCGTTATATATTCCGGTGCTGTTTGACGCAATCGGGTAGGTCGTAACCGAACGCTTATAGTGAAAGTTTACATAGCTTACGTCAGGCGGGAAGAAAATACGATAGTTTTCATTAACCGGAACCGCGGTATTCTCCCACCAAAGAAATGAGCGGCGCAGTTCGGTACGATTATATAGCCGCACCGCAGTCTCGATTATAGAGCGGTGGGGATACAGTCTTATGCCCGTCATTCCTTTCATGCGATTGAGCGGTTCATGTTCTGACAGCCATACGGTAACAGTGCCGTCGTCGGCTTTATCAATAAAATAGTCGACAGGTTTAAATGTCGACGGACGATGATGCAGGGGCCAGTTAAACTCGACACCGCCTGAAATCCATGATCCCAAAAGTCCGATAAGCGCAGGTTTTATGACATGCTGTTTATAGAAAAAATCATATCCTGTCGTCTTGTCAAGCGCAGAATAGATCCTCCCGCCCAGTTCAGGCAGAATCTGAACTCTTATGTAATCGTTTTCTAATGTGATGCATGTATACTCGCGCTCATATTTTTCATGTCTGTCGGTATCGGCAACAACGCGGTTGGGATAAGGATTGCCGCTCGTTCGCTGATGAACACGATTTTCGGCAAAAACAGGCTCAGCGACTTCTTCGCCTTCTTTATATGTCGGGATAACAATTTGCTTTACTTCCGCGGATACAGATTTCATCATTTCAGACTTGTCTCCTTATGCTCCATGTACAGGCTAATTATAACATCGAAAAAGAGAATAGTCGGTACAAATTCATACGGAAAAGTGCCGCACGCTTTTATACTTGCTTTATCTCTGAACACGGTATTGTAATTGACAAGCAGATAATGTAATATTAATATAATCACATTATCGTATTACGAAATGCATGTAACCATAAAGTGAGTGTGAAGATGAAGATTTATGTCATTTCAGAGCCTTACTACCGCAGTACAGTATGGTTCAAGCAAACAATAGATGCTCTTATAAAAAAAGCCACCGCCACCCGTCACGAAGTCGTAGAAACGGATGCGGATGAACTTGTTATGACAAAAGGAAGTCATTTGTCAATAGTGATCGGAACCTCATATTCATGGGTCATGGAAACGCTTCAGACTTTGAGAAAGAAAAACATCCACGCCATCGTTGTGAGCTGTCAACCGGAAGAGCTGTTTGACAACACAAGCTATGTTATAATTGACCATGCCCGAGCCATGAACGACATAGTTTCCATGCTGAATTCCGCCGGGCGAGGCAAAATCGCATTATACGGCATAAACAGCGACTCCCACTCTGACAGAATCAAAGTCAGGGTTTTTAAAGACGCGGGTTATTCAAACTCTTCCATATATATAATAAACAACGATTCGCTAACCTCCTGTTATAATAATCTGAAGGAAAATATAACTGATTACAACGCCATAATATGCGCAAACGATATCGCGGCAATCGCTCTCATAAATCATATGATCTCAGACGGATTTAGGATTCCTGACGATTATTATATTATCAGCTTCGGCAACTCGCTTATAGGTCAGGTGTGCAAAGTGCCTTTGACAACGGTGTCGCTTGATCACGAGCAGCTTGGTATTCAAAGTGTTCTGCTGTACTTGTATCTGTATAAAAATCCCGGTAATGTTGCCATTACAGTCAAGGTGCCTTGCAGCTTGAGCATCAGAAAGTCGGCCGGCCTCAGCCCTGCGCAGCGCGAATCTGTTTTTGTTTCTTCCGGTGAAAATACATTTTATAAGGACAAGGAACTGAGCGAGATCATGTGTCTGGAAAAAACCTTACAGATGTGTGACGAAATCGATCTCAGAATAATAAGCGGTATATTAAGTCATCAATCGTACAGTAATATAGCCGCCAAAACTTATGTTTCCGAAAGTGCGGTCAAGTATCGTATTAAACGACTGCTCAACATCAGCGGATACAGCAAAAGTGATCAGCTGCGCGAGATATTCTATAAATACATAAGCGTCAGCCTAAATTAAGAATTAAAAGTACGGTCAATATCGCAGCGCGATTTTACCGTACTTTTTTATCAGGCGGCACAGTATCCAAGCCGCTTTAAGCAGTATAAAGAGCAGTTGAAATGTTACAGATTTTTTTGTACCTCGGCTTTTCGGTTTTATGGTACAATGTTATTGACAATCAACAATCATAAAGCGCGTGTCCACATGTAATTGCGGCAAAATGCATTGCGAATTAATGGAATGAACCAGAAATGCACATCAATGACCTGTAATATCCAATAAGGTTAGGGGGTGATCTGTCTGAAAATTTTATACGGGATTGCAAACGGTTCGGTTTTACAGCGCAATTCGGACGGCGTTTGTGTTTGCAAATTTGCGGCTGAATGCAGCGGAGAATTGAGAACCTCGCTTGGCAGACTGATTAATATAGGCAATGAGTATATTTTAACGGGAATCCCAACCGGCGGACCGTATGACCTTGAGCTCATGGATGACTGCGAAGCAATAAAGCTGCAGATATGGGTGGGCGATATATGGGTGCTGGGCGGACAGTCAAACATGGAAGGCGCAGGCTGCATGACGGAATCGGACTTCCTCGACGAAGTCCACCCAAATCCTGCTTTAAGGGCATATTACCTTGACAACCGGTGGGATGACGCGAAGCCTATACTGCATGAACCGTGGATTTCGGTCGACGCATGCCAACGGGAGTTATGGAAAAGAAATCAGCTGAACTCGATTTGGAAATCGGACCAACCGCCTTTTATATCGCACGGTGTGCCGAAACGTGGCGTGGGTCCCGGTCTTTATTTTGCCAAAAAGCTTTACTCGATAACCGGTGTACCACAGGCAGTGATTCCTTGTGCGCTCGGCGGAGCTTCGCTGGAGGACTGGAAGCCGGAGAGCGTAGACGGAAGCGGGTTATACGGAGCTATGCTGCGCCGATTTAAACGTGTCGGCAGCAAAGTGCGCGGGCTGTTTTGGTATCAGGGCTGCTCCGAAACATCTCAGGATGGTGTCAAAAACTTCACGGAAAAAATGGTCAATTTCATAAGCGCCGTGCGGCGCGATTTCGGCGATGCCGATCTGCCGTTTGTTCAGGTTCAAATCGCACAGATGGCATTGCCGTGGAGCAACGACTTTACATGCGGGCTGATGTGGGAAGGTATACGCGAAAAGCAGCGCACGCTCGGCGATATAGTCCCGAATATGGATACTGTAGCAGCTATTGATGCGCCGCGTGATGACCTTATACACCTTTCATCGGAAGGCGAAAAGATTGTCGGTGAGCGCGCGGCGTTAAGCATGGCTAAACTTTGCAGTTATCCCGGAGGAATTGCCGCACCGAAATTGTCGGGAATGAGCATACATACCGACGAATACCGCCCGTTTTGGGCTGTTCTTGCATTGCATTATGATAATGTATCTAAGATTGTCTCGACCGGAGCGCCATCGGGTTTTACTATAACAAAAACACCGGATGAACAGATGCTGAATCCCTCTTGCAGGATAGCTCGTATCATTTTGAAAAATGATACTGTGTTGTTATACACCGAAATGACGGAGAACGAGCTTAGAAATCACTATGTAAGATACGGCTATTTAAATATGGGGTACTGTAATATTGGCGATGTCAGTGGTCACTTGCTGCCCGCCATGGGTCCTATAGCAATTTCCGAGTATATAAAATAAATAACGAGTATATAAAATAAATAAAAGGAGACTGTTATGAAAAAGCTGCTTGTTTCCGCGCTGCTTTTGATATCGCTTGCCCTGGCGTCATGTGCTCAAACTTCCGATGGCAATATAAATGCTGTTACTTCTGCTTCTATTGAAACTGCTGCCGAAGAGACCACTGCGGCCTACCCTTATGAGCTTAAGGAATTCGATGGCTATACTTTTACCTTTTTAAATCAGGAAGATGATTTTTGGACAGGTTCTCACCACATTCTTGATTATGAGTCGGAAACCGGCGATGCCGTAAACGACGCGATCTATCAGCGCTGCCGCAAAACCGAAGATGACCTCGGTATCGGTATTGAAGTTATAAAAGGTGCACTTGACAACAATGCGCTGCGTTTGTCAATGGAAAAAGCTGTGATGGCAAACGAGGATGTGTATGATGCCGTTTACCTTCCGTTAAATTATGGCGGCTCCACCTCGCTTACAGGCAAATATGTTTTAAACCTGCATGATATTTCAACTTTGAATCTTGAAAATGAATGGTGGAACCAGACATTTATAGCTGCTGCCACGATCGGAGACAACAGGCTGTATACAACAATCGATTTTGTTAATATGATGGGTTATGCATACTGCAACGCATTGTATTTTAACAAAAACATGATAGTCGATTATGGACTTGAAGAACCATATGACCTTGTTCGAAACGGCAGCTGGACATACGATAAATTCTTCGAGTACATAGCGCCTGTAGTAAACCTCAACAGCGACGACAGCTTTAAACCTGCCGCCGACGGTACATGCATATACGGAATATCCGGTCAGCATTCGGAAACCACAATGACACTGCTTGACGGCTGCGGCGATTTTCTTATAACCAAAAACGATCAAAATCTTCCGGAATTGGACAGCGATATTGAAAGAATTATCACCGCTTACGATAAACTTACCGACGCATTATCGCGTGACGGTTGGTGCGTTCTGCACAACACTTCCGAACTCCAGGGATTGGATTTCTTTTTAAGAAACCGCGCAATGTTTTACAGCGGCAGCCTTGGCGGAAGCAACTCAAGTCGTTTCCGAGTAGCCGATGTGGAATACGGAATTCTGCCCCTGCCGAAGCTTGATGAAAAACAGGAAGATTACTGCACAATCGTCAGCCAATATGCATTTGCTTTGAACATACCAATGGCTGCAAGCGATCCCGAACGCACAGGCGCTATAATCGATTATATGGCGTTTCTCGGATGGCGCGATATCCTGCCGGTTTTGCAGACCGCATTTTGCTATAAAGGGCTGCGCGACGAGGATTCTATAGAAATGATGAATATTCTTCTTGACACGCGCACAGTCGATTTGGGCGTAGTCTACGGATGGACTGCCGATATGCTGTCTACTCTGTGCACGAAGATGCTGGACGGAAACCATATATTTGTATCAACATATGAAACATCGAGAAATAAAATCATTGCAAGTATAGAAAAGACGTTCAGCGAGTAGTCAAAATAAAAAGTACATTACAGAATTAAATAAAACTAAAACTAACAGACTTCGTGATTCAAACGAAGTCTGTTAGTTTTTAGTGAAAGTTTTCGTGGCTGCAGATGTAAAGTTATCTAAGGCATAAAGATCGGCGGGCGCCGCCTGCATCCAAAACAGTCACTCTGTCTTCATAGGCACTGTTGAATTAGACAACATATAAGAAACTATACCAAATTTATGAAATAATATTTCATATTTGATTAAGATGGGTTTTATTTCAATTTTTGTTATATAATTAGAACAACTAAAATCGCTATAACTCATATTAATTAAAGATCAGGCGTATTATCGCCTGATATCATATCACATGGTAAAGGAATACTATGACTTCAGCAGGTAATTAGGGTTGATGTTTATAACCGACGCCGCGACATCCGTGTGTACAAGCATACCGCAGTCTCAAGTCCAGGAGGTTTACCGCCATGAAAACTTACTGTAATCCGCTGCCCATAGAAAACATACCGAGCGGGCGATGGCTCGATACAAATCAGACAGGGGCAGATCCTCGGTCGATAAAAGATTATCGCTCTGTATCCGACCCCAGTGTAGTATATCATGACGGCAAATGGATAATGTATCCCAGTTATGCGGTGGCGTATGTATCCGAAGATTTTGTGAACTGGAGGCATGTGGATATAGGAATCCCTCATCTGCGTTACAGTCCGGCTGTCGTATGCTTCCGTGGGAAATGGTATTTAAGCGGTCACTCAATGTCGGAGGTGTATGTTGCCGACGACCCGCTCGGCCCTTTTACTTTATGCGGTCATATGACGGACATCAACGGAAACCGGATGGCTGTGGCGGACGGCTGCTATTTAGCCGACGGCGACCGCCTGTACTATTACTGGCACGGGGGCAGAAGCCCGCTTCCCGGCGAGCCGGACGTGGAGGTCATTACGGGAACACTTGGAGCGGAGCTTGATCCGGATGAGCCGTGGAAGCTGTTATCCAAGCCGGTTTGGATCAACACGTTTAACCCGTCCGTGAAATGGCAGCGGATCGGCGAGCATAATGAAAACGAACGCATGGGATGGATCGAAGGTCAGTGGGCGATAAAGCTCGGGAACCGCTACTATCTGCTATACTCGGGCAGCGGTACCGAATATTCAACATATGCAAACGGCGTGCTTGTGTCGGACGAAGGCCCGCTGAGCGGATTTGTCCCTCAGAAAGCACACGATCCGTTTACAGAGAAACGAAGCGGACTGCTTCGCGGCGCCGGCCACGGCTGTATAGCAGAGGGGCCGAACAACACGTTATGGACGTTTTACACCTCGATTTTCTGCTTTAATCATATGTACGAGCGCAGGGTCGGGATGGATCCTGTGGGTATTGATGAAAACGGGGAACTGTATTGTCCTGCGGTTACCGAGACACCTCAGTACGCACCCGGAGTCATCGCCCATCCGGAACTGGGAAACGGCACAGGATCATTGCCGCTTACATTTTACAGGCGTCCGACGGCAAGCAGCTGCATGCCCGGAAGGGAGCCGATTTACGCGGTCGATGACAGCGTGCTGACATGGTGGCAGCCGCAAAAGGACGATCCCGAAAAGTGCATTACGGTTCCGCTTGAAAACTCCACAGGCTTTATGATTGATTCAATAAGAATAATATGGCGCGATGTCGATATGGAGACGCTTGAAGGGCGCATGCCCGGACCGTTCCAGTATATAGTCGAGTATTCACCGGATTCTTCCCACAGTGAGTGGAGGATACTGGTCGATGCCGCCGAAAACGAAAGAGATCTCCCAATCGATTACAGAGATTTTGAGCCGGTAAAAGCGTATGCGGTACGGCTTAGGATTATCGGTTCTCCGGAGGGGATCAGCCCCGGTCTTGTCAGTCTGACCGCATTCGGAAAATGCGCGCATGAACGTAAAGTATAGCAATATTTCATGTGCTTATAATCTCCATAAGGATGATATTCTTAAACTGATATAAGTTGGATTAATATGGCGGCATTGTCGCAGCAAAGATAATTTTTGGTGTCAAGTAATTAAAAAAATGACGGAGGTTTTGCATGAAACTCGGTAGTTCATTGCAATCAAAGCTTGCATTCACACTTGCAGCATTGCTTTTAACCGGAATCCTGTTTTCCTGTCAAAATACCTCATCCGCAGTCGACACCGCAGCCATTGAAACAAAATCCTCAGAAGAGTCAGCCGAAACGACCGAAATTAGCTATGACCCGTGTATACCGGCAAAAGATTTTGACGGCATTGAGTTTTGGTTTTACTTCGGCGACAACGATTTCGAGCCGAGCTTCGATGTCCGCGCCGAAGAGCTTAACGGAGAAGCGCTCAACGATGCAATTTTCAACCGAAACAAAGCTATCGAAGAAAAGTATAATGTCACCGTCAAATGGGAGCGAAACGAGTACGGCGCGATGTACAACAAAGTTGCGCAGCTCGTCAGAGCCGGTGAAGATGCCGTTAAAGTCATGATAAACAACGGCAACTACTCATTCTCGGCTGCAGTCAACGGCTTGACACAAATAATGAACGATGTCCCTTATATTGATTTTTCAAAGCCGTACTGGAACCGGCAGATGCTCAAAGACAGCACGGTATTCGGCAAAAATTACTTCGCTTATAGCGATATTAACATCCATGCGCTCGGAGCGACTCCCTGCGTGCTGTTCAACAAAGTCGTCGCCGAAAATTACAACACCGGAAATCTTTACGATGTCGTCAAGTCCGGTGATTGGACGTTTGATTATATGACAAATCTAATTAAATCTGTAACAGGCGACCTGGACGGCGACGGAAAAATCACTCAGTTTGACATGCACGGCTTTATCGGCAACACATTTGTCATCGATTGTTTTCTCAGCGGGACGGGTTATCAGACCATCTCGAAAAACGACGAAGACTTTTTGGAACTTAATATTGTAAACGAAAAATATTATGATATAATTGCTGCGATTCAGTCGATATGCAGCGCGGACAACGGGTCGTTTATCTGTGACAGATACTCCGGCGTAGACCGCGAGTATGCGCCGATGGATGCGCTTGCCGAGGACAGAGCGCTCTTCTGGATTCCAAACTTCAAGGGAGTCGAGCGCATGCGCGGTATGAAGTCCGAGTTCGGAATCCTGCCGATACCCAAGCTCGACAGCAGCCAAAAAGAATATAAGATCCATTACCAGGCGAACATCGGCGGAGCGATGTCGATCCCGATCACGGTCCGGGATATCGAAATGGTGGGCATGATACTTGAGGACATGTCCTATCTGTCAATGGTAAATGTAAAACCGGCATATGTCGACATACTGCTTCAAGGCAAATTCCTGCGCGATAACGAGTCGCTTGAAATTCTCGAGATTATCTTTGACAGCTATTACTGCGATTACGGTTTTATGACCAACGCATCGGGCATCGATATTCTGACTAAGCTCAGAGAATTTGTTGCAAACAATTCCACAAGCTATGTTTCAAGGATCGCTTCGATTGAAAAAGGTTATACCAAATTACTTTCGAAACTGCACGACACTTTCTTGGAAAACCAGAAGTAATATAAAGAAAGAAGATGTTTAATCATGAAAATTGAAGTGGCGGCTCATCGCGGAAACATGGCGCTTTATCCCGAAAACACGCTGCCGGCTTTTCGTTCGGCTTGCGAAATCGGCGTCGATATGATAGAGCTCGACATGCACATGACAAAAGACGGTGAGATCATTGTCGCCCATGACGGTGATTTCATACGCACCGCCGATAATCCCGGAAAAATCCATGAAATGACGCTTGCCGAAATCAAAAAAATAGATGTCGGCAAAAAGCGCGGGTCTGAGTTTGAGGGAATCACCGTCCCGACTCTCGGCGAGTTTCTCGATTTGATGAAACAGATCGGGCAAAGCATGAGCTTTAATTTCGAGTTTAAAGACTACATACATGTGCACGGCGATAAGTTCGCGTGCGAAAGCGCCGACCGCGCCATCGCGCTGATCGACGAATACGGATTTTGGGACAGGTCCATTGCCAACAGCTTTGACGGAAGACTCCTCGAGTACATCGAAAAAAAATATGACGGGCGCTTCCGCCTGCACGGTTTTTATCCCTATGAACTGTGCGGTAAAACAAAAGCCAAACTCTATTGCGCCTGCCTTTTCAATCAGCATCTTGCGGACGGCAATTGGGTACGCGGCAGCTCGCCCGTAAATCCGGTTGAGGATTTCGAACGCGTTAAAGCCGACGGAATCCACCCATGGGTAGGCGCCGGAGTGTGCACAGAAGAAGATGTTTTATGCGCAGTAGAACGCGGCGCAGAACTTTTTACCGGCAATGATCCCGCTGTATTGATGGATATTCTTAAAAAACACGGACTCAGGTGAAAATGGACGATAGAATTAAAGCAATCGCCCTTGACCTCGACGGAACGCTTACCCAGCATAAACAGCCGCTCAGCGCCGAAAACCGCGCGGCGCTTGACATGCTCGCGCAGCGTTATCGACTTGTAATTGTCGGCGCAGGACAGACTCAACGCATTTTCAGGCAAATTGAGCGTTATCCGATTGACATAATCGGAAACTACGGACTGCAGTACGCTAAATATAACTGCAGAACGCATGAGCTTGAGCTTGTGCGCGACCTGAGCTTTCCATGCGACAGAGAGTCGGTCGAGCGGCGCGTTACTGCATTGCGCGAAAAGTACGGCTATACTGAATATAGAGGACAAAACGTCGAGTATCACCCATCGGGCTGCCTGACCTTTCCGCTGCTCGGAACCGACGCAGAACCCGGCGACAAGCTCGCATTTGACCCGGATCGCGTAAAACGCAGAAGAATGTATGCCGATGTGGCAAGCGCTTTTCCCGAGTACGCTGTATTTATCGGCGGATCTTCGTCGTTTGACATGGCACTGAAGCCTTACGACAAATACCACGCGCTCGACTTATACTGCCGCGAAAACGGACTCGGACACCAAAATGTGATATATGCCGGCGACGATTACGGATGCGGCGGAAATGACGAGTCGGTATATAAGTCTGATTTCGGATTTATAAAGGTAGACGATTACAGGCAGTTCCCGAGGTATGTTGAGCATCTGATAAGATAAAGAGGGATTTAATAAGACACTAATGAGTTTGTGTCAAGAAGAATGCACCTCTTGTTGTAGGACGGCAACTGCAACAAGAGGTGTTTTCCTGTCCGGAAAGTGCATGATGTGCGAGATATTAAGCGAAGTGCCAATGTGCCGTTTGTCTGAAGCATTACGAAGCGACTGCTATGCTTGGAGAAACTGCAATTAAAAGATGACAAAGACAAGTGGATGACCGATCAAATCCCCTGCTGTCAACGTCAATGCAGCTCAATTCAGTTCTCCATGTCCGGTATTAATGTTGAGGTTCAGCAAGCTGTGGCTAGCTTTACAAATTCTAAAGTATCAACATAAAAAAACTGCCTTACTCCGTTTGAGATTCGGAGCAAGACCGCGCAATCTTATGCTGGTTGCCCTTTATTTCTGTCTGTTTGTCCGGGATCGGTTCAAAAAATAAAATG
>LSQX01105233.1_pt1 | contig 14864 bp, 12 predicted proteins | sample 654561 | NCBI WGS metagenome assembly LSQX01 (sample SAMN04489861, study PRJNA283612) | anaerobic digester metagenome | isolation source: 4 biogas reactors fed with cattle manure at either 37C or 55C with and... | place: Denmark: Kongens Lyngby | collected 2014 | reverse complement strand
ATACAGCATTGATACGGTTGCACCTGCTACCAAAAGGATTGCTGGATTTTTCTTATTTCCAAAACTTTCCGTACAGAGTTCAATGCCGTTTGTTTTAATTATTTGCTCTTTCATTTCTGTTTTCCTTTGTTTGCAACTGATTATTATCAGTCCTAAAATTAATATCCAAAGTAGTTTTTTTTTCATTTATCAATGTTTAACTGTTATGCTGGTATCTTTCACAATTCCCGCTAACGTTTTATTTAAGACACAAATATACAACATTCGTATATTCAAAGTTTATAACATTCGTATATGTAAAACGTGTTTTTTTTAAAATACAAGTTTAACTTGCGTAGATTCAGAGTGTTAAGTGGTAAGAAAATTTTTGAAAAAAATTGCATATACGAATGTTTTATTTATATTTGCATACACAATTGTAAATTTAGGATATGGATATTGGGTTTTTATTAAAAAAATTTGAAGAAAAACTGCAATTACAACGCTATAGTGAAAACTCTATTAGTAACTATAAAAGTGCTGTGAAGAGTTTTTTAGAAGTGGCAGATAAAAAATTTTCTGACCCAAAAGAAATTGATGAGACTATAATTGAAAAATATCTCTTGTGGAAAATAAATAAACATAAAATAAGTGCCTCATATCAGCGTATGATTGTGGCTTCCATAGATAAATTTTACAAATCACTTTACGACGTAAAACTTGATATACAACATCTATATCCAAGTCGCAAAGCAAAACCTCTACCCAATTATCTTACCCTGTCAGAAGTAAAAAGTATGATTGATGTAGTAGAAAACAGAAAACATCTTTGTATTATTAAAATGCTGTATGGTGCAGGCTTGCGATTGGGAGAGTTGTTGAATTTGAAACTAAGCGATATCAATTCCGAAAATATGTTGATTTATATTAGAAAAGCCAAAGGAAATAAAGATCGGGTTGTTATGCTCTCATCAGATTTGTTGATAGATTTACGAGAGTATTTTATAATATATAAGCCTAAAGAGTATCTCTTTGAGGGGCAAAATGGAGGAACTTATTCTGAAAGGTCGGTGCAAAATGTGGTAAAAAATGTAGCATCAAGAGCTGGAATAAAGAAGAAAGTTACACCACACACCTTACGACATAGTTTTGCCACCCACCTTATAGAAGCTGGCACTGATATACGATTTATTCAGCAGTTACTTGGACATCAATCTATAAAAACTACCGAGATTTACACCCATATTACTGATATATCAAAATTAAAAATAAAGAGTCCACTAGATTTGCTTTAACCCCAATTCATTTCCGCTATATTTACTTAATCGGTATAATATTATAATCTCTCAATATTATATCCAGCATTTTTTACAGTTTCAATAATTTCTTCTTCCGAAAGCTTGTCGGTTTCTATGCTTAATATTTTGTCTGCATTAGCGGTGTCAACTTCCCAGTTTATCAAACCTTCTAAGGCTTCTAAATGAGGTTTTACTGAGGCTATACAACTACCGCAATTAAGATTAGTTTTGAATTTTAATATTTTATTTTCCATGATATTATTTGTTTAAGATTAATCTATTTTTTTAAATTTCAGTCGCAAACTGTTGCTAACAACGCTTACGCTACTAAATGCCATTGCTGCTCCTGCAATCATTGGGTTAAGCATAAAACCATTTACAGAATATAAGATTCCAGCTGCGATGGGAATGCCAATTAGATTGTAGATAAATGCCCAAAAAAGGTTTTGTTTTATGGTTGTAACAGTGTGTTTGGACAATTTTATGGCTTGGTTTATTTTTCTCAAGTCGGAGGAAATTATGGTAGTTTTTGCCACATCCATGGCAATATCGCTACCTTTGCCCATGGCAATACTCACATCGGCAGTGGCAAGGGCTGTACTGTCGTTAATTCCGTCTCCCACCATGGCTACAACTTTTCCTTGCTCTTGTAATTTGGTTACAAAATCAGCCTTTTGTTGAGGTAGAAGTTGGGCTTGATAATTTTCAATTCCCACCAAATTAGCCATTGCTTGTGCTGTTTCATAATTATCGCCAGTGAGCATATATAGCTCGATTCCAGACTCTTTCAAATCTTTAATGGCTTCGATGGAGGTCTCTTTGATTTTATCGCTAATGGCTAAAACTGCTAAAACTTTTGTTGAATCGGAAAACCATGTAATAGTTTTTGCTTCTCTACTCCACCCGTTGGCAATTTTGTCTAATTCTTCCGAAATTTCAATGCCATTTTCGCTTAATAGGGTTTTGTTTCCCACAAAATATTCTTCATTCTCAGATTTAACCCTAACACCTTTTCCGGTGATGCTTTCGTATTGTTCAAAATTCAAATTTTGCTCCATATTTAAGTGAGCTACAATGGCATCTGCCAATGGGTGTTCCGATTGCTTTTCGATGGAAGAAAGTATCTGTTTGATATTTTCGTTATCTTCAACAAAATGCTCGTTTGTTACCACTGGTTTACCTTCGGTAATAGTTCCTGTTTTGTCTAAAACTATGGTGTCAATTTTTTTAGCAAGTTCCAAACTTTCGGCATCTTTTATCAAAATTCCCTTTTCGGCACCTTTACCAATTCCTACAATAATAGCCGTTGGAGTTGCCAATCCTAAGGCACAAGGACAAGCAATAACGAGTACAGTTACGGCAGCCAAAAGTCCGTGAACAACGCCACTACTACCACCAAAAATTACCCATAAAACAAAGGTCAAAACGGCAATAATCATCACCGCAGGTACAAAAACGGCGGCAATTTTATCCACCATTTTTTGCACCGGAGCTTTACTCCCTTGTGCTTCTTGAACAGCTTTTATAATATGAGCTAAAACAGTCTCTTTGCCCACCTTTTCAGCCTCGAAGACAAAACTGCCTTTTTGATTTATGGTACCAGCAAAAACTTTGTCACTTTCTGCCTTAGAAACAGGGATTGCCTCACCACTGAGCATGCTTTCATCCACATAAGAGTCTCCAGAAATAAGTTTGCCATCAACGGCAATTTTTTCGCCGGGTTTAACTAAAATATGTTCTCCTACTTCAATCTCCGCAATCGATTTTTCTTGATATTCGTTATTGGGCAAAACCACTGTAACACTCTTTGGTTGCAAGCCCATAAGTTTTTTTATTGCTGATGAGGCATTACTTTTTGCCTTTTCTTCCAAAAGTCTGCCCAACAAAATAAAACCTATAATTCCGGCTGCAGCTTCAAAATATACATGTGCTTCCAAGCCCCTTGAGGTCCAAAAACTGGGCATCAACATATTGAAAACACTAAAAAGATATGCAATTCCTGTGCTCAATGCCACCAAAGTATCCATATTTGCCGATTTACGTTTTGCTTGTTTCCACGCATTAATATAAAAATCGCGACCAAGCCAAAACAGCACTGGTGTTGCAAAAGCAAACATAATCAGATTTGCAAAAGGCATATTCATAAAGAACATTCCCACCACAATAACCGGTATTGACATTAGGATTGCAAATGTAGTTTTGAAACGCAAATCTTTCAATTTCTTTTTGTGAATAGCTTCAAGGGTGTCCATTTCGGTACTTTCGTCTTCGATAAGCAAATCGAAACCCACCGAACGGACAGCTTTTTGAATGTCGTAAGGTGTGAGCATATTTGGCAAATATTCCACATTTAGACTTGAATTTGCAAAATTCACTGCCGAATAAATAACTCCTTTTGTGTGTCCGGTAATAGTTTCGGCACTGCTCGCACACGATGCACAGGAGAGTCCCAAAACGGGGAAAGTGGTTTTTATTGACGTAACTCCATAGCCTAAAGATTTAATTCTTTTTACTGCATCTGTAGCTATGCTGGCTTTGTTGGAATATATTAAAGCTCTATTATTATTAAATTCCACCTTAAAATCCTCAAGACCAGCAATTTGCGACAATTCTTTTTCGATAATAATGGTGCAATGGTCGCTTTGCATGTCCTCGATAAGAAGTATTATGGGTTCTATTGTTGTTGACATATCTATTTTTTTATGCAAAATTAGATACAATAGATATAATTGTTGTTACACAATTTTGGGAAAGATTTGTAAAGTTTACACTTTATCCAAAGGTTTTCGTTTGTCTTTTCCCATATTCTTGAAATGACTTGGACTTAAACCTGTTGTTTTTTTAAATTGATTGCTCAAATAGGCTGCACTAGAATAGTTGAGTTTGAATGCAATTTCGCTCAACGAAAGTTCGTCGTAAACCAGAAGTTCTTTAACTTTTTCTATTTTTTGTGCAATGTGGTATTTTTCAATGGTTACGCCTTCAATTTCCGAAAAAAGATTGGACAAATAGTTGTAGTCGTAGTTTACCTCACGGCTTAAAATATCGGATAAATTGGCATTAATATCATATTTTCCATAGTGTACCATTTCGATAATTATGGTTTTAATTTTGTCAATAATCTGTCTCCTTTTGTCGTTTATAATTTCAAAACCAATTTGTGTAAGCGAGTTTTCGATATCCTGTTTTTGTTGCTCATTAAGATTCTCTTTCAAAACAACTTCACCCAATTTAATAGTCGAAATTTTGGCATTAATTTTCTCAAATTCGCTTTGCACAGCTAAAACACAGCGATGACAAACCATGTTTTTTATCAAATATTTTTCCATTTTGTCAGATTCTATCATTAAAACAAGGCAAATATAATTATGTTTCATCACACGTAAAACTTTTGTGGCATATTGTTTGTTTAGCAGTCAGATTGTTAATTTTAAATATTTAGATAATGAGAACAAAACTTATTTTAATGCTAAGCTTAAGCCTATTAATCGCCTCGTACGCCTTTGCAGGCTCAAAATCGCAAGACAAATTGAAACGTAAATGGATGTTAGTTGAATTTCAAGATTTCTCCAAAGAGGAGATGATGAAACTTGGAGCTTTTATAGATTTTACACAAATAGAAAAAGGCGGACATGCAAGCATGGGTTGCAATGTGATTAATTTTAAAGTGAAAACAAAAATGTGCAGTGGCATTCGTTTTGGCGAAGCCATGAGTACCATGATGTTTTGTGATGAAGCGATGAAATTGGAAGATGCCTTTAAAAACTTTCTTTCCAAGGTAAAAAAATATAAGGTAAAAGGGCATTACCTCACACTTTCGGCAGGAAAAAACGGCAAAATGCTTCTTGTTGCTGAGGATTGGGATTAGAGTTTTTTTGAAATCTTAATTTTATATTGTCAAAAGTTTTATATTTGTTTCTCTTTTAAACAAATGTAAAATACAAGATATTATGAAAATCAGCCTCTATTCGTTTTTAATTTTATTGTTTTTACTGTTCTCATGTAGCACAGATAAGGAAATCAATTGTAGTGAAAAATCATTTGAAATGATGTTTTACGAGTTGCAGGGCAATGTAAAATCTGTTGTTATCGAAAAATGGAGCTACGAAACGAACAAAAAACATGAAGAAAATAATATTAAGCCTTCAACAATCGACACACTGCTTTTCGACGAAAAAGGAAAACTAATTTATCATCACCAATGGTATGATGAAAACAAGATATTTGGCTCGGAGCCACCAATGATTTATGAATTTAGCGAGAATGGACAGCTTATTGGTGTCTCTTCACACTATTCAAAATATGAAATAATTGAAGAAAAATCTGATAATTGCATTTCCATCATCGAGAAATCTAATTATAACGACTCTGTAATATCAACTTTCAAATATTTATATGATACTGATGGTAAGCATATTGCCAAAATAAAATTTGATAACAAAATGGATACAGCATGGTCTTATAGATATTTTTATGATGAAAATTCATGCTTACAAGAATATGTTTTTGAAAATGCAAATAAAATCATAAAAAGGCTATACAATGATGACGGATTAATATTCAAAGAGTATAATTATAGTTCAGATCAAGATTATTATATCGAGACAAAAGCATCGAGAAAGAAAAAAACATGGAAATTTGATTTATACACACTTCCAGAAAATAAATTGATGACCCGTATGCCTGATGACGAAGGCAAAAAGGGGGAAAATATAAAAATTGAATATTACAATAAATTCGACAAAAAGGGGAATTATATTTATAGAGAGGAACGATTATCATACTCAGAGCTGACAGATGTAATAAACAGAAAAATAGTTTATTATGATTAATATCAATCAGATTTTATAGTAACACTTAAATTTGTTTTGAGTAACAACACATTATGCCAGAATATGTCTTTACCGCCAACAGAATTTCGAAGAAAATATGGATAGGTTATGGATATTTTATATCTATCTGTAATGCTGATTAGAAAAACATTATGTTCTTATTTTTCCTTGAATTTGAAAGGATCGAACGTTTATAAAATAAGATTTGTATCAAACAAAATCACTCTAAAACTTGTAGTTCCATCAGAGGGTTAATGTTTACCCATAGGGGTTAAAAAAGTATAAATGCCGTTATTATTCCAATCGAGCCCACTAAATACCCAATATATGTTTGTGATCTATTGTGAACGTTCAGAAAAAGTCGTGAGCCAATAACAAGTCCCGACAGAAGAATTGTTAGTATAAGTTCGGGTAGTATGAACATATTAAACCTGAACGAAAGTCCTATAAGCATTCCTGTAATGGCTCCCATTGCTAGCGAGTGCAGGCTGATTTTCCAGAAGAAACTAATTAGCAAAGCTGTTGCCATAATTAGTATTGCTGTAAGGGTGTAGAGTTGTAAAAAGGTGAAAAGTTTGTATTGCGAAAGAAAGTAGTAGAATATATAAAATGAGAAAGCTGAAAGTATAACGGGTAAATATCTCTGTTCTTTTTTTTCAAATTGTAATGAGGGAAACACCCTCATATAGTAACCTAAAACTATTATTGCAAATGGTATTATAACCATAAAGCCCAGTGCAATTATGGAGAGTAATATTTTTGCTTTGTCGTTGATAAAGAGAGGGTTCATGCGAAACAAAACTATCTCGAAGCCCCAAAATGCTACCAAAACTGGATGTAATATAACGGAGATAATTTTGGCTATTTTTTCCATTTTTAGATTTCTTTCCGAAGTCGGGCAACAGGAATATTTAGTTGCTCGCGATATTTAGCCACGGTTCGGCGTGCGATATTATATCCTTTTTCTTTTAGTATTGCGGCTAATTTTTCGTCTGTAACAGGTTTTCTTTTGTCTTCGGCATCAACTATATTGGTTAGAATTTGCTTTACCTCTCGTGTTGAAACCTCTTCGCCAGATTCATTGGTGAGCGATTCGGAGAAGAAATATTTCAAGAGATATGTTCCAAAAGGTGTTTGTACATATTTGCTATTTGCCACCCTTGACACAGTTGAAATATCCAAATCGACTATTTCAGCTATATCTTTTAGAATCATGGGTTTGAGTTTGGTTTCGTCTCCTGTAATAAAGAACTCTTTTTGAAATTCGGCTATTGCTGTCATTGTTTTTTCCAATGTTCTATATCTTTGACTTATGGCTTCTATAAACCATTTAGCCGAATCTATTTTTTGTTTTATAAACTCTATTGTTTCTGCCTTTTGCTGCTTATTAGTAGCATTTTCGAGCATATTAGTATAAGAGCGTTTTATTTTCAGTTCGGGCAGATTTTTAGAGTCTAAGCTTATTTCCAATTCATCGTCTTCCACCATAATTGTGAAATCGGGAATTATATATTCGCTGGGTAAAAACTTGTCCACGGAGCCACCTGGTTTGGGATTTAATTTGAGGATTTCGTCCATTGCCTTTCTAAGCTCATCTTCGCTTATATCTAGTCGGGCTAAAATTCTCTCGTAATGTTTTTTGGTAAATTCCGTAAAATAGTCTTCAATAATTGTGGTGGCTAAAATAACATCTTTATTGGATGGATTTTCATGTCGTTTTAGTTGTATTAAAAGGCAATCTTGCAGGTTTTGTGCACCAATTCCGGGTGGGTCTAATTTTTGAATTATCTCTTTTAGAACATATTCCACCTCTTCTTCTGTGGCACTAATATTTTGATTAAAAGCAAGGTCGTCAACAATGGAGTATATTTCTCTTTCTAGGTATCCAGAGCTCTCTATGTTACCAATAATATATTGTGCAATTATCTCTTGTTTTTCGTTGATGGGGAAGAGCCCAATTTGTGCCATAAGAAAATCGTGAAAGCTGGAACTGTCGGCCATTGGAATTTCCTTAAAATCATAGTCTGCCGATGTGTTATTTGTTCGCAATTTGTAGTTATCTCCATCATAATCGTCTTCATCAAGATAGTCGCTTAGTTCAAATTCATCATCTTTTCCGTCTTCATCGTGTTCATCTTCGTATTCTGATTTTTCATCTTGGTCAATTTCTCTTGTGGCAGGGTCATCGAGGTCTTCCAGAGCTGGGTTTTCCATTATCTCTTCCTTGATTCTCTCTTCCAGCGAAGCCACAGGCACTTGAATAAGTTTCATCAGCATAATCTGCTGTGGCGAAAGTTTTTGAAGTTGTTTTTGTTCTAAGGTTTGCCTAATCATATGATGAATTTGATGCTTTATTAGTTTGCAATATACAAATTAAAACTGAAAAGAGCAAAATTAGAATTCGGCATTATGGGGTGTTCTTGGGAAGGGTATCACGTCTCTGATGTTGGACATTCCTGTTATGAAAAGTATAAGTCTTTCAAATCCAAGTCCGAAGCCGCTATGTGGTCCCGATCCAAATCTGCGAGTATCTAAGTACCACCAAATATCTTTTTCTGGAACTCCCTGCTCTTTAGCCCATTGGCTAAGTTTTTCTAAATTGTCTTCACGTTGCGAACCTCCAATAATTTCTCCAATTTTTGGGAATAGAACGTCCATGGCTCTAACTGTTTTACCATCTTCGTTTTGCTTCATGTAGAAGGCTTTAATGGCTTTAGGGTAATCGGTGAGGATAACAGGTTTTCCAAAATGTTTTTCCACCAAATATCTTTCGTGTTCCGATTGTAGGTCGTAGCCCCAGTCAACAGGGTATTCAAATTTTTGACCGCTTTGCTGTAAAATCTCCACTGCTTCGGTGTATGTTTTTCTAACGAATGGTTCAGCATTAACAGCCTTTAGTCTTTCAATAAGCTCTTTGTCATACATTTTGTTCAAGAACTCAAGGTCGTCCATGCAGTTGTCTAAAGCGTATTGAACTAAGTATTTTATAAAGTCTTCCGCCAAGTCCATATTGTCGTTTATGTCGTTGAAAGCCACTTCGGGTTCTATCATCCAGAACTCGGCAAGGTGTCGGGGTGTGTTGGAGTTTTCGGCTCTAAAAGTGGGTCCGAAGGTATAAACTTGTGTCAGTGCCATGGCTGCAAGTTCGGCTTCCAGCTGACCTGAAACTGTTAGATTCACCATTCTACCAAAGAAGTCTTTGCTGTTGTCAACTTTTCCATCTTCAGTTTTTGGCAAATTGTTCATATCAAGGGTTGTAACTCTGAACATAGCTCCAGCACCTTCGGCATCAGAGCCTGTGATAATGGGCGTGTGAACGTTGAAGAAACCTCTGTCGTTGAAAAATTTATGAATGGCAAAAGTCATATGATGACGAATGCGATAAACCGCTCCAAAGGTGTTTGTACGTGGACGTAGGTGTGCAATTTCGCGAAGAAATTCCATGGAGTGTCCCTTTTTTTGAAGTGGATATTTTTCGGGGTCGGCGGTGCCATACAGTTCAATTTCGGTGGCATGAATTTCGTGCGATTGACCTGCGGCTGGCGATTCTTTCAAAATTCCATTTACAGAAACACAGCTACCAGTGGTGATGCTTCTCAAAAGGGCATCATCAAAATTGGGAACATCAATAATAATTTGAGCGTTGTGGATTATGGAGCCATCATTTACGGCCAAAAACATAATTCCTTTATTTCCGCGTTTGGTTCTAACCCAAGCTTTTATATTAATCTCTTCATTGAGAACTAATTTGTCTGAATTTTTAATAATGTCGATAATAGGGGTTCGCTTAATCATATCTTTATAATTTTTGACAAAAATAATACTTTTTTTCGAGTTAGAATAACTCAAAAAGGGTATTGACAAATATTAGATGTCATAATTTCTACTTTTTAACTTATTTGGATACCAATATTGGTATGACAATAAAAATGTATTTTTATTTTTCGTTATAAATAACTGCCAAGACCACTTGACCCACCTTTTGCAGGGTAAATTTATCTATTCCGTCCATATTGTCCTCCATGGTGTGCCAATTGTGATTGAAATATGTTCTGGAGCTTGGCTCATATTGGATAATATCAATCATTGGAATTTGTGCATATTTATTAACATACATATGGTCGTCAACAATTGATGGGGCGTAGGTTGAGATGAAGTTTTCGGAAAAACCTAACTGTGCTGCAATGTCCCAAACTTTGTTTACAATGTCGGGTGCGTAGTAGGTTGAGGTTCCCTCTTTGGCAAACTTTGCATTGGGGGCTCCAACCATATCTAATAATATTCCAAAACGGGCATTGTAGGCTGGTTTATGTAAGTTTTTGGACCAATGTTGCGAACCCAAGCACCAAGTATCTTCTTTGTCGGATTGTGTGCTTTGTGGCTCTCCCCAATCTTCAAGATCGAAGAAGATAATATCTACTCCAATTTCTGGCTGTTTTATGCTCAGCTGTCTGGCCACTTCCATCAAAACACCCACACCGCTGGCACCGTCGTTGGCACCATCTATGGGTTTGTTGTGGTTTTCTGGATTGGGGTCGTGGTCGGCATATGGACGGGTATCCCAGTGTGCACCCAGCAATATTCTGGACCTTGCATCGGGATTGAAAATGGAGATTATATTTCTTCCATTTTTCATTTCATTGTTGTAAAGTCGTGCTGTAAATGACTGAACTACAAGCTCATCAGCAAATTGCTCCATGGTGCTAATAAGCCAGTCGCCACACAGTTTATGTGGATTTGTTCCCGGAACACGGGTGCCAAATTCCACCTGTTTTTCCACAAAATAGAAGGCACTATCGGCATCAAATTGTGGTTTTTCCAATTTTATTATTTCGGCTTCTTGACCATTTTTCATATCGCCATCCTTTTTACCACCTCCGCAAGAGGTTAGAATTAGAAGCGATAGGCTTATCAGTATTAATATATTTCTCATAATTTTAATTTTCAATTGACCATTCAGCACCATCTTTGGTGTCTTTTACATTGATATTCAGCTGGTTGAGCTTGTTGCGAATGCTGTCGGAGGTAGTCCAATCTTTATTTTCTTTAGCTTTGGCACGAATATCCAAAATTAGCTCCATCAGTCCTTCTGTTATTTGGTTTGAGCCGCTTTCGTCGCTCTCTTTTTTCATTCCTAAAATATCGAAAACAAAGGTGTTGAAAACACTTTTCAGTTCATTCAAATCGGTCTCTGTTAAATAAGCTTTATTATCTTTCACCGAGTTTATAATCCTCACAGCTTCAAATAGATGTGCTATGAGAATGGGGGTGTTGAAGTCGTCGTTCATGGCTTCGTACATTGCACTTTTGAGCTCTTGAACGTTTTCGGTAGATTTGTCCGAAGCTTTCAGCTTTTCTAAAGTTTCGGAAGCTTGCATCAGTCGGCTCAATCCGCGTTCTGTGGCTTGTAGAGCTTCGTTGGAGAAGTCCACAGTGCTACGATAGTGTGCTTGAAGTATAAAAAAGCGTATGGTCATGGGCGAGTAGGCTTTTTCTAAGAGTTTGTGTGAGCCTTCAAAAAACTCTTCCAAATTGATGAAGTTGCCCAAAGATTTTCCCATTTTTTGACCATTTACAGTAATCATATTGTTGTGTATCCAATATTTTGCAGGGTTTTGTCCATGTGCTATTTGCGACTGACAAATTTCCGACTCATGGTGTGGAAAAAGGAGGTCCATTCCGCCACCGTGGATATCAAATTCATCGCCAAGATATTTATGGCTCATGGCTGAACATTCCAAATGCCATCCAGGGAAACCTACGCTCCATGGCGATTTCCAACGCATAATATGTTCTGGTGATGCTTTTTTCCAAAGGGCAAAATCGGCAGGGTTGCGTTTTTCGTCCTGACCGTCCAAAGTGCGAGTGTTGGCAATAAGTTCCTCTAAAACTCGTCCCGACAAAACTCCATATTTGTAGTTTTTATCATATTTTTCCACATCAAAATATATGGAGCCGTTGGATTCGTAGGCGTATCCAGCTTCTAAAATTTGCTCCACAATTTCCATCTGTTCAATTATATGACCAGAAGCTCTTGGCTCGATGGAGGGTCGTTTTACGTTTAATTTGTCCATGGCAAAATGGTAGCTATCTGTGTAGTATTGAGCCACTTCCATGGGTTCTATTTGCTCTAATCTGGCTTTTTTTGCTATTTTATCTTCACCTTCATCGGCATCATTTTCCAAATGCCCCACGTCGGTTACATTTCTAACATATCTAACCTTATAACCAAGATGTTCTAAGTATCTGAAAATGAGGTCGAAAGTGATTGAAGGGCGTGCGTGTCCAAGGTGTGGGTCGCCATACACTGTGGGACCACAAACATACATTCCCACTCTATGGGGATTTATGGATTTGAAAGCCTCTTTTTTTCGACTTAAAGTGTTGAAAACTACAAGATTATCCTTCATTATTCGGTGATTTCTTTAGTGTTAATATTAAGTTCGTCTAACTGCTCTTGGGCTACTGCTGAAGGTGCGTCAATCATCACATCACGTCCGTGATTGTTTTTTGGGAATGCAATAAAATCGCGGATAGATTCCACACCCGACATAACGGCACAAAGTCTATCAAAACCGAAGGCTATTCCGCCGTGTGGTGGTGCTCCATATTCAAATGCGTCTAATAGGAAACCAAATTGTTGATGTGCCTCTTCGGCTGTAAATCCAAGAAGTTCAAAATTATCATTTTGTAGGTCTTTATCTGAAATTCTAATGGAACCACCGCCAATTTCGGAGCCGTTTATTACAAGGTCGTAGGCATTGGCTCTAACCTCCCCGGGATTGGTTTTCATCAACTCAAAATCTTCGGCTTTTGGGGCTGTAAATGGGTGGTGTTTGGCGTAGAAGCGTTCTGTTTCTTCGTCCCATTCCAAGAGTGGAAAATCGACTACCCAAAGGGGTGCAAATTTATCGGCAGGGCGTAGTTCCAAACGATTGCCCATTTCTAATCGTAGTTCGCAAAGTGCTTTTTGTGTTTTTTCAGTATCTCCTGAAAGCAATAGCATCAGGTCGCCGGGTTGTGCTTCCATTTTTTCGGCTATTTTTTTCAAATCATCTTCCGAATAAAATTTATCCACCGACGATTTCAAACTTCCATCTTCGTTGTATCTAATATAAACCATTCCTGAAGCACCCACTTGTGGTCGTCTCACGAAATCTGTTAGCTGGTCAACTTGCTTACGTGTGTATGTGGCAGATTGCGGAGCGACAATTCCCAGAATAGATTGAGCATCGTCGAAGATTTTAAAATCTTTTCCTTTTACCACTTCCGTAACATCTTTAAAGCACATTCCAAAGCGGATATCGGGCTTGTCGCTGCCGTACAACCTCATTGCTTCAGAATATGGCATTCGTGGAAAATCTTTCAATTCAATATTTTTCACTTTTTTGAAAAGATGTTTTGTCATCCCTTCAAAAGTTTGCAGAATATCTTCTTGCTCCACGAAGGACATTTCGCAGTCTATTTGTGTAAACTCGGGTTGACGGTCGGCACGCAGGTCTTCATCGCGGAAGCAGCGTACTATTTGGAAATATTTGTCGAATCCCGAAACCATCAAGAGCTGTTTGAAAGTTTGTGGCGACTGCGGCAGTGCATAAAACTGACCGGGGTTCATTCGCGATGGCACGATGAAATCGCGGGCACCTTCGGGGGTAGATTTTATGAGAATTGGTGTTTCAATTTCCAAAAAATCAAGATTATTAAGATAGTTTCTAATTTCGATGGATAGTTTATGACGGAAGATGATATTTTCTTTTACCACATTTCTTCGGAGGTCTAAATATCTGTATTTCATACGTAGCTCCTCTCCTCCATCGGTGTGTTCTTCGATGGTGAAGGGTGGCGTTTTGGAGGCGTTTAGCACCTCAAGATTTTCCACTATGATTTCTATTTCTCCCGTAGGGATATTTTTATTTTTGTTGGAGCGTTCCACAACGTTTCCGCTAATTTTGATAACAAATTCGCGTCCCAATTCTCTGGCTTTTTCGCAAAGCTCTGCATTGGTTTCCATATTAAAGGTTAGTTGTGTAATTCCGTATCTGTCGCGTAGATCGATAAAAGTCATTCCGCCTAGGTCGCGTGAGCGTTGCACCCAGCCCGAAAGCGTAGTTTTTTGTCCTACATTGGAAATGTTTAATTGGCCGCAGTTGTGAGTTCTGTACATAATTTATATAAATTTTAGAATGCAAAATTACAAAATTTTTTCATTTACTGTGATAATTGCGTTAAAGGGGAAAGTTAAAAATCTTGGAGTTTGAAGTTTTTAGTGCTTAGTTTTAATTTGTTTTCAGTTTTTCGTTTTACAAACCCTGCAGGGGAGCCGAAAAATTGAAAATGCTGAGGAAAATAATTTGTCGTGCTTCCGTGTTGTGGTCTGACGAATAGTAGAGCTTGTGAGGCGGCGGTTCGGCTGACCACTGAACTTGAACGTTGTCTTGCTTCCTTAAGGAAAAACAAAAAAAGAATGCAACATCCTCTGAACCCATAGGGTTCAAATATTTGTAAAACTATAATATCATAGACGATACGACCTCATAGAGGTCGTATATTTATTTTTACTCAAGTTCTATATTTTTATGTTTTATCGAGCATATCCTGCAAGGTCTTTCCGACTTGACCTTGTAGGTTTAAAGCTAAAATATTAGGGTCAAATGCTGATATTTCTGCCCATTGAGCGGAGCCGAAATGTGTAGAAAACAAGGGGCATATAAAATCCTGACTTGTCCCACCTTAATTTAGTGCGGTTGTAACTTAT
>LSQX01137896.1_pt1 | contig 14866 bp, 12 predicted proteins | sample 654561 | NCBI WGS metagenome assembly LSQX01 (sample SAMN04489861, study PRJNA283612) | anaerobic digester metagenome | isolation source: 4 biogas reactors fed with cattle manure at either 37C or 55C with and... | place: Denmark: Kongens Lyngby | collected 2014 | reverse complement strand
TTATGGATACAGGAGTTGGTAAAGACGGCTATTCAGTTATTGGGCAGGGTAAAGTGTCTGAAATAGTTTATTGCAGGCCTGAAGATAGACGTCAAATCTTTGAAGAGGCTTCCGGCATCACAAAATACCGATACAGAAAAGAAGAGGCCCAGCGAAAGCTTAGCCATACCCAAGAAAATATATTACGTGTATCCGATATAATCGGCGGAATCCAAACACAACTTGAGCCTTTAAAGCTACAAGCCGAAAAAGCAAAGAAGTTTTTAAATTTAAAAGAACAGCTAAAAACTCTTGAAGTTAATGTATCCCTTGAAGAGACGGCTAAACATAAAAAAGTTTTAGAAGAAATTGACGATGTATACCACAACAACCAACAGCAGCTTGATGCGATTGGGGCAGAAATAGGGCTTATCGAGAAAAAGAATAACGTTATGTTTGACGAAATTCGACAAACAGAAGAAGAGGCTGAGCAAAGGCGTAATCAGCAACAACAGAGCACTGAGCTTTTGTCGGACATACAGCGGGATATCGCCGTTTTAAATAATAGAATTGAGCAGAACCGTGAAAGTATAATTAAAATCCAAGATGAAACAAAAGAACTCACAGAAAAAATGTATCAGCTTGATGATGCATTATCCGAACAGGACGAGGGTATAACTTCCTTTTTAGAAAAAGATGAACAACTTAAGACCCAAATTACTGCTTTACAAAATGAACTGTTAGGTATTGAACAAGAAAAAACCACGTTTGAGCAGTCGGTTGAGAAAATCAATAACGAAATAGCCAATACACAAACTCAAATAGCCTCACAAAAGTCGTTAATTGACAATTGCGATACGCTTGTTGATAGCATCAGTACTCGTGTTTTAGATATAGAAAAAGAAATATCCGACAAAAAAGATTTGTTTGAACAAGCAAAACAAAAACTGCAGCAGCTACAAACGCAGCAAAAACAAATGTCGCAAAATGAGCAACTGTATATAAACAAATCGAGGGAAATATCCGCTAAAACTAACAAAGCAGAGCAATCATTGCAACAGGCAGTTGATAAGCATAGGGATTTACAGTTAAACCTACAGCAGGCGAAAACAAGGCAAAAGCTGCTGAGAGACATGGAAAAATCATTTGATAACTATGCATATAGTGTAAAGGCGGTAATGCAAGCAAAGCAAAAAGGTTTGTTAGACGGTCTGTTTTCTACAGTAGCACAACTTATTAATGTACCCGAAAAATATGCCGTCGCAATAGAAACTGTGCTTGGCGCATCAGCGCAAAACATTGTTGTACAAACAGAAGAAGACGCAAAACAAGCGATTGCATTTCTTAAAAAAACCAAGGCCGGTCGTGCGACATTTTTACCTATCAGCGCAGCACAAGGCGGATTATTAAAAGAAAATGATCTTAAAAACCAAAAAGGGGTTTTAGGGATTGCATCTAATCTTGTGGAAACCGAGCCGATGTTTGTAAAAATTGCTCAAAACCTTTTGGGGCGTGTTGTGGTAGTCGACAATATAGATAATGCCATTGCTACGGCCCGAAAATATAATTATCGATTTCGGATAGTAACCCTGGATGGTGATTTGATAACCCCCGGCGGTGCGATGTCCGGCGGCAGTAAAGATAGTAAAACAGGCTTTATTACTTTAGCGAATGAGCTGTTAAGGCTAAATACATATGTAGCCGAGCTTGAAAAAACTGTAGAAAGTGCAAAAGCTGAAGAACTATCATGTCAATCACAGCTTATTGATTTGAAAGAGCAAGCAAGAAAAGCATCAGATGATTTAACTGCTTTGCAGCAAAAATATGCGGTATTGTCGGCAGAGATAAACCATTCAAAAGATTTCTTGCAGTCCGCACAGCAAGCGCAGGATACTTTATTTACAGAAAAAAAGCAGCTTAACGAAAAAATTATTTCTATGCAGCAAGATGCAAGGCACAGTGCTCAAACTATTGAGACATTAAGAGCAAATGCTGAACGTTGTAATGATGAGTTGACAAAACAAAAAGAAGGGTTATCAGCTCTTGTAAATGTTATCGAGCAAAAAAATGCAGAAATAATAACTTGTAAGATTGAACACAATAATGTTGAAAAGGATATCGAGCTATACCACGAGCGGGTAGAGACGGTTAAAACAAGAAAAAAGGAGTTACAGCAAGCAATTGAGCAAAAAGATATAAGCAAAGAAGAAATTAAAGACAGAAATGAAGACTTAACAGAAGATATAGAATTCAAAACACATCAGATACAAGAAACGCAAAACGATATAACAGAACATAAGCAACAGATTGCCCTACTTGTTGAGCACGGAAGGAAATTACAAGAAAGACTTAAAACGATGCAAGCTCAAATCACCGAAAAAAGGGAAATGCAACTTGTGTTGCAACAAGAACAAGGCAGGACTGAAGCAAAAAAAGCAAAAGCTGAATCAGAGCTTGAGAGCATAATTAATTATTTATGGGAAGAATATGAATTAACAATATCTACTGCCAATCAGTATAAAACAGAAATAGGCAGTATTACAAAAGCGCAAAAAGGTATTACCTTATTAAAAAACCAAATAAGGGATTTGGGGAATATCAATGTCGACGCTATTGGTGAGTACGCGAACATAAAAGAACGGTTTGACTTTCTTACAAGTCAAAAGAATGATTTAGCGCAAGCCGGCAAAAACCTCGAAAAGGTTATTTCTGATATGGAACAAATAATGGAAAACCTTTTTGCTACTAAGCTTGAAGAAATTAACAAACAGTTTGCTGAGGTGTTCGCCGACCTTTTTGGCGGGGGCACAGCTAAATTAGTATTAACACGGCCTGACGATGTTTTGTCAAGCGGGGTGGAAATCGATGTCCAACCGCCGGGAAAAGCTGTAAAAAACATGTTGCAACTGTCCGGCGGTGAGCAAGCTTTTGTATCAATTGCGCTGTTGTTTGCAATTTTGAAAGTAAAACCATCCCCCTTTTGTATATTTGATGAAATAGAGGCCTCTCTTGACGAAGTAAACGTATATCGGTTTGCGGATTATCTTAAAAAGTTTTCCGCAATTTCGCAGTTTATAGTAGTTACGCATCGGCGCGGGACAATGGAGGCTGCGAATATGCTTTACGGGGTTACAATGCAAGAGCAAGGTGTTACAAGTCTAATATCACTAAACATAGACGATATTCAGCTTGCATGATTATTAGTGGAAGGGCTATTGAAATGAATTTTTTAAATAGATTAAAAAACGGTTTAGGCAAAACAAGACAACAATTTTCTTCACGGACAGCGGATGTATTAAAACTGTTTTCTAAAATAGATGATGCACTCTTCGAGGAACTTGAAGAAGTGCTCATAATGTCTGATATTGGCTTTGAAACATCCGGTGAAATAGTAGAGCGTTTGCGTCAAAAAGCGCGTGAAGAGAAAATTCGAGACCCGGAGACGCTGCAGAAAGCATTAGAGGCGATAGTGCTGGACATGATGGGCACTGACGATAAATACGAATTAAGAAATCCCACTGTTATGTTGATTACTGGGGTTAACGGGGTTGGGAAAACCACTAGCATCGGGAAATTGGCACATTATTACAAAGAACAGGGAAAACAAGTAATTATTGCAGCAGCGGATACTTTTCGTGCAGCAGCTTCAGAACAGCTTGAGGTATGGGCAAACCGTGCCGGCGTAAAACTTGTTATGCAGCAAGAAGGTAGTGACCCTGCTTCTGTTGTTTATGATGCAATTTCTGCCGCAAAAGCACGTGGGGCAGATCTGCTGATTTGCGATACTGCCGGCAGGCTTCATAACAAACAGAATTTAATGAACGAACTTGCTAAAATAAACAGAGTAATTGATAGGGAATTTCCGGATGCACAAAAAGAAGTTCTACTTGTGTTGGATGCCACTACAGGGCAAAATGCCCTTTCACAAGCAAAAAGCTTCACCGGTGTGGCAGATGTTAATGGAATAATACTTACAAAACTTGACGGAACGGCAAAAGGCGGCATAGTAATCGCGATAAAGAAAGAACAAAATATTCCGGTGCGATTTATCGGCATTGGTGAGGGCATGGATGACTTGCAACCATTTTCACCGTCCGATTTTGTTAACGCTTTGTTTGACAGGCAATAACGCAAAGGGAGGTGGGGTAAATAAAAAAAATATCGATAAAAAGGCTTAATGCTATTGTCTTGATAGTCTTGATTGTGTTGGCAGTTGTATATCTCCTCGGCATATATACCGATTATATTGAACTTAGTGAAATCGGCGATAATTATACCGAAGTTTTTTGGCGCGATTTTAACGTTAATATCTTTACATCCATCAGCATATTTCTTGTATTCTTTACTCTTATATTGTCTAACCTTTTAATTGTCAGAAACAACTTATTACCTTTCGATGCGTCCTTTTCATATTTAAAGCGCGTATCCCCGATAATAATAATAAGTGTTATACTTGGGGCTATTTTTACTGCTTTTTCAAGGCGGTTGATTGCACCTACTTTTTTACCCTTTTTGACAAGCGAATGGTTTAATTTGGGCGATCCATTATTCCATAAAGATGTTGGATATTATGTTTTCCAACGCCCGTTTTATATAGGGATAATAAATACTCTATTATCGTTTTTTGTATTTATAACGTTTTTAACCGCCGCATCTTACATATTTTTATATGGCCGATTCGATTTCTACAATATGAAAAGGCTGTTAAGGTCAAAAGCGATTGTATGCCATCAACTTATCAGCATAGTATTGTTGTTCATAGTTGTGGCTGCATCATACCGATACAAAGCCGAAAATATTTTGTTCACACCGAACGAAGAATTTGTTGGTGGTAGTTATATGGATGTAAATGTATGGATAAAATATTATCGGCTACTGCCAATATTGCTCGCGGTTATTGCAGTTTTAGTGATTGTGTTTGCTCTGAATTCAAAATACACTCAGGCAATTTCGCTAACGCTGTTATATCCGCTATCTATGTTGATTGTAGTGTTGGTGGTTCAAATAATGCAGGTTTTAGTGGTAGACCCGAATGAAATTTCCATTGAATCATCATATATACAAAACAATATCAATTTTACTCGTGCTGCATACGGGCTTGACAAAGTAGCCTATTATGATTTTGATGTCCGGTATAATTTAACCGGCAAAGATATTATGGAAAATTTGGGCACAATTAATAATATTCGGTTAATAGATGACAACCAATTAATAAGCACTGCAAACCAAATACAGTCGTTGCGGAATCAATATCAGTTTTCTAATTCCGACGTAGTACCGTATGATATAGATGGTCAACCCACGGTGGTTGCGTTAGCTGCAAGGGAAGTAATAACGGATAGGTTAGAGGGCGCGGCAAATAATTATGTTAATACAAAAATGAAACACACCCACGCCAACGGTGTTGTTATGAGCCCTTTAAACAGCGTTACAGAACAAGGTCAACCATATTTTGTTATACGGGATATTCCGCCCCGCTCACAAGAGGGTGCGCCCGTAATTACCGAGTCAAGAATTTATTTTGGCGAGCATATTAAGGACTATGTAATAGTCGGTACAAAAGATAAAGAGCAAGACGATGTTTTATCATCAGGATATTCATATAAAGGTGATGCCGGCATACCACTTACTTTTTTGAACAGATTGCTTTTTACAGTAAAATATAGCGATATTAAGCTACTAGCTTCAGATCAAATTACCAGCGAAAGCAAGCTGCTTACCAATAGAAGTGTACTCTCACGAGTTCAAAAGGCGGCACCGTTTTTAACCTTTGACAGTGATGCTTATATTCTGATAGACGATGCCGGAAAACTAAAGTGGGTGATTGACGGTTATACTACTTCACCCTGGTTTCCTTATTCCCAGTATAACGGAGATATTAACTACATTAGAAATTCGGTTAAAGCAGTAATTGATGCTTATAATGGCAGTGTAGATTTTTATATTGTCGATAAACAAGACCCTATTATTCGCAGTTACAATAGAATTTACCCCACACTTTTTAACCCTGCACCTTTCCCCGAGGATTTAGCAAAACATTTACGCTACCCCGGTACAATATTTAGAATGCAATCAGATTTGTTAAAAAGATACCACGTAGACAATGTTGCCGTCTTTTACGAAAAACGTGATGCGTGGGCAACACCACAAGAAAAACAAAGCCCAGATAAAGACATTAATGTAGAACCCTATTACGGTATGATAAAAATGCCTGACAGTAAAAAAGAAGAATTCGTACTTATGCAGCCATATACTTCTGCGAACAAATCCAATATGAAGTCATTGTTAGCGGCAAGCTGTGAGGGTGAAGGGTTTGGCAAGCTTATAATATATAACTTTTTGAATAATGATAATATTAGCGGTCCCTATCAAATAGACAATAAAATTAGCAGTGATGAGGCAATTACCAAAGAAATAGCCCAAATAAAACAAGCCGATTTATCGGTAACGCAAGGTAAGATAATAATTGTGCCTATTAATAACAGCATTTTATATATCAAGCCTATCTATGTTACACAAACCAAAAATAGCGATAAGACACCGGAACTTAAAAAAGTCATTGTAGCCTATAACGATAAATTGGCTTCAGAGCCAACCTTGGACGAAGCATTAAACACATTATTTGGGGTTAACCGTCCGGCGGTTGTTATATCAAACGAAGAGTCGATAGAAGATATAGTGAATAATGTTGTCGATAGTTTTGAGGAGATGACTGGTTTTTCCAAACAGGGAGATTGGGAGAACTATGGCAAGGCTCTTAAAAAGCTTGAGGGCTTTATTCAGGTGTTAAAAGAAAAAAATGAGAAAAATGCTGAAATAAATGAGCTCCCCCCCTTGACAAAAGAACAGTGATATATTATAATGTGTAAGGTGATTTACTTTACATTCGTTTTGCGCTGATATTAATGCATCAGTAAAATAAATGGTAGGGGGTATGAGTTGTGGCTAAAGATTTAAATATGACATTACTATTTGATTTTTATCATAATATGCTTACCGATAAGCAGGCTGACGTAATTGATTTATATTATAATCATGATTTATCACTTGCGGAAATTAGTGAACATTTACTTATAACCCGCCAGGGTGTTCGCGATGCTATTAAGCGTGCTGAAATGATAATGAAAGATGCCGAGGATAATTTGGGTATTGCCAAGCGTTACATAACTATAAGGAACGCTGCAGAAAAAATTCAAAAAGAGATAGACGAAATTGAATTATCAGAACAAGTATCTTCATTGCCATGGCTTTCTTCAAGATTAAAGAGAATCCGAAATCACTTGAATGATATAAAAGAATAGTTGTAATTTAAGCAGAAAGGGTATTAATATAACATGGCTTTTGAAAGTCTATCAGAAAAGCTACAAAATGCTTTTAAAAAGCTACGCGGCAAAGGTAAGGTCTCTCAAGCTGATATAAAAGAGGGGATGCGCGAGATTAAATTAGCCCTTTTAGAGGCGGATGTAAACTTTAAAGTTGTTAAAGAGTTCATCGAAAAGACATCCCAACGTGCAGTAGGCGCTGAAGTTATTGACTCACTGACACCGGGGCAACAGATAATTAAAATAGTCAATGAAGAGCTTACCGAGCTGATGGGCACCGAAGCTACAACTATAAAAATATCCCCAAAGCCGCCTACCGTTATAATGATGGCTGGTCTTCAAGGCGCAGGAAAAACAACAACAGCAGCCAAATTAGGCGGATATTTGAAAAAACAGGGCAAACGACCTCTACTTGTTGCGTGTGATGTATATCGACCTGCAGCACAGCTTCAACTGCAAGTTGTCGGCGACAAATTGGGAATTCCCGTTTTCAAGAGGCAAGACAGCAATGATGCTGTTGCAATCAGCACTGAAGCAGTATCTCATGCGCAAAAAAATGGCAATGACATTGTAATAATAGATACCGCAGGCAGGTTGCATATTGATGAAGTGCTTATGGGGGAGCTTCAGAATATTAAACGCCGGGCAAATGTCTCCCAAACACTGCTGGTTGTCGATTCCATGACAGGCCAAGATGCGGTAACTGTTGCAAAAAGCTTTAATGAACAACTCGGAATTGACGGTGTTATTTTAACTAAGTTAGACGGCGATACCCGTGGTGGGGCAGCCATTTCGGTGCGTTATGTTACGGGCAAACCTATCATGTTTGTCGGAACCGGCGAAAAACTTGATGATATAGAATCTTTTTATCCCCAACGTATGGCAAGCCGTATACTTGGTATGGGTGATATGCTCTCATTAATAGAGAAGGCCGAACAGGCATTTGATATAAAAAAGGCTGAACAGCTTGAACAAAAGCTGAAAAAACAGCAGTTTGATTTAAACGATTTTTTAGATCAATTAGAGCAAGTGAACAAAATGGGGCCAATGGAAAATATTATTGGTATGATACCGGGGATAAACGCTAATGCCTTAAAAGGGGCGCAGATAGACGAACGAAAAATGCTGAGGGTTGGGGCGATTATAAAAAGCATGACCCAAAAAGAGCGCAGTAATCCGTCAATCATTAATTCAAGCCGAAAACGGCGAATATCATTAGGAAGTGGCACAAAAGTACAAGATGTGAATTTGCTCTTAAAGCAATTTGAGCAAATGAAAACTGTATTTAAACAGTTTGGAAATGCTAAGAAAAGCGGCAGGGGGAAAATGCGTTTTCCTTTTGCATAAATGCTAATAAATAAGTGGAGACTTTAAATTGGAGGTGGAATGTAAATGGCTGTTAAAATTAGGCTCAGGAGAATAGGCGCAAAAAAGGCACCATTTTATCGAGTGGTAGTTGCAGATTCAAGGTATCCCAGGGAGGGACGGTTTATCGAGGAGATTGGTACTTACAACCCGTTAGTCGAACCTGCCCAGATAAATATCGATGCGGAAAAAGCAAGTAAATGGATTAAAAACGGGGCACAACCTACTGATATCGTCAGAAAACTGCTAAAAAAAAGCGAGATTTATTGAAAGGTTGATTAAACACAATGAAAGAATTATTGGACTACATTGCAAAATCACTTGTCAGCAATCCCGATGAGGTAATTGTTTCACAAGTTGAAAGCGATTCTTCGATTATGCTTAATTTGCATGTTGCACAAAGCGATATGGGAAAGGTAATCGGTAAACAGGGTAAAATTGCAAGGGCAATCCGTTCCGTTATCCGTGCTGCATCGTCTCAGGAAAAGAGAAGAGTTATTGTAGATATTGATTAGAATAAAAGGGAGGGTGCTTTTCGCGCCTTCCCTTTTATGCATTGCAAAGTATTATATACTATTCGATTAGAGATTAAATGCAATATAGTATTGAAAGCTCTCATACTATTCCTCATTTTATAAGTTCGATAGTATTAGTAACCGGAGGAAGATGTATTTTGCCACTTGAGATAGGGAAAATAGTAAACACTCATGGTCTAAAAGGTGAAGTGAAAATTATGCCTTGGTGTAACAGCGCTTCAACCTTTTTGCTTTTGGACACCTTTATAACAAAGGAAAAATCACTAAAGGTTGAAAAAGCGAGACTTCATAAAAACACTGTAATAATCAAGTTTTTTGGTGTCGATTCCATTGACGATGCAAATAAATTACGCGGTGAAATACTTTATGTCAATAGGGAACAACTTGGGGAGCTTTCACAGGGCACATATTATATTGCAGACCTTATCGGTGCGAAAGTTTTCGAACAAGATGAGTTTATCGGTTTGTTTGAGGATTGTTTTAATACAGGCAGTAACGATGTTTACCTTATTCGAAAAGAAGACGGTTCAGAACTTTTAATTCCGGCGCTTTCAAGTGTAATAAAAAGTATAGACGTTGATAACCGTAGAATTGATATCTATCCTTATAGCACAAATTGACAAAGTATGTAATTCGTGCCGACCCGAAATCGATGGGGGGTCATTATAAATGAAAATTGATATTCTTACGCTTTTCCCGGAAATGGTTGAACATGCTTTGTGCCAGAGCATTATCGGTAGGGCACAGAAAAAAGGGATTTTGGAGTTTGGTTTTATTAATATTCGCGATTATTCACAAGATAAGCATAGAAGAGTGGATGATTATCCTTATGGGGGCGGCAATGGTATGATCATGCAACCCGGGCCGATATACAGAGCGTATAAAAGCGTTTTAGATACTGCGGCAGTTAAGCCATTCGTAATATATATGTCGCCACAGGGTAAAGTACTAAATCAAAGCTTGGCAAATCAATTATCAAAAAATGAGCATATAGTAATATTGTGCGGACACTATGAGGGTATCGACGAAAGGCTAATTGAAGAAATTGTGGATTTGGAAGTTTCTATCGGCGATTATGTGTTAACGGGCGGTGAAATACCGGCGCTGGTACTTTGCGATACTGTTTGCAGGCTTGTGCCTGGTGTACTTTCTTGCGAAGAAAGTTTTGCTGACGAATCCCATTACAGCGGTTTGTTGGAATATCCGCAATATACACGTCCATTAGTATTCAGAGGCAGGGAGGTGCCTGATGTACTGCTTTCAGGGCACCACGCCAATATAGAAAAGTGGCGGCTTGAGCAATCTATAGAACGCACAAGGAAAAGGCGCCCCGATATGTTGGAAAAAGGGAGGGAAGCTGCTGATGAATAGAATCGGGTTAATAGGAGGCACCTTTGACCCAATACACTACGGGCATCTATTTATAGCGGAAAATGCCAAACACTTGTTTGAACTGGATAAGGTTTTATTTATCCCAACCGGCTTGTCCCCACACAAATCTAAAAAAGATGTTACCGATAAACGGCATCGTTTTAACATGACACAGCTTGCAATAGTAGAAAATGACGGTTTTGAGATATCAGATATCGAATACGAAAACCCGGAAATATCATATACCATCGATACTGTAGGTGCACTGAAAGCACAATATCCTAACACTGATTTATATTATATTACCGGCACCGACTGGCTCTATGGAATAACAAGTTGGAAGAACTTCCGGGCTCTTGCTGGTATGATTGAATTTATTTCATTCAACAGAAAAACTAAAGATGATAGGAATATTGGAAAAGTATCAAAACAAATAGCAGATGACTATGGTGCTAAAATTCATATTTTAAAGGCGCCTATAATAGAAGTGTCATCTACCGAAATACGCCGAAGGATAAAACAAAACCTTCCGATTAGGTATATGTTGCCCGACAATGTTGAACAGTATATTAACAGCAATAAATTATATAAATAAGGGATGTATAATTTTATGGACTTTGAGCAGATAAAAGATGACCTTGAGAAAAAGCTATCCAAAAGCCGCTTTGAGCACAGTTTAGCGGTTAGTAATACCGCAGTAACGCTTGCACGTTATTACGGAGCGGATGAACAGAAAGCGGCGCTTGCCGGGCTTGTCCATGATTGCGTGAAAGAAATTGACCGCGATAAATTGTTAAAAATGTGCACTGATTTTCAGTTGAAAATGGACAAAGTCTTGTTGGAAGAAACTAAACTGATTCACGCCCGTGTCGGCGCGTTCTATGCCAAACATTACTATGGTATTGATGACGAAGAGGTTTTTGACGCAATTTATTATCACACCACAGCAAAGGCAAATATGTCGTTGCTTACAAAAATAATTTATGTTGCCGATTATATTGAGCCAAACAGAACTTTTGAATGCGTTGATCAAATACGAACCATTGCATTTGAAAATATAGACCTTGCGATACTTGACGGGCTCAATTATACTATAAAAAAAACAGTCGCAAAAAAAAGAATGTTACATCCGGAGACGGTTAATGCAAGAAACTATTTAATATATAAAATGAGATAGGAGAGAATGTATGTCATTTGAAACTGCAAAAAAAATAGTGAAAATATTGGACGATAAAAAAGCGCAGGATATTACTGTTATTGATATACAAAAGGTGAGCCAACTTGCAGATTATTTTGTTATTTGCAGCGGAACATCCTCAACCCATGTAAAGGCGCTTGCCGATGAGGTGGAATATAAAGTAGGCGACAGGGGAAGTGATATCGCATATCACAAAGAGGGTTATGGTGGCGCGACTTGGGTATTGCTTGATTATCGCGATGTAATTGTTCACATCTTCCATGGGGAAACACGCGATTTTTATAACCTTGAACACTTATGGGTGGATGGTGATAAAATAGATACAAACTTATTACTGGGGGATTAAAGTTGAGGTACAATTTTAGAGAAACAGAAGAAAAGTGGCAATCGTTTTGGCAGGAAAACGAAACATTCAAAGCAGAGGATGACTTAACAAAACCTAAGTTTTACGGTTTAGTCGAGTTTCCTTACCCATCTGGGCAAGGGCTGCACGTTGGACACCCGCGCGGGTATACGGCTATAGATATTATTTCCAGGAAAAAACGTATGGAAGGATATAACGTATTGTTTCCTATGGGTTGGGATGCCTTTGGATTACCCACTGAAAACTATGCTATTGCTAATAAAATACACCCTGCAATTGTTACCGAAAAGAACATTGGGGTTTTTAAAAGACAGCTTAAAATGCTCGGTTTTTCTTTTGATTGGTCAAAAGAAATTAATACAACCGATCCAAGGTATTTTAAATGGACACAATGGATTTTTCTGAAATTGTTTGAGAAAGGGCTTGCGTATAAAACAACTATGCCAATAAACTTTTGCACAGGGTGCAAAGTCGGACTTGCAAATGAAGAAGTGGTTAGTGGTTTGTGCGAGCGTTGTGGCAGTGAAGTTGTGCAACGTGAAAAAAGTCAATGGATGCTTAAAATCACAGAGTATGCCGAGCGACTTATTGACGACCTTGACCCGCTTGATTATATAGAAAAAGTAAAGATTCAACAAAAAAACTGGATCGGGCGTTCAGAGGGTTTGCTTGTTGATTTTAAAATTAAAGATACCGATGATTCTATTACCGTTTTTACTACCCGACCTGATACGCTGTTCGGTGCGACATATATGGTGCTGTCTCCTGAGCATAAGTTTGTTGAAGATTATAAAAACATGATAAAAAATTATGCAAAAGTTAAAGAATACAAAACTTTGACAGCAAAGAAAACCGAGTTTGAAAGGACAGAATTGTCAAAAGAAAAAACGGGTGTTGCACTTGAAGGGGTTTATGCAATAAACCCGGTAAACGGCAAAGAAATACCTGTATGGATTTCCGATTATGTGCTTGTAACATACGGAACAGGCGCAATAATGGCGGTGCCGGCGCATGATGAAAGGGATTGGGAGTTTGCGACAAAGTTTAACCTGCCAATTATAGAAGTTGTTGCAAGTGATATTGACGTTACCAAGCAACCTAATTGTAGTGTGGATGATGGCGTAATGGTTAACTCCGGGTTTATTACCGGAATGCAGGTTAAACAGGCAATAGAGGCAATGATAGAGGATCTCGAACAAAAAAATATCGGCAAAAGAAAAACAAATTACAAGCTTCGTGATTGGGTTTTTTCTCGTCAACGCTATTGGGGTGAACCTATTCCGATTGTGCATTGTGAAAAATGCGGTTATGTGGCATTATCCGAAGATGAACTGCCTCTTTTGTTACCTGATACCGATAACTTTGAGCCGGGCGATGACGGGGAATCTCCTTTGGCGAAGCAAATAGATTGGGTTAACACAACTTGCCCGAAATGCAAAGGCGCTGCACAGCGCGAAACTGATACAATGCCCCAATGGGCGGGCTCGTCGTGGTATTTTTTAAGATATATAGACCCGAATAATGACAGTTGTATTGCCGATACAGAAAAACTTAAATACTGGCTGCCGGTTGATTGGTATAACGGAGGTATGGAACATACCACATTGCATATGCTGTATTCGCGCTTTTGGCACAAGTTTTTATTCGATATAGGTACGGTGCCTACAAAAGAGCCGTATCAAAAGCGTACTTCCCATGGTATGATTTTAGGCGAAAACGGCGAAAAAATGAGCAAATCACGTAATAATGTCATAAATCCGGACGATGTTGTACATGAGTTCGGGGCGGATACTTTCAGAACATACGAAATGTTTATCGGTGCTTTTGATCAAGCAACACCATGGTCAATGCAGGGTGTTAAAGGCTGCTATAACTTTTTAGAACGCGTATGGCGGCTTGGAAATATTCTATCACAAGATTATGAATATTCATCCGCATTGGAAAGCACTGTTCATAAAACCATTAAAAAGGTAACCGAAGACATTGACAGGATGAAATTTAATACTGCCATTGCTACACTTATGAGTTTTATAAACGAAGTTATGCGTATTGGCTCTATTACAAAACGCGAGTTAAAAACCTTTTTAATTTTATTAAATCCGTTTGCACCTCACATAACTGAAGAACTTTGGCAGTCCTCAGGCTTTGACGGCTATTTGCATCAAAGTGAGTGGCCGGTGTATGATGCCGCAAAAACGTTAGATGATGAAATAGAAATAGCAATTCAAGTAAACGGTAAGGTGCGGGACAAAATTATTATTAATGCCGATGCGGACAACGATAGCATTAAAGAACAGGCCCTTGCGTGTCAAAAGGTCAATGAGTTTATAGGTGATAAACAAATCGTTAAGGTTGTTGTAATCCCTAAACGGCTTGTTAATATAGTTGCAAAATAGGTCATTTTAAATTTCAGGATATGAGTTTTTATAAGGGGGAGACAACAATATGGCACAGGTGCAACAAGTTACACTTTATGCATTAATACTGTTTTCGGCGTTAATGGTTTTTATTGGCGTGTCAGCATTTAAAAAAACCACCACGTTAGAAGGATATTTGCTTGGAGGGCGTAGAATAGGTCCGTGGGTTAGTGCCTTTGCATATGGTACAGCTTATTTTTCAGCTGTTATTTTTATCGGGTATGCCGGTCAAATCGGTTGGAAAGCCGGGTTCGCTTCAATGTGGATAGGTATCGGCAATGCGTTGTTGGGTAGCCTCGCTGCATGGCTTATAC
>LSQX01017527.1_pt1 | contig 14866 bp, 17 predicted proteins | sample 654561 | NCBI WGS metagenome assembly LSQX01 (sample SAMN04489861, study PRJNA283612) | anaerobic digester metagenome | isolation source: 4 biogas reactors fed with cattle manure at either 37C or 55C with and... | place: Denmark: Kongens Lyngby | collected 2014 | reverse complement strand
TAATCTGTATTTGGATTGATAAAATAGGTGCAATGAGTGAAAGCTGAGGCAAATCATACTCAGCTTTTTTGTTTCTGCTATTTTTTGATTCATTACTGAAATGATTTTAGGCATAAAAAAGGCGCTTTATGCGCCTTTTTTATTTGAGCTGAAGTACAGAGATTATCTGTCATCAAACTCATTATGTTGTGGCGCAGGGTGTTTAAAGCCTTTGGTTTTATAACCAAGATATAAAACCCCAAACATTGCCCACCACAAGCCATACTTCAATGAAGTTTCATCGACTTCGAGCCATAACGCGAAGACTGCAATAAAACCACATAAAGGAATGACAATGAAATTGATAATATCCTTCGGTGTTTTGTTGCGACCATCACGTAGCGCATAGCGTGAAATTACAGATAAGTTCACGAAGCTGAATGCGGTGAGTGCACCAAAGCTGATCAATGAAATCACAAAATCTAGATCCATAAAACCAGCAGTTAAGGCTACAGCACCCACAATTAGAATGTTATATGAAGGCGTGTAGTTACGTGGGCTGATATGACCAAAGAGTTTTTTGTTGATCACGCCATCACGACCCATCACATACATTAAGCGTGATACACCTGCATGCGCTGAAATACCGGATGCCATCACCGTTACAATTGCAAAGGTCAGTACATAAGATTGGAACAGCGAGCCACCCACCAACAGTAAAATTTCCGGCTGAGTTTCTGCGATATTTTTAAAGTAGCTGCCTGGTTCATTCGGGAAATAAATCTGCATGAAATAGGTGCTAACAATGAAAATTACGCCTGCAATTAGTGCAGTTAAGAAAATCGCTTTTGGTAAGGTTTTTTCTGTATCTTTGGTTTCTTCTGCAAGTGAGCTGAGTGAGTCAAAGCCTGTAAATGAGAAGCAGAGTAGGGTTGCACCCGTAATTAATGCACCTACCGAAGTTAACTCATTCCAGAAAGGTTGCAAACTCCATAACTGATAGCGTTGTTCTGCGGTAATTGGGCCATCGGCATTAAAGCCAGCTTGTAATTTGGTGAACATCATCCAAGTAAAGACACCAATCACCACCAGCTGAATTAACACAATCAAGCTGTTAAAGTTCGCCACAAAGCGCGCACCACGCAAGTTAACACCTGTCATGAATGCGGTGAGTACCACTACCCAAATCCAGTGATTCACTTCAGGGAATAACGCTTCTAAATAAATCACCGCCAAAATAATGTTGACCATTGGCGAGAGCAGGTAATCCAGCCAAGATGACCAACCCACCATAAAGCCGACATTGGGGTGAATGGATTTTTGTGCATAGGTATAGGCCGACCCTGAAGATGGGTAACGACGAATCATGTGACCATAACTCAAAGACGTGAGCAAAATGGCAACCAGTGCAAAAATATAAGATGTGGGTACGTGAAAATGACTTTCTTCCGATACTAAACCGAAAGTGTCGAATAACGTCATCGGTTGAATGTAGGCTAAACCAATAATAATGATGTGCCAGAGCCCTAGCGTTTTTTGCAGTTTAGCTGCCGATTGAGTCCCAGAGATATTTGTCAACGGCGTTATCCTCTTAATCGTTGATCAAGGATCAGTCATGTTTGTTCAGGATTGTTTGAGACGAACAATCCCCCCTACATAAAAAGTAAAAACGCGCCAATCTACTCCATAATGACGCGCTTTGTCAGTATCTTTGTTTTCTTTTTTAGCAGAAAATATGCCACATTGATGAAAAAATATCAGACGCAGCAGTCTACCAATGAAAAGCCCGATGCTTAAAAAACATCAGGCTGGTTTTTCGGCTATGTTCGCCTATTTTTTAGCAATTACCAAGCCTTTTTTAAGATGGCTTTGAGTTCTTCTAAATTAGCTTCTTTCGGGTTATAAATAATTGAACCATCGTTCAGGGCTTTTTCAGCCACTTCATCTAATTGTGCTTCGCTCACTTTGCCCGTTTCCTGCAAGGTGCGTGGCAATTTAGTGAGGGCGTATAAGCGGTCACGAATGGCAACAATTGTTGAAATGGTTTTGTCAGCACGTAAATGTGCTGGGGTTTGTGCATATACATCTGCGCCTGCCAACGGCAAGAGTAGATTTGCAATTTTATCGGCATTCACTTCTTTGTTGTATTCCAGCACATACGGCAAGAATAAATTCATGCACAGACCATGTGGTAAATGCGCAACTGCACCCAAAGCATGACCTAAAGAATGTACTAAGCCCACCATAGAATTTGAGAAAGCAATGCCCGCCATGGTAGATGCCTGTGCCAATTCCAGACGACCTTGTTCATCGCTTGGGTTATCTAATACATTAAACAGGTTGTTGCTGATTTTCTTAATTGCTGCTGTGGCATAAGCATCAGAAATTGGATTGGCTGCCATGCAACTATAGGCTTCAACTGCATGTGTCATCGCATCCATAGCGGTCATGGCAGTTAAATGTGGTGGTAAAGTTTGCGTCATACGTGGGTCTAAAATGGCTGCATGTGGCATTAAGTAATACGATGCAAATGGCATTTTAACGTTCTTTTCAGTGTCTGAAACCACTGCGACCATGGTCACTTCTGAGCCTGTGCCTGACGTGGTTGGAATCACAAAAAATGGTTTGAGTGGACGCGGTAAGTTATGTGCACCTGAATATTGCAATAAGTCATCGCCACCTTCACTCACTAAAATATTAGTCGCTTTGGAGGTGTCGATTACCGAACCGCCACCCACCGCAATAATGGCATCACAGTTGTTTTCACGGTATAGCTGAGCAGCACGACGCACAGTCATAACACTTGAGTCTTGCGGGACATCATCAAAAATACAGCCAATCACCGCATCGGTAGATTCAAATGCAGCTTCAATCGGTGCAAGTAGATTATTGGAACGCACGCCTTTGTCGGTAATGATCATTGGGCGTTGAGAACCTAGTGTCGCCAATTCAAACGGAATGTGTTCAAGTGCGGCATGACCTGCAATGACTTTGACTGGGCAAAAAAATTCGTAATAAGGCTTCGCCATGTTATGCACTCCGTTTGAAATAAGATTGGGCAACTTTTAGATAAATATTGGCTGCACCTGATAGTTTTTCTTTTAAGCTAAGTTCGCTTGGGTATTGTTTTACAGCTAATTCTGCCAGTAATTTAGGCAAGATCAGTGCTTCCATTTTATTCAGGCAACGCACTAAACGAATGGCATAAGACACATCACCATCGGCAATCATGCGGTCATGTGCAAAGGCTTGTGCTGTGCTTTCCTGAAAGGAAAAAACCAAATAAGCATGGTTTAAATGTTTGAAGGTAATGGTTAAATCTGGTTTTTGTACTGTATTTTGCAGCAATTCCAGTTGATGGTCTTCAGTGACTTTGGCAATAAAGGCTGGACCATTAGGAAAAACTTTCATAGACAAGACAAAGTTGCTTGGGAATTTGGCAACTTCTTGTTTAATTTCTTCATCGACCTGACTTGCCATGACTAAACCTCTGCCAATGATATCCATCATGAGTTTGACATAGGCCAGTTGCAAAGCGGGTTTCACAGATTTAGTTGAAATCACGCGCTGAATCCCTGTGTTATAAATCATTATTTAGAGTAAATACTCTATTTTATTTCTTATTGAAAAGAAAGCCATTTATACGTGAATGACTTGAACGTCATTAAAGTAACCGCTGTTTTGTAAAGTTTCAATGATATCTGCACATAAGTTTTCAAAATGTGGATGGTTCTCGACTAAATCCATCACACGCACCATTTCCAAACCTGCATAGCCGCAGGGGTTGATGCTTTGAAAGCCTGTTAAATCACAATCAATATTGAGGGCTAAACCGTGATAACTACGACCTTTGCGAATTTTAAACCCCAGTGAGCCAATTTTACGTTCATTGACATATACGCCTGGTGCATCAGCTTTGGCATAGGCTTCAATGCCGTATTTTTTAAGCAACTCAATCATCAAGTTTTCAGCATAAGATACCAAAGTACGGACATTCCAACCTAAACGGTTCAGGTCAAACATGAAGTAGGCGACCAATTGGCCTGGGCCATGCCATGTGACTTGGCCTCCTCGGTCAGTTTGTACTACAGGAATATCCGTAGCCATTAAAATATGTTCAGCTTTGCCTGCTTGCCCCTGAGTGAGTACATTCGGATGCTGCAAAATCCAGAGTTGGTCAGGACTGTCTGCATCACGTTGCTCCGTCCAGTGTTTCATTTCCTGAAAGCGTGCTTCGTAGTCTGTCAGGTCATGGTATTGACGAATAATCAGGTTTGGCCGTTGTGCAGTGTCCACAGTGATGCAGTCCTATCCGTAAAAGCAAGAAATTGATTTTATTATACGAAAATGTGGCGGGTGTGGGGGATTTGTGGAATGAATAAGATTTTGTGAGTTCAGAAACAAAAACACGCTCGAAAGCGTGTTTTTAAAGATGAATCTGCAAAATTACAAGGCAGTTTTAATTAGTGGGCAAGCGGCTAAATCTGCATAAATTGCATGCACTTGTTCCAATTCTTCAAAACGCAATTGTGCGGTAATTGAATGATACTTACCTGTGCGTGATGGGGTAATGCGCAGGCTTTGTGTATCAAATTCAGGAAAATGTTTCACTAAAATTTCAACCACGGCAATACGCAGTTCATCACCCGCTTCTCCAATGAGTTTAATTGGGTAATCCATTGGAAATACCCAAAGATGCTCTTGTAGTTCACGAGATGGGGTACGGTTGAATAACGTCATAAGCGTGATCTCTATCTCTATAGCAAACGCCTGCATCGAAGCAGGCGTGTTGGTCTTGTATAAATAAATGAGGTTGAATTTTAAATTTTCAACCAATCATCTAAGTAACAATTAGTCATTTTCCAAGAAAGAACGTAAGTGTTCAGAACGCGAAGGATGACGCAGTTTGCGAAGTGCCTTAGCTTCAATCTGACGAATACGCTCACGGGTCACGTCAAACTGTTTACCTACTTCTTCCAATGTATGGTCGGTTGGCATATCAATACCAAAACGCATTTTCAGAACTTTGGCTTCACGTTCAGTCAAGTTTTCAAGCACCTCACGGGTCGCTTCTTTTAAGCCTTCAGAGGTTGCCGCATCGACTGGTGAAGTGATGTTGCTGTCCTCAATGAAGTCACCCAAATGTGAATCTTCATCATCACCAATTGGCGTTTCCATAGAAATCGGCTCTTTGGCAATTTTCAGAACTTTACGAACTTTGACTTCGTCCATTTCCAAGCGTTCGCCCAATTCTTCTGGAGTTGGCTCACGGCCCATTTCCTGAAGCAATTGACGCGATACACGGTTGATTTTGTTAATGGTTTCAATCATGTGTACTGGAATACGAATGGTACGCGCTTGGTCGGCAATAGAACGGGTAATCGCCTGACGAATCCACCAAGTTGCATAAGTCGAGAACTTATAACCACGACGGTATTCAAACTTGTCTACCGCTTTCATCAAGCCGATGTTACCTTCCTGAATTAAGTCAAGGAATTGCAAACCACGGTTGGTGTATTTTTTCGCAATCGAAATGACCAGACGCAAGTTGGCTTCAACCATTTCTTTTTTCGCACGGCGGGCTTTGGCTTCACCAACGGCCATACGTTTAGAAATGTCTTTGATGCCTTTTACATCTAAGCCTAGCTCTTTTTCAATATCGGCAATCTTTTGTTGGAAAGCCAAAATATCTGGACGTACTTTTTCCAAATAGCCTTTTTGATCTGCAGCAGCTTTAGCAATCTGTTCATCTAACCAAGCAAAATTAGATTCTTGACCTGGGAATGAAGTACGGAACTGTGTACGATCCATACGGCCACGACGCACCGCATAGCGCATCACTTCACGTTCAGCAGTACGGATTTGTTCATGTGTGCCACGAATCATTTCAGAAATGATATCAAACAAACGTGGTGTGAATTTGAACATCATAAACACCGTAGCCAGTGCTTCTAAAGCTTCTTGAGCTTCAGCGCTTTCACGGCCATGCTTTTCAATCGCTGCAATTTTTGCAAGATAGGCTTGTTCTAATTCACCAAAACGCATTTTGGCAATTTCTGGGTCAGGGCCTGAATCTGCTTCAGACTCTTCTTCAGTTTCAGCTTCTTCTTCCTCATCGTCATCATCAAGTTTGACGTCTTTGGTCGGTTTGTCGCTGGTGTCTTCTTCTTTGTCTAAATCGGCTTCGTCTTCTAAAACTTCTGGAATTTCTTCATCGGTTTCAGGGTCTAAATAACCCGATAAAATATCGGCAAGGCGGCGTTCACCCGCTTCATAATCTTTATATTCTTGCAGTACCACTTGCACTGCGTTTGGCCAGTAGGCAATCGAGTGAAGTACATCGCGAATCCCTTCTTCAATACGTTTCGCAATGCTAATTTCACCTTCACGCGTTAACAGCTCAACCGTACCCATTTCACGCATATACATACGCACAGGGTCTGTGGTGCGACCAGGCTCATTTTCTACAGAGGCAAGTACCGCTGCAGCTTCTTCTTCAGCAACTTCGTCGGCAGCTTCTGCATTGTCTTCGAACATTGCATCATCAGATTCAGGCGCACGTTCATGCACAGGAATACCGACGTCTTGAAGCATTTGAATAATGTCTTCAATCTGTTCGCTTTCCGTGATTGAGTCCGGGAGATGATCGTTAACCTCAGCGTAAGTTAGGTAACCTTGCTCTTTGCCTCGGCTAATCAGAGCCGCTACTTGCGAAGTAGGGGAATTCATATCGCTCATCTTTGCTTACTCTTCGTTGAATCTGTGGCAGTGAAAAACCGTGCATGATAGCACAATTCGCTTTAAATAGGGTTGGAATTGATCAATCAAGCATGATTTTAAAATGATGTTTGAATGAAGAATTGAATAGGAATATGGGGCTTCATTACTGTTTTTCAAGTCAATTTCCTTTTTGCCCGCAAAATATTTTTATGATTGGGGCCAATCCTGAATAATGATACTAACTTGCTAATATATACACAAATTTTAAAGTATGTTGCAATGTGCGTATGTTGCAGTTTTTTGAAAAAAATAAATAAAACTTGACAATATTTATAAAGGCAGATAAATAGCGGCTAGACCCTTCACATTTTTTCATTCTGAGGTAGTTTTAGTGTCTTCTACAGATTTTGAACTAGATGATAACTACGGTGATGATGATGTTAATTTCGATGAGGCATCAAACAAAATAAGCGCGAAAGAATCTTTAGAAAAGCGCCGTTTGATTGATGATTTACTCGCACAACGTCGTTTGGAACGTGAGCTCAAAGATTTTGATTATGATTTTGACGATGACGACGATTTTGACGACGAAGACGACTAAAATCAGGTTCTGCATCACCCGCTGAAAATGCTATGCTACATCCCTAAATTGACACCTATGGATTTGAAATGACTGCTTTAGATTTAGACCTGTTAAGTGAATATCTAGATGGTGACCAAAACGAATATGGTCTAGACTTCGCTGCAACACATGGTTTCTTATGTGCCATTGCAGTTGGACCTCAATTTGACCCATGGTTAAATGAATTATTTGAAGGCAATCAAAACAAAGTGCCTGCCGAAATTATCGAGCAAATCAAGGCATGGCTAGAAAGTATTCGCCAAAGTTTAGCCAATGAAGAAGGCATTGAATTTCCATTTGAAATTGAAGAAGCGGAAGTTGATTCAAGCTTAGGTGACTGGAGTGTTGGTTTTGTAGATGCCATGTTCCTGAACGAAGAAGCATGGTTCACACCTGAATTTGAAGAACAACTGGTCGATTTAACTTTGCCAATGATGGTATTTAGTGGCATTGATGAAGAAGATCCGCAAATGGAATCTTTCCGTCGCAATGGTCAGTTAATGGACGAGATTGCAGAAGAAATTCCTGAAAATCTGAATGAATTGTATTTGATGTATCATACGCCTGAATAAACTGCTGAACTTATTTGCAAGATTCATGTTTTTGCATATTTGAAAGCATGAATACCTAAAAAAAAGCACTGCTAAATGCAGTGCTTTTTTTGTGGCTAAGATGAATACATCAATGATGTATTGTTTCAACTTAGCAGAACTATGCCAATTAGCGTGTAGCACGATCCCAAGCATCTTTTACCGCAAATTTGGCTTGTTCCCAAGTTAAGCGAGAACTGCCTTTAATTTGTTCCCATTTGCTTTTTAAATCGGGTTCGACATCTTCAAAGCGGGTATGTGCATCATAATGCGGGCGGTTTTCATAACCAACACGATAAGCATTTTGGTAGTCACGGTCATATTCTAAATCGGGGTAATGACTGCGTGTTTCTGCATAATAGACAGTATTGAGACTATTGGCACGCCAGTACGCTTCTTCTTCGGTAGGGTTTACTACTTCTGCAGCACCCTTACCAGCCAAACCACCAACAACAGCACCTACAGCACCGCCAACTACTGCACCTACAGGGCCGCCTAATGCGCCAACGGTTGCACCTGTTGCAGCACCACCAACTGCGCCTAGACCTGTACCAACAGGGTGGGCACCCGGCTCACCTGTAATCGGGTCGGCATTTAAACGATCACGTTCTTCTTTGGGTAAATTTTTAACCACATCACGGTCAATCTGTTCATTGCGTTCAAAATCTGACATGCGAATCACCTTTTATCGTTGTATGAGTTATTGCTGTGTTCATATTCATAATCGCTAGGCGATGAAAATGTAGCCTTATACCCCATTCACAAGGTGTTTCAGTTACAGGGCGTGTCTGAAGTAAGTTTATGTATGATGCTGCGCGTGGCTGTGGTTTTTAGGTGTGCGCTGTTGGTTTTGGGTGTCTAATACAGCAATTCAGTAAAATTTTATAAGAATTTTTTATGATAGTAACGGTTTGCGTACCAGTTGTAGGCAATATGAAATACAGCACCATGAATGGCAATCAGGCACAGCATGATCACGGCCGCCAAAGCCAATCCTGCTTTATCTGCTGCTTTTAAAATTTCTTCTGCATTTGGGTTCATGAGTACCAAGAAAAATACAAAGAAGCTGCCAATAATAATGGCCACCGCGCTTGAGCCCCAAACCAGCTGGATTTTTTCGTCACTGCTAGGTAGGCGTTGTTCTTTTTTTACAAAATGCCCCGCACTAATAAATGCTGCAGCAATTAAGGTCGGTAGCAGGGTCAATCCACCCAAGTTCAACCCAAAAATCAACACGGTAATTAGTAAAACCAGCGCAATACTATAAACTGCAGCGAAGAAGAGTAAATAATGTTTCATGTCTGGTTTTCCCCGAAAAGATATAATTTTACAGTGTTGTATTGTTTAATGCTGTTGTTTGCGGCGGTATCTACGGTACAGCACCACAGCAACAAGTAGCACTACAATGGCAATAATCACATGGCTGACCCGATTGAAAATTTGCTGCATGAGTTGCTGATTTTCACCAAAATAATAACCGACACAGGCTAAAAATGTTGTCCAAATAATGGTGCCTAGACCACTATAAAACATAAATTTCCAAAACGGCATGCGACTCATACCGGCAGGAATACTAATCAATGAGCGGATTGCAGGAATCATACGCCCAAAAAAGACAATGCGATGTCCGTACTGTTCAAACCAGTGTAGGGATTTTTTGACATCCTGCTCTTTAATGAATAGATATTTGCCGTAACGATTGACCCAGCGATAGATACTGTCGTGTTTACAACGATAGCCAACCCAATATAAAACTGCGGCTGCAACTAATGAGCCTATACAGCCTGCAATAATCACACCCAATAGCAACAATTGCCCTTGCGAGGCAGAATAGCCTGCTGAAGGCATAATAATTTCTGAGGGAATAGGCGGGAAGACGTTATCCAGAAACATTAACAAGGCAATACCGAGGTAGCCGAGTTGTTCCATAATGGAAATAATCCATTCAGTTACATTCATGCAAGTCGTGTTTTAAAAAAGTGCTCCTATCCTAAGCACTCTTGCATAAACAGTAAAGTATAAGAACGGTAAAGCCTTGCGCTTTAGACTTAATCAAGTTCTGAATGGGTGAGGGTGTAGATATAGACTCGTCTTAATGTATATGCCATAAGAATTGGAACTGCACACAGCAAGGCGTAATTTAAAAAATTGGCGGGTAAATGATAGCCAATAAAAGCTGCAATAATGCCACCTAAAATTGCACCCATAGCCACAATAAAGGTATGTGACTCATCCTCCAGTCGATTTTGTATTTCTGTATGACACAGGGCAGATAGAGATTTTACAGGGGTGAAACGTAATGTTTGCATTGAATTTGAAATTGTTGTTTTTGGCATAATTTCACTCCTGATAATGTCGTATAGGTTTAGGAATACATAATGATCCTTAAGTTTTGGTTATGGGTGATATTGTGTGTTGTTGCTTATCCACCAATAACAGCCACAAATTTTGTGGCTTATTTAGCTTGAATGCTATCACCCAATTTGGGGATTTTTGCGCAATAGTTGGTAAATATGCGTTGTATTTTTATGTTCTGTGTAATTTTGCGTGAATTGAGCACCAACTGAATGGCAATAAAAAAGCCCTCAAAAATGAGGGCTTAAGTTTATTCTGAAGCATGCGAAAGACTACGTCAGACATCCTTGAGTAATATTTATTACTATCTGTATGTATTACAGACGTTTGCGTTTGGCGGCAGCAATTTGTGACTGACGCATACGGAAACCTTCTTTTTGTTTCTCTGTGGTTTTATCAATACAGTACACGCAAGATACGCCGTGTTCATAGCTTGGCAGTTCAACTTCTTCTGGAAGCAATGGCCAGCCGCAGGCATGACACTTGATGTTTTGGCCTTCTTGCATACCGTGAGTTACTGCGGTACGACCATCAAACACAAAACATTCACCTTCCCATAAGCTTTCGTCGGCAGGGGTTTCTTCTAGGTATTTTAAAATGCCACCTTTAAGGTGATATACCTCATTAAAACCTTCCTGAAGCAATAATGATGTCGATTTTTCACAGCGAATTCCGCCTGTACAGAACATCGCAATTTTTTTGTCTTTGTGCTGTTCTAGGTTTTGCTTAACGTAGTCTGGAAATTCACGGAAAGTTTCAGTTTTCGGGTCAATCGCACCTTTGAATGTGCCAGCTTTATATTCGTAGTCATTACGAGTGTCAATCAAGATCACATCGTCACGGGCAATCAGTTCGTTCCATTCTTTCGGGTCAAGGTAGTGACCGACCAAGTCACGTGGTTTGACTTCAACACCTAGGGTAACAATTTCTTTTTTCAGTTTAATTTTCATTTTACGGAATGGTTTTTCAGAGCTGTGCGACTCTTTATATTCCATTGCGGTAAAACCTTCGTTTAACAGAAATTGGTGTACTTGATCAATCGCAGCACGATCACCTGCGATGGTGCCGTTAATGCCTTCACCTGCCACAATAAGAGTACCGCAAAGGTTGATTGAATTTACCAAATCTAACAGGCGTTGTTGAAGATCGGCAGGATCTGCAACTTCTTTGAATTGGTAAAGTGCGGCAACAACCCAAGTCGTGGTCGCTGGCTGTTCTACAGGTGCAAGCTGTTCTACAGTAGCGTTCATGGAGTACTCCAATATGTGAAAGACAAAATTTAAGGCGCATATTCTAACCTGCTTTGCTTGAATATGCGAGAAATCCGAGTGAGGTGCATGGTTTTAAAGCGTGACACAGCATTTTAAAAATGGAGCAGAACGGGGTATGATGCCACTCGGTTTGAACTGCAATGTTGCAATTCAAACTTGATACCTCTAACTGAATGTTGTTTAAATTTTGGAGTGCTAGATTGAGTAAGGATCGTCCAAGTGCCACTTTAACCCCGTGTGCAGGTCGTTGTTCTACGGTTTTTGGTGATTCTGTCTGTCGTGGTTGCCGTCGTTTTAATCACGAGGTGATTCAGTGGAACACGTATAGCACCGAACAACATACTGCAGTTTGGCGTCGTTTAGATGCACAGTTAGACCAAATTTTAGTGCCGATGTTGCCTTTTGCAGATTTACGTCATGTAGAAGGTTTTGTACGTTCCAAGCGTGTGCGTTTACGTGAAGATGCCTCTAAAGGGCGTAAGCTGTACCATGCGCTTAAGCTCTGTGAGAAAAACCGCCATTTTACTGATGAAAGTGGTTTGGGTATTCACTACAAAGAGGTACGACCGTTGTGGCAAGAGTTTGAGCGCCGTATTTTGGCATTGGCAACCGCAAGTTATGATTTTGCATTTTTACGTGCCGATGGCATTAGCCATAGTCTGTTGCATAACCTGCAAGAAAGTTAATCGCTCATTCAAAAGCAATTCATGTTGTTGTCATGAAATAACCCTACATTCAGATATAAAAAAACTCGCAAAAATTGCGAGTTTTTTTATTGCATACAGCAGGGGAATTACGCCACTTGTACTGGAATACAATTCGCTGTGTGACTGACTGTGTTGTCTGGGTTTGCATAAACTAAACGCGGTTGATGCGCATTGGCTTCAGCTTCAGTGAAATCACCAAAGGTTGCAATGATAATAATATCACCTACATCGGCTTGATGTGCTGCGCCACCATTGACAGAAATGATGCCTGAATTGTCTTCACCACGAATGGCATAAGTCGTGAAGCGCTTACCATTGGTCACGTTCCATACGTGGATTTCTTCATATTCACGAATGCCAGCCAAATCCATAAGCGTTCCGTCAATTGCACAAGAACCTTCATAGTGAAGTTCTGCATGAGTTACAAAAGCACGGTGGATTTTGCATTTTAATAAACGAGATAGCATGGTGAGCGTCTCCTTAGTGGACCTAAGATTTTATCTTATGGTGAATTCAATCACTGCTTGACTGCGGTCAGTACTGAGCAGAAAGCGCATTTTGCTCTCAAAATAGCGACAAGGCAAGTGTGATTGTTCAACAATTGTAGATTCATTAGTTCGGTTTATAGGCATTGATTTGATTCATGGCTTGTTGTACGTCGCCATTGACCAGTAATTTGATGCGACCCAAGGCATGTGCAAGTGCATCATCCATAAGGGTTTGTTCGCTACTTGGTGCTTTGCTGAGTACATGGCCTGATACGCGTTCTTTTGAACCCGGGTGCCCAATACCAATGCGTAAACGATGAAAATTTGGACCTGTATGCGGTACGATGTCACGTAAACCGTTATGACCACCATGACCACCACCCGTTTTTAGGCGGATGATACCTGGGTTCATATCCAGTTCATCATGAGCAATCAGCATAGCTTCAGGCGCAATTTGATAGAATTTGGCGAAGGGAACAACACTTTGACCAGAACGGTTCATAAAGGTTGTGGGTAATAATAGACGAACGTCTTGACCTTCGATATTACCGCGACCGCTGATCCCGTGAAATTTAGGATCGGCTTTTAATGTAATGCCATATTGATCTGCAAGCTGTTCTACAAACCAGAAACCTGCATTATGGCGGGTTTGGGCATACTCTTTACCAGGGTTGCCCAAACCAACAATCAGTGAAATATTAGCCACTAATTACACCGTAAACACTTATGCGCGTTTGAAGTCAGCGTGCATAGGTGTGTTTTTAGCAGGGTGACGTTGTAAAGCTTGGATTTTAACGCTTTCAACTTTGTCGCCTACTTTGATTTCTACAACTTCTTCAAAGAAAGCGTTGCTTTCTAAAGCTTTTACAAGCTCACGAAGTTCTAAAGTAACAGCTACTGGCTCAGCGTCGCCACCATAAATGATAGCTGGAACTAATGCAGCGTGACGAAGGCGGCGGCTCGCACCTTTCCCTTGGTTAGCTGCTTCACGCGCTTGAGCGTTTAATACGAAGTTTGCCATGATAGACATCCTTATTTTGAGTTTAAATAAACTAGATCTGCGACCAATCTAGTGATAGAAAACCCTGCCAATTGGCAGGGCTTTGAAAATTCAGCGCTCTATTATAGATAAGAATCGAACATTGCGCTAATAGATTCTTCGTTGTTAATACGACGAATTGTTTCTGCAACCATGCTCGCAACAGACACTTGACGGATTTTGCCAAGTGCTTGCGCTTCTTCTGAAAGAGGAATGGTGTCAGTTACAACCAATTCATCAATTACAGAATTTTTAAGGTTTTCAATTGCTTTGCCTGAAAGTACAGGGTGGGTTGCATAAGCAACAACACGACGTGCACCAAAAGTTTTCAGTGCATCAGCGGCTTTGCATAATGTGCCCGCAGTATCTACCATGTCATCTACAATGACACAGTCACGATCTTTTACATCACCAATCAAATGCATCACTTGTGATTCATTCGCTTTTTGACGACGTTTATCGATAATTGCAAGATCGATATCACCCATTTGTTTTGCAACAGCGCGTGCACGAACCACACCACCAACGTCTGGCGAAACCACCATTAGGTTGTCGTGTGACTGTTGACGCAGGTCAGCCAATAGCGCAGGCGTACCGTAAATGTTGTCTACAGGGATGTCGAAGAAACCTTGAATTTGGTCTGCGTGCAAGTCAATCATCACCACACGGTCAATGCCCACAGTCGTTAGCATATCTGCAACCACTTTGGCTGTAATTGGAACACGTGTAGAACGAGGACGACGGTCTTGGCGGGCATAACCGAAGTAAGGAATAACGGCAGTAATACGACCAGCACTTGCACGACGCAAAGCATCAGCCATCACCAAGATTTCCATGAGGTTGTCATTGGTTGGCGCACAAGTAGGTTGTACGATAAATACGTCTTTACCACGGACATTCTCGGTAATCTCTACAGCAATCTCACCATCAGAGAAGGTAGAAACTGATGCAGCACCTAAAGGAATGTGCAAGTGGCTTACGACTTTTTGAGCGAATTGTGGATGCGCGGTTCCACTAAAAACGACAAGATTGGGCATGAAGCACCCTTGGCGGTTGGTGTATGTAGGAATAGATGGCAGGGGTAGCTGGATTCGA
>LSQX01273293.1_pt1 | contig 14867 bp, 9 predicted proteins | sample 654561 | NCBI WGS metagenome assembly LSQX01 (sample SAMN04489861, study PRJNA283612) | anaerobic digester metagenome | isolation source: 4 biogas reactors fed with cattle manure at either 37C or 55C with and... | place: Denmark: Kongens Lyngby | collected 2014 | reverse complement strand
CCGTCGCCGCCACCGCCGACTTCCTGCAATCCTGTCAGCACAACCGCCAGCAGACCCTGGCCGCTGCCCGCCAACTGGCCGCTGCCGGTCTGCTGATCCCCTGGCCACTCAAGGTCAAACTGCAGGTCGACCAGCAGCCGGTGCCGCTCAGTGGGCTGCACTGCGTGGATATGCAGCGCCTCAACAGCCTGGGCGCCAGCACCTATGCCAGCCTGCAGGGCGCACCGAGGGATGTCCGGCTCTCGGCTTCCGCCGCTGAGCTGTGTTATGCTGCCGGGCTTATTGCCGGCGCCGTGCAGCGGGGCCGGGTGTGGATCTGGATTTTTCTGGCTGGAGCTGTGCTGATGGCATCTGAACAAGCAAAACTGCCCGACACCGTCACCGTGGACGGCAAACACTACAACCTGGCTGACCTGAGCGACAATGGTCGGGCGCACCTGGGCAATCTGCGGTTTGTCGATAACCAGACCCTGCTGCTGAAGAACCGTCGGGCGCTGGTTGAAACCGCGCGGGTCGCCTATGTCAAGGCCCTGGCCGGCCAGCTGCCGGAAAAGAAGGCCGCGGCCAACCGCAAGAAGGATGTGGTGACCATTGATGGTGAGCGTTACCGGCTTGAGGACTTCTCCGATGCCGGGCGGGCGCAGCTGGTCAATATCCGTTTTGCCGAGCAGGAAATGGAGCGCCTGAACAACGAGCAGAGCGTTGCCCAGATGGCGCGGCTCAGTTATGCCCGGGTACTGGCCGATGAACTCCAGGGCCTGAGCCCGCTCAAGACGCAGTAACCGGTCGCTGGTGGCTATGCTAGACTTGCGCCCTTGCGGTTGAAGCAGAGCAGGGGCGGGTGCATGGCTGGTGGGTTGCGGAGTGTCATTGGTTATCGTTATTTCATTGTCTCGTCGATACGTAACGAGCTGCTGAACCCCTTTGCCCGCAGCCGCCTGGGCGGTTTGTGGATGCTGATACAGCCGCTGGTGATGGTCAGCATCTATGCCTTTGTGCTGTCAGCGGTACTGCGCTCGCGGCTGGAGGGGGTCAGCAGCCAGTATGCCTATGCCATCTACCTGACCTCGGGCATGCTGGCCTGGTCACTGTTCAATGATGTGCTGATGCGCTGCCTCAATCTGTTTGTCGGCAATGCCAATCTGCTGAAAAAGATGCTGGTACCCAAGACCTGCCTGCCGCTGATCGCGGTGGGTACGGCGCTGATCAACAACCTGCTGCTGCTGCTGGCAATCGTGCTGATCTTTGTGCTGCTGGGGCATCGGCCAACGGCTGCGCTGCTGTGGCTGCCGCTGTTGATGGCGCTGCTGCTGCTGCTGGCACTGGGGCTGGGGCTGATCGTGGCGGTGCTCAATGTGTTCATGCGCGATACCGCACAGGTGGTCACCATCGTCATGCAGTGTCTGTTCTGGTTCACCCCGATCATCTATCCGGCGGTGATCATTCCTGAACATCTGCGCCACTGGCTGCAGCTCAATCCGTTGTACCCGCTGGTGCGCGGTTATCAGGATGTACTGGCCTACCAGCAGGCGCCGGCACTCATGCCGCTGCTGGGGCTGGGGGTGTTTGCCCTGGCCTTGTGTGCACTGGGCTGGTGGATGGTGCGCCGGGCCAATGCGGAAATGGTGGATGAGCTATGAGTCTGCTGGCAGCTGATGATATTCACAAATCCTTCAGCAGTTATGCCTCTGGCTGGCGACGGGTCGCCAGCTGGTTCGGTCTGCCGTTCCGACCGGTATCGCAGAGCGAGGTGCTGCGCGGGGTGAGTTTTGCCGTGGGGCCGGGCGAGGCGGTTGGCATCGTCGGCCAGAATGGCGCCGGCAAGAGTACCCTGCTGAAGATCATCACCGGCACCCTGGTGCCAACCCGCGGGCGGGTCAGGGTCAATGGCCGGGTGTCGGCGATTCTCGAGCTGGGCATGGGCTTCAATCCCGAACTGAGCGGTCGGCAGAATGTCTACCACGCCGCCTCGCTGATGGGCTTCGAGCAGCGGGATGTGGATCTGGCGATTGACGATATCGAACAGTTTGCCGAGATCGGTGCCTGGTTCGATGAGCCGGTGCGGGTCTATTCCAGTGGCATGCAGGTACGTGTGGCCTTTGCCGTGGCCACTGCCTGGCGCCCGCAGATACTGATTGTGGATGAGGCGCTCTCGGTGGGTGATACCTACTTCCAGCACAAGAGCTTTGCCCGTATTCGCGAGTTTCAGCAGCAGGGTACCAGTCTGCTGATCGTGTCCCATGACCGGGCGGCGATCCAGGTACTGTGCAACCGTGCCATCCTGCTCGACGGCGGGCAGGTGCTCAGGGACGGCGACCCGGAAGAGGTGATGGACTACTACAATGCGCTGATTGCCGAGAAGGAGAGCAGCACCTTGCAGGTCAGCCATGCCGATGATGGCAAGGCGCAGACCTCCTCCGGCAGTGGTGAGGCGCGGGTGGAGTCCATTGCCTTGCTGGATGCGGCCGGTGAGCCGGTCGAGCAGCTGCGCGTCGGGCAGGAGGTGAGCCTGGTGCTTGGTGTGCGGGTACATCAGGCAGTGGACAGTCTGGTGCTGGGGTTTGCCATCCGTGACCGGTTCGGTCAGACCATGTTCGGCACCAACAGCTACCACTGCGACCGGGTGCTGGCACATCCCGAGCCGGGCCGGCTGTACCTTTTCGCGATCCGTTTCAGGGCCAATCTCGGCGAGGGTTCCTACTCGGTGGTGACAGCCCTGCATTCGGGTGATTCGCATGTGGAAAACAACTATGAGTGGCGCGACCGGGCGTTGCTGTTTGAGGTGGTCAATGTGGGGCTGCCGGTGTTTCAGGGCTGCAACTGGCTGGAAACGGTGATGACCTGTGAGTGACGCTGAGGGTTTCTATCGCGCCTTCGAGGACCGCGAGCGCGGCTCCCGCGAGCTGGTACTGAGCCGGCTGGCGGTCTATCGGCCGCTGCTGGAGTATCTGTCTGCCCGCTACCCGGAGGCGCGGGCACTGGATGTGGGTTGTGGCCGTGGCGAGTGGTTGCAGCTGTTGCAGTCCGTCGGTATCCAGGGCCACGGGGTGGATCTGGATGCCGGTATGCTGGAGGCATGCCGGGCAGCGCAGCTGTCGGTGGAGCAGGGTGACGGGCTGGCGTGGCTGGCCACCCAGCCGGACAACTCGCTGGCGTTGATCAGTGCCTTCCATGTGGTCGAGCATGTTCCCTTTGCCCTGGTGCAGCAGCTGGCGGCTGAAGCGCACCGGGTGCTGCTGCCCGGCGGGCTGCTGATCATGGAGACGCCCAACCCGGAGAACCTGTCGGTGGGGGCGCATACCTTTTATCTGGACCCGAGTCACGAGCGGCCGCTGCCGCCGCGGCTGCTGCAGTTCGTGCCGGAGTTTGTCGGCTTCGAGCGCAGCTGGCTGTGGCGGCTGCAGGAGGCTGAGCGGCTGCAGCCGGGGGATGATCCGCTGCTGGGCAGTGTGCTGCTGGCGGTCAGTCCCGATTATGCGGTGATTGCGCGCAAGGCGGGGGAGGGGCTGGCTGAGCTCGACCAGTTGCTGGACAGGCCACGGGGGCGCGGCCTGGAGCAGGCCTGCAGCGAGTATGATGGCCAGCACCAGCGCCGCTATCAGCAGCTGGCCGGGCAGTTTGAGCAGCTGACGCAGCGGCTGGCGCAGGCCGAGGCCGAGGTGCAGCGTCATCAGCAGCAGCTGGTCGGTATCACCCACAGTTTCGGCTGGCTGCTGAAGCTGCCGTTTCGCTGGCTGGGGCTGCAGCGGCGTCTGCTGCGCCAGTACGGTCTGCGCGGGCGTGGCAGCGCACTGCTGGCGAGGGTCCGCGCCCTATCCGGGGGCGGCGGGTCAGCGCTGCGGCTGCCGTTTGCCGACCGGGGGCAACGCTGGGTGATCGGCGCCCGCGGTTTTGGCCGGCGACTGGTCAGGCGTGCCGGCGCGCAGGTACGACGATCGCAGCGGCTCAGGCAGCTGGTGCTTGCCGTGCTGGCACGTTCGCCGCGGTTGAGCGTGTTCTGCCGGCGGCTGTATCTGCGCAGTCAGCTGTCTGACAGTCTGCCGGTGGCGGAGCAGTCCGGGGCTGGGGATCGTTGCTGGCTGGCCGCGCCGCGCGCGGATGCGGTGCATGCACAGCAGCGCACCCCGCTGGAGGCACATTTTCATGATTATGTTGAGCGTAAATGAAGAAAATACTGGCTTTGTGTTTCTTCCCGGCGTTCGTGCCACCGAGCAATGGTGGTGAGTCGCGGCTGTTCCACTTCTATCGGGCGCTGAGCCGTTGGCATCAGGTCACGCTGCTGACATCGTCGCATGTCGGTGTCGAGGAGCAGCGGATCAACCATGGGCTCAACTTTGTCGAGCGGCGCATTCCCAAGGACGCACATTTTGCCAGTGAGTACGCCAGACTCGAGGCGCTGGGCAGTGGTGGCGACCTGTCCGGGCCTGTCATTGCGGCCTGTGCCGGGCTGCCGACCGGGCTGCATCAGGCCTATCTGCAGGAATATGAGCAGGCGGATGTGATTATCCATGACTTTCCGGCAACCGCCGGTTACGACCTGTTCGCCGGTCTGGATGACAAGCCGCGACTGTACAACGCCTATAATTGCGAGACGCAGCTGTACCGTCAGCTGCACCCGGCGCCGCGCTCGGAGCCGTTGCATGAGCTGATCCGCCAGTCGGAACTGCGCATGCTGGAGATTGCCGATCTGGTGCTGTACTGCAATGCCGAGGACCTGACGGCGTTCCGCGAGATGGCTCCGGGTGCCGCCTTCGACGCCCTGTATGTGCCCAATGGCATGTCGCCGCTGACTGCCGGCAAGGCCCCGCCGGTGGTGCCCGGCAGCCGCCCGCGGGCGGTGTTCATGGGCAGCGGCCACCCACCCAACAGGCAGGCTGCACAGTTCATTGTCGGCGAGCTGGCGGTGCAGTTGCCGCAGGTGGAGTTCGACATCATCGGCCGCTGTCTTGCGCCGGGCGACTACCCTGCCAACGTGCATCGGCATGGGCTGGTCTCCGATGCGCTCAAGGCCGACCTGCTGGGCGGCGCCTCGCTGGCACTGAATCCGATGGCGGCAGGCAGCGGATCGAATGTCAAGGTGCTGGATTATTGGGCCAATGGTCTGCCGGTGCTGTCCAGCGAGTTCGGCATGCGGGGTATCCGCGCGGTGGCGGGACAGCACTATCTGCAGGCCGGGCTGGACGAGTTCGCCGGGGTGATGGGCTCGGTGCTGGGCCAGGCCGGGAAGCTGGACGAGGTTGCCCGCGCCGGCCGGGCCCTGGCCCTGGAAGGCTATACCTGGGAGGCGATTGCCGGGCAGGCAGCGCAGGCCATTGACGCTGCGGTTGGAGTCAGGGGCGGGATGGCGCAGCGCTGTGTGCTGGCGCTGAACGATTACGACTCCTTTGCCGGTATCGGCGGTGGCGGTACCCGTACCCGGGGGCTGTATGCTGCGGTCAGCGAGCGGTTTCCGGTGGTGTTCCTGTCGTATGCCGGTGATGGGCGGTTGCAGGTCCGGCGGGTGGCCGAGAATATCCTGGTGATCACTGTGCCGCGAACGCGGGAGCACGATGCCGAGCTGCTGTCGGTCAATGCCCGGTACCATGTGGCGGCTGACGATATCATCGCCGGCCGCCACTGCACCGGTAATCCCTGGTTGACGGCTATCTATCGGGTGCTGCGCCAGCGGGCACGTTGCATTGTGGTCGAGCACTGCTACATGGTGCCGTTGCCGGCGGCCTGGGGCGACCGCTTTGTCCACTCATCACAGAACAACGAAACGCAGCTCAAGCAGCGGCTGCTGGGCGGGCACCCGCTCAGGGAGGCGCTGCTGGAGGATGTGCAGCGGCTTGAGCGCTTTGCCGTGGAGCATTCGGCGCTGACCGTGGCGGTGTCCGGCGAGGACGCCGGCAGTCTGGTGCGGGGCAAGCGGGCGGCCGGGCCGGTACTGGTGGTGCGCAACGGTGCGGCGGTGCCGGCACAGGGTGAGGCGGTGGAACAGCTCAGGGCCGATCTGCAGGGCAGGATGGGCGAGCGCTCGGTGGTGTTTCTGGGGTCGGCACATATGCCCAATATCGAGGCGGCCCGGTTCATTGCCGAGCAGCTGGCTGGCGAGTGCGGCGATGTGCAGTTCCATGTGCTGGGTAGCGTGTCCGATGCCATTACCCGGGCTCCGCGGAATCTGAGGTGCTGGGGAGTGGTGGATGATGAGACCAAGAGCGCGCTGATGCAGTCCTGCGCGCTGGCGATCAATCCGATGCTGTCCGGCAGCGGTTCCAACGTCAAGCTGGCCGACTATATCGGCAATGGGCTCTATGTGGTGACCACCGAGTTCGGTCAGCGTGGCTATCCGGAGTCCGTGCAGGCGCACCTGGAGGTGGTGCAGCTGAAGGATTTTGCTGCGGCGCTGCGGCGGGCACTGGATCAACCGCAGCTGTTCTCGGCGCAGGCACGGGCGGCGCGGATGGCGCTGTTCCAGCGTGAGTTGTCGATGCAGGGGCTGGCCGGTCGGTTCGTGGAAATACTGCAGGGCCTGGAGCTCCGGCGCAAACGGGTGCTCTATGTGGCCTACCGCTATGTGGCTCCGGCGCTGGGCGGTGCGGAAGTCAATATCGAGAAGTTCGTCAGCGCGCTGGGACACAGCGGACATTTCGACGTGGATGTGGTGGCGCCGGAGGTCAGCAGCCTGCACAACCACTGGCGTTTTGCCGAGAACCATGCGTTCGACGCCGGGCTGGGTGTGCCGGTGGATATTCCCAATGTGCGCTTTGCGCGCTTCCCGGCTGATGAGCCGGACCAGGCGCACAGGCTGTTGCAGCTGCGTGAGGCGTGGCAGGCGCAGGCCGGGTTCGAGCGGGCTGTCAGTGATCGCTTGCGCAGCAGTTACACCGGCTCCGGTCTGAGCTGGGGCTGGGGCGATCCTGAAGGGCAGGCGCCGCACGTCCGGCGCTGGGCGTTCACCGAGTGTGGGCTGTATCTGCAGCAGCCGGCCAGGGTGCAGATCAGCGGCTATGCGCCGGATGAGATGGTGATCAGCGCCCTGGCCTGCGGCGAGGTGGCCGGCGGGCCCCGGGAGGTCAACGGTCGCTTTGAACTGGAACTGGAGCTGGCGGCAGGGGAGCTGTTATTGACCAGCTCGGCGCTGCAGCAGCAGGTTGACCCGCGTCCGCTCGGCTTTCAGTTGCTGGGGTTGTCGGTACAGGGGGAGGCCGTCGATCTTGCGGTGCCGCTGCTGTTTCAGCAGCACCTTGCCGAACTGCCTGCGCCATCGTCCTTTGCCGTACTGGATGGGGCTGCCCAGCTCAGCCGGGCGGCTCGGGGAGTGCGCCTGACGGACACTCGCGGTCCCTGGAGCAGTGCGCTGGATGGTTTTCTGGCTGATCATCTGGCGGACTACGATCTGGTGATTGCCCACAATAATGTGTTCCGTCCCGCAGTGGTGGCAATGGCTCAGGCCAGGCAGCAGGCCGTGCCTTCGATCCTGATCCCCCATGCCCATCTGGATGATAACTTCTATCATTTCCCTGACTGGTTGCAGAGTACGCGTGATGCCGGTCTGGTGCTTGCCGCGCCTCGGGCTGCCGCTGATTTTCTGGCTGGCAAGGGCTGCAATGTGCGCTATCTGCCGGCGGGTTGTGACGCAACGGAGTCCTTTACCGAGCAGGATGTGGCGGCGTTTCGCCAGGTGTTTCCGTCGAACCGGCCGTTTGTGCTGGTGCTCGGTCGCAAGGCCGGGGCCAAGGGCTATCAGCGGGTCATCGAGGCCGTCGAGCAACTGAACAGGGAGGGGCAGGATCTGCAGCTGGTGTTGATCGGCCCGGATGATGACGGTCTGCCGGTGGACTCCGAGCATGCCTGCTATCTCGGGCGCCAGCCCCGCGAGGTGGTGCGTGGCGCCTTGCTGGCCTGTGAACTGCTGTGCAACATGAGCAGCAGCGAGAGTTTCGGTATCGTGCTGCTGGAAGCCTGGCTGGCGGGCAAGGCGGTGATTGCCAACCGCCATTGTGCGGCTTTTCACGACATGGCGGTGGATCGGCACAATGCGCTGCTGGTGACTCCTGCGGAGCTGACCGAGGCACTGCGCAGCCTGCTGGCTGACCCGGAGCTGGCGCTGCGTCTGGCTGCCAATGGCCGGCAACAGGTCGNNACGGTCGCTGCGGAGTTTGTCGCCATCTGCGCGCAGCTGACCGACACGGCAGCGGATGCGCCGGCTGTGACGGTCGGGTCGTTCGAGAGCGATCGCAGATGAGCCGTTCGGTCATGCCTGATGAGCGGTTGCGGCAGCTGTCGGCAGCCGGCTGGTTGATGCCACTGGTGCTGGTTGCTCTGGTGCTGCTGTATTTTTCCCCGATGCTGCTGGGCAGTGAGGATTTCGATTCGGACGGGCAGTTGGCGGCCTATGCGCAGCCCTGGCAGTGGTGGTCCAGCAGCTGGGCGACCGGCTGGCCGGTCACCGGCGATCCGCTGAGCATGGCCCTGTATCCGCTGCGGCTGTTGCTGGTTGCGCTGCAGGCGCCGTTTGACGTGTTTGTGGTCATGGCCTATCTGGTCGCGGTGCTCGGCATGTACGCCTATCTGCGCTGCCTGGTCGATCGGCTGCCCGCCGCCTTCGGCGCGTTGGCCTTCAGCCTGAGCGGCTGGATGCTGGTGCATCTGGGGCACACCTCGATGGTGCATACTGCCGCCTGGCTGCCCTGGATCATGCTGGGTGTGCATCAGGTCTGTGCCGGGCGTCGCTCGCAGCAATGGCTGGGGGCTGCGCTGCTGGCCTTGTCGGTCGGTATGAGCCTGCTGGCCGGGCATGCCCAGATCACGGTGTATGCTCTGTTGCTGGCCGGCTGCTATGGCCTGTTGCTGGTGCTGAGCCAGCGAGCCTGGTCCGGGCTGCTGTTCGGTGCCTTGGGTGTGGCGCTGGGGGTAGCTCTGGTGACGCCTGCCTTGTTGCCCGCCATGGAGTGGACCGGGCATACGCTGCGCAGCGAACTGAGCAGGGAAGAGCTGTTCTCCTATGCCTTTCCGCTATCGGAGGCGCCGGGGTTGATGGTGCCGCTGCTATACGGCTCCACGGCGATCAGTTGGCTGGGTATCGACTACCGTACTCCGGCCCATCTGGGGGAGACGGTGACTTTTCTGCCGGCGATCGGCGGGCTGCTGTGTCTTCTGGCGTTGCTGGCGCCGGTGCAGCGCCGTCATGTGGTGTTTGCCGCGTGCTATGCTCTGCTGGCGTTGCTGCTGGCAACCGGGGACCGGTTCGCTCTGGCCGGATTGATTACCGAAAATGTCTTTCCGCTGAATATGTTCCGGGCCTCATCCCGGCATTTGCTGGAGGTCACTTTCTGCTTTTCCGTGCTGGCGGCGATAGGCTTGCAGGCGCTTGGTGACGGCCGTCTGAGCCGCCGGCGGATCAGGCTGGGAGCCCTGCTGCTGATGCTGCTGCTGGGTGTGGCAATACTGCTGGCGCTGGCCTTCGGCCCATTGATGGCGTGGCCGTCGGACAAGATGCTCGGGCCGATGTTACTGGCTGCGGCGGCGGTCGCTCTGGCCCTGGTTGTGTTGTTCTGGCGTGCGCGCGGCAAGCTGCCGGTGGCGGGCCTGGCGTTGCTGCTGCTGCTCGGGCAGACCTGGCTGATCGGCTATCAGTTGCCCTGGTACCGCTTGCCGCAGAGCATGCTGGGCAAGTCGGCCCAGGCCTGGGCCGCAGATTTCCAGTCCGAGCTGGGGCAGGATTATCGCGGTCTGGCGATGGATGGCTGGGAGGCCCGGCTGTTCAATCCGGATGTCAGTCGGTTGCATGGGGTCAATACTCTGGGCTGGTATGGCCCACTGTTGAACAGGTCCGTGGTACAGCTCACCGGGCTGACCAGCGGTGGCTGGATTCAGCGTTTTGTACTCGCGCAGCAGGATGTCACCCTGGATCTGCTTGCCGTGCGTCTTGTCGCGCTGCCTGCGGCGCAACAGCATCTGGTCGAGGGTCAACCTGAGCGCTGGCGGTTTGCCGGTGTGCATGGCGATGAGTATCTGTACGAAAATACCCGGGTCCTGCCCCGCGCTCGGCTGGTGTGCAGTACGCAGCGGCTTGATGATGACGAGGCTTTTGTCCGGGCGGTGCGCCGCGGCAGGCTCGAACTGTCGGTTGCCGATACCGGTTATATCAATGATCAGGCTGTCGAGTTGCGCGCTGCTGGTGCCGATTGCGCCGGGCAGGTGCGCATTATCCAGGACCGGGGCCATGTACTGCGAATCGAGGCCGATGTTGTCTCGGGGCAGGCGCTGCTGATCATCGCCGACCTGTGGTACCCGGGCTGGACTGCCCGGGTGCAGGGCGAGCTACGGCCGGTACTGCGGGTGAACAATACGTCCCGGGGGGTGGTGCTGGATCAGGGGCGCACCGAGCTGGAGCTGGTGTATCGACCGAGCCGCTGGGGGCTGTCGCTGATGGTTTCGCTGTTGAGTGTCGGGCTGCTGCTGGGCGCGGTGACTGCCGGTCTGCTGTGCCGGCGGCGGGAGTCTGCCGGGCATGGCGCAGGGCGACAGTGACTTACATGGGCAGAAGGAGCAAGTGATGCCTGTTGTTTCCGTGGTTATTCCTCTGTTCCGGGAGGGGGAGCACCTTGCAAGGTCGGTTGCGTCGATTCTGCAGGTGCTGCAGTCCATGGGGGAGACCTTCGAGCTGGTGCTGGTCGATGACGGCTCGCCGGATAATACCTGGGAGCAGATAACCCGGCTGCGCGAGGCACATGCAGAGATCACCGGCATCCGGCTGAGCCGCAATTTCGGCAAGGAAGCTGCCCTGGCTGCCGGTCTGGACAAGGCGCGGGGCCAGGCTGTGCTGGTGATGGATGGTGATCTGCAGCACCCGCCGGCGCTTATTCCGCAGATGCTGCACCTGTGGCGCAGCGGCGCTGATGTGGTGGAGGCGGTCAAGCGCTCGCGTGGTCGCGAGAGCATCTCCAGTCGCCTGCGGGCCGGTCTGTTCTACCGGATCTTTACCCGGCTCACGGGGGTGGATATCAAGGGGGCATCCGATTTCAAGCTCATGGATCGTCGTGTGGTTGATGCCTGGCAGTTACTGCGCGAGCGCAACCTGTTCTTTCGCGGGATGAATGCCTGGCTGGGGTTCAATCGGGTGCAGCTGCCCTTCGATGTCGCCGAGCGGGCAGAGGGCCGTTCCAGCTGGTCGCTGTTGCAGCTGTTGAAACTGGCCTTCACTGCCGTGACCTCGTTTTCTTCCGCACCGCTTTACATGATGATTTTCATGGGTTTGGTGTTTATCGCGCTGGCGCTGGTGATCGGCGCCCAGACCCTCTACATGAAGTTCAGCGGCCTGGCAGTGGATGGTTTTACCACGGTTATTCTGCTGCTGCTGCTGATCGGCGGGGTGTTGTCTTTCGGCCTGGGATTGGTCGGTGTCTACATCGCCCGCATTTACGAGGAAGTGAAAGGGCGGCCCCGTTACATCATTGCCGAGCAGATTGATTAGTGTTCCGTCGGCAGTTTGTCCGCTATCTGATTGTCGGTGCTGCGGGAACCTTGACCCATCTGCTGATCATGGCCGCTGCCGTGGAGCTGGCCAGCCTGTCAGTGACCTGGGGCACCGTGCTGGGATACCTGGGTGCGCTGTCGCTCTCGTTCGCATTCAACTACCGCTGGACCTTCGCCTCCTCCAGGGCCCCCCTTGCCACCTTCTGCCGATACACCGCCGTCTCCCTGAGCGGCCTGCTGCTGAATGTGCTGATGGTCAACGGCCTGGTGGGACTGTTGGGTATCTGGTATCTCACAGCCCAGCTGTCGGTGATCTGGGTCGTGCCAGTGACCAATTACCTGTTGAGCAGGTATTGGGCCTTTTAAGGGGGGGCAGGAGGCCGGTACGCATGGCACGGGAGGTCAATGTAGTGGCCCCTTTTGGCGTGCGATAGTGCGATAATCGCCGCCCGCGTAAATGCGTAAATGTACCTGACCCCTTTCGGAGTGCGCTTTTGAAGGTTCTGCAGTTTTTCCGTACCTATTTTCCGACCAGCCAGGGCGGCATCGAGGAATCCATTCGGCAGATATGCCTGGCCACGGCCAGCCACGGCGTGGAGCAGCGAGTGCTGACGCTGGCGCCGGTGGCCGGGGTGCAGATACTGGAGCGGCCGGAGGCCCGGGTGATTCAGGTGCCGCTGCAGTGGGAGCCGGCGTCCTGCTCGATGGGGCTGGCGACCTTTCGGGCATACCGCGAACAGGCGCAGTGGGCGGATGTGATTCATGTTCATCACCCCTGGCCGTTTGCGGATCTGGTGCATCTGCTGTCCGGCATTCACAAGCCGGTGGTGCTGACCTATCATTCGGATATTCTGCGCCAGCGCCACCTGGAGAGGCTCTATGCGCCGCTACGCCGGCGCTTCCTGGCGCGGGTGGACAGGCTCATTGCCACCTCGCCCGATTATCTGCGTACCAGCCCGCTGCTGCAGCGCCATGCTGACAAGTGCGAGGTGATCCCGCTGGGGCTGGAGCCCGATACCTACAGTGAGCCCCAGGCGCAGACGCTGAAGACGGCGCGCCAGCAGTATGGCGAGGGCTTCTTCCTGTTTGTCGGTGTGCTGCGCTATTACAAGGGGTTGCATGTGCTGCTGGAGGCGGCTGCGCTCTGTGGTCTGCCGGTGGTTATCGCCGGTGCCGGGCCGGAGCAGGCCAGGCTGCAGGCTCAGGCGGCCAGACTGGGGCTGACCAATGTGGTGTTCGCCGGTTTCGTTTCGGAGGATGAGAAGGCCGCCCTGTTCAGCCTGTGCCGTGCGGTGGTGTTTCCGTCCTGCCTGCGTACCGAAGCCTTCGGTGTCACCCTGCTGGAGGGGCAGTTGTATTCCAGGGCGCTGATCTGCTGCGATATCGGCACCGGTACCAGTTACGTCAACCAGCATGAGGTGACCGGGCTGGTGGTGGCGCCGGAGGATGCCGCTGGCCTGGCTGCAGCGATGCTCCGGTTGCAGGTCGAGCCGGAGCTGGCCGAGCGCATGGGGCAGGCTGGCCGGCGTCGGCTGCTTGAGGTGTTCTCCGGAGAGCAGGTGGGGCGGGCCTACACCCGGGTGTACCGGGAGCTGCTGGGTGAGCAGGCGTGAGCAACGCTGCGCACTGTGCAGCAACAGGATGGGCTTATCCGTGTATATAAGCTGTTCATAATGCAAAACCATGATTGAAAAGGAAACTGGGATGAAAAAAGCCATCGTTACTGGTATCACCGGCCAGGACGGAGCCTATCTGGCGCAGCTGCTGTTGAGTAAGGGATACCAGGTATATGGCACCTACCGGCGCACCGCATCAGTGAACTTCTGGCGCAATGAGGAGTTGGGCATTCACCGCCATCCCAACCTGCAGCTGGTCGAGTATGATCTGACCGATATGTCATCCAGCATCCGCCTGCTGGAACGGACTCAGGCCAGTGAGGTGTACAATCTCGCGGCGCAGAGCTTTGTCGGCGTGTCCTTCGACCAGCCGGTGACCACCTCGGAGATCAGCGGTATCGGTGCGTTGAACCTGCTGGAGGCGATCCGCATCGTCAACCCGAAGGCGCGTTATTACCAGGCTTCCACCTCCGAGATGTTCGGCAAGGTGCAGAGCATTCCACAGAACGAGCAGACGCCGTTCTATCCGCGCAGCCCCTATGCGGTGGCCAAGCTGTATGCCCACTGGATGACCATCAACTACCGCGAGAGCTACGGCATCTTCGGTACCAGCGGGATTCTGTTCAACCATGAGTCGCCGCTGCGTGGTCGCGAGTTCGTGACGCGCAAGATCACCGATAGCGTGGCGCGCATTGCCCTGGGCAAGCAGGAGGTGCTGGAGCTGGGCAACATTGATGCCAAGCGTGACTGGGGCTTTGCCCGGGAATACGTCGAGGCGATGTGGAAGATGCTGCAGGTGGATGAGCCCGATACCTTTGTTGTCTCCACTGGCCGCACTGAGACGGTGCGCAGCTTTGTCGAGATGGCCTTCCGCGCCGCCGGTATCTGTGTCGAGTTCCAGGGCCGCGCCGAGGACGAGGTGGCGGTGGTCACGGCGCTGGACGAGTCGGTGAGCGGCCTGAGTCTGCCACTGAAGATCGGTCAGACGGTGATGCGGGTCAATCCGCAGTTCTATCGTCCGGCGGAGGTCGAGCTGTTGATCGGTGATCCGGGCAAGGCGCGCCAGAAGCTGGGCTGGAGCGCGCAGACCAGTCTGGAGCAGCTGTGCCAGATGATGGTTGAGGCGGATCTGCGGCGCAACAAAGTCGGCTTCTCGTTTTGAACGTGGCTGACACCGGCAACACCGGCCGCCCACGCCGGGCGCTGGTGACCGGGGCGGGCGGCTTTACCGGCCGCTATCTGGTGCAGGAGCTGCAGCAGCACGGCTGGGAGGTCTGGGGGCTGGGTAATGCCGCGCCCGCGGCCGGTGGCCGGGTTGTGCAGGCGGACCTGCTGGATGCGGCCAGTCTGCAGGCGGCGGTGGAGCAGGTGGCGCCGGATGCGGTGTTCCACCTGGCGGCGATTGCCTTTGTCGGGCATGGTTCGCCGCCGGACTTCTATCAGGTCAATGTGATCGGTACCCGCAATCTGCTGCAGGCGCTGGCCGGGCTGTCGCAGCCGCCGCAGAGTGTGTTGCTGGCCAGCAGTGCCAACGTCTATGGCAATGCCGCCGGAGGCATGCTGGGCGAGTCGACACCGTTCAACCCGGCCAATGATTATGCGGTGAGCAAGGCGGCCATGGAGATGATGGCCCGGCTGTGGCGGGAGCGCTTGCCGTTGGTGGTGGTGCGGCCGTTCAATTACACCGGGGTGGGGCAGTCACTGGATTTTCTGGTGCCGAAGATCGTCGATCACTTCCGCCGTCGGGCCGGCTTCATCGAGCTGGGCAACCTCTGTCTCTTATACACATCT
>LSQX01239480.1_pt1 | contig 14868 bp, 13 predicted proteins | sample 654561 | NCBI WGS metagenome assembly LSQX01 (sample SAMN04489861, study PRJNA283612) | anaerobic digester metagenome | isolation source: 4 biogas reactors fed with cattle manure at either 37C or 55C with and... | place: Denmark: Kongens Lyngby | collected 2014 | reverse complement strand
CTCCCAGCTGAGCTATTCGCCCGGGTAAAGCCTTTATTCCAGCCGCATGACCAATTATAGCATCCCATCGCGCCGAAGTCAACAATGAATCTGCAGCAAAATCCGAAGCTGCCTCTGCAATACTGCGTGTATCGCCTCAAAAGCTGCTGTTTGTCGGCCTCAATCTGGTCAGGCTTTACCCATGCTCCTCAATTCTTGGCTGCTTACCTAAGCCTTCACTTGCTATCAATCATCCAACAGCCGCTTCTCACCCTCCAGCTCCTGAACGGCAGTGACGTCCTGGGTGACCTCCAACACTCCCATATACTCCCCATCTTCATCCCGAATAGCAAAATAGCGGATATACAGCAGCTTCCCCTTCATCCGGATCCAGAAATCGGCCGCATCCCGCTTGCCTGACTTAAAGTCCTCGACGATCTTTGTCACCACATGCACACTTTCCGGCGGATGGCACCTTTCTACACTCCTGCCGATAACAGCCTTGGTGCGGGTAAAGAACCGCTCCTTCCCTGCAGAGAAGTACCGGACGACATTATCTCGGTCAACGAAGGTTATGTCAACAGGCAGGTGATTGAAAACCAGTTCAATCTCCTTCAATGTCAAAAACCCTGTGGGAAGTTCTAGGTAGCCCTCCGGTGCCTGTTTGGGAGCAGCTTCTATCTTAGAGCTGCGCTGCGGCTGCCATTTTGCTTCCGGGGTTACCAGAGTATAGCCGATCTCATCACTCTCTTCGGCAACTGCCAGCCACTCGTCTTCTGACAGTGTCTCCAGGGACATGGGCAGCAAGATCTTTTCCTCTTTGTAGATCATACTATCCATTTCCTCCAAAACCGGCCGCACCTTGGAGTCGATCTGGCCTTTGAGCTGTTCCCCCGGCAGAGACCCGGCTTCCGCTAGGAGAGATGAGATCGCCTTCAGGCCTGCCCGGATATCATCGTGAAGTGACCACATGACGCTGGAGGGACCGGCGATGCCGTTCCGCTCTAAAATGGGGAACAGGAGGTTTTCCTTGCGGCTGTAGTGCTTTTCCACCTCAGTGAGCTGCTGGTGAAGCTCCTTCCACTCTCCCAGCAGCCGAGGGCGGTCTGCATCCCCGGCGGTCACAAGCTGGTCCAATACGCCTCTTGCCTGTGCGATCACTTTCCCCAGGGCTTCGTTTTCCAGCCGCATGGTATGGACCGGATGTCCAGGCAAGCTCTCAGGCGGTGGTTCTAGATCCAGGGAATCCTGAAAGACCTGAACATGGACATCGCACAGCCGCTTGACCTCAGTCTCCGGCAGCCCCTCATCGATGAGTGCCTGCTCCAGCTGTGCGATCTCAGTTGCCCCCACGTCCTTGAGTAAAGCAGCAAAACGCTCCTTGACTTCATCTACCGTCTTGCCGCTATGCAGGTCTTTGATGATCTGCTTAAGCTGCTCCTGGCGATAGGCCCGATTGTTGATCAGCTCGGTCACACATCTCACTCCTCTTTTCTGGCATCTACTTTGTTATTTTCCCCAATCGCCAAGTGCTGAAACTCACACATCTACGTTCATAGGGTTTGGTTGCAGATAGCCTTGATCTTGTAGACAAACTGCCCTGCCGGCACGTCCACTTTCACTAGATCCCCGGTTTTGCGGCCCAGCAGCGCTTGGGCCACAGGTGAAAGATAAGAGATCCTGCTGATGGCAGGATCAGCCTCTACTGGACCGACAATCACGAACTCCATCTCTTCTCCGCTTTCCATATCCTGTATCCTCACCATATGGCCAACCCGTACTTGGTCTGTCCCAATTTGATCTCCGTCGATTACCTTGGCATTTCCCAGCAGGTTCTCCAAGGCCTGAATCCGCTTCTCAATAAAGGCAAGCTCCATTTTCGATGTCTCATAGGCGGGATTCTCCCACGAACCTCCGGTAGATAAGGCGTTCCGCATACTGCTGGCCGCTTCTTTGCGCCTAACTGTCTTAAGATAGGCTAGATCCGCTTCTAGCTTCCGCAGCCCGGCCGGTGTAAGAAAGACTTCCTGTTCAGCCATGGGAAGTTCAACTCCTTGTATACTGCTTGCTAGCAATATATTCACTGTATCTCGGCCACTTGCTGGAGAAACCTTCCACAGGCAGGCTCCGGGATAAACACCTTGAAGGGTGCTTATCCTACCTAGGAAGGGGTGAAGGAGGGTATGAGATGAGGAGCCTGTGGAACGGCAGCATCAGCTTCGGGCTGGTCAATATACCTGTGAAGCTCTACGCTGGTACCTCCAGTGAGGATATCAAGTTCAACTACCTGCACCGGATCTGCCAGACACCCATTAAGTACCAGAAGGCCTGCCCCCGCTGCGCCAAGGAGGTTGGTGAAGATGAAATAGTCAAGGGCTACCAGTTCCAGAAATCCCAATATGTAATCATGGAAAATGAGGACTTTGAAGCCATTGCTCCAGAAAAGACCCGCACCATCGATATCTTGGATTTTGTACAGTTGGAGAGCATCGACCCCGTCTATTTCCAGCGGACGTATTATCTGGAACCCACCGAGACCGGCATCAAAGCCTACCACCTCCTAAAACAGGCCATGCAAGCGACAGGCAAAATCGCCATCGCCAAGGTAGTCATCCGCTCCCGGGAGCATCTGGCGGCCGTGAGGGTATACGGCTCCGGCCTGGCTCTAGAGACAATGTACTATGCCCATGAGATTCGCTCAATCGACCAGCTGACGCGGGTGGGTACCGAGCCCGAGATCAACCCGCGGGAGCTGGAAATGGCCATGATGATCATAGATAATCTCACAACAGCCTTTGAGCCAGCGAAGTATCACAATGAATACCAAAAGCTGCTGGCCGCTGTGCTTGAACAGAAAATCGCCGGCAAGGAAACCGCACCTGCCCCGGCACCGCCGGCAACTGGCAAGGTGATCGATTTGATGGCTGCTTTGGAAGCCAGTGTTCAGGCAACCAAGCACGAGCAGGATGAACAGGGCCCTTCTCCCGGCCGGGAATCTACACAGCTTAAGGTTACATCCAAAGGGCTCCGGCGGCAGAAAACGGAGGAGACTGGCTGAGGATGCCGGCTGTCTTTCCACCCGGCCTCAAACCAATGCTGGCATCAACTGCCGACCCCTTCGACTCCCCAGAGTTTCTCTTTGAGCCAAAGTGGGACGGCTTTCGCTGCCTGGCCTATGTGGGTAAACACTCCACACAGCTCAAGAGCCGCAACGGCTCTGACCTCACCGGGCACTTCCCAGAGCTAGCCTCCCTGCACCGCCATGTAACCAGGGTGCCGCTGATTCTCGATGGCGAAATCATCGCTTTCCATGAAGGCAGGGAATCCTTTCATCTCCTGCTGACGCGGGTGAGATCAAAGCCTTCTCAGATGGCCGTCCGCAGGGATGTACCGGTACTCTTGGTCGCCTTTGACATTTTGTACAGCGAGGGTGAATCTGTGCTGAGAGTCCCTTTGCATGAGAGAAAGAGGCTGCTGGCTGAAGCAGCTGCCAAGGGCTGCAGCCAGAATCTGATTATCAACAGCTACATTTTCCAAGACGGCAAAGCCCTATTTCAGGCAGCTGCTGCCCAAGGCCGGGAGGGAATCGTAGCCAAGAGATTAGACAGCCCCTATCTGCCTGGTAAGCGCACTAATCTCTGGCTTAAGATTAAGCCGCAGAAGACTGTGGATGCAGTGGTAGCAGGATTTATCCCCAAAACCGATAGAGCCTTCACCTCTTTAGTCCTGGGGCAATACTCCACCCAGGGACAGTTGGTTCATGTTGGCAATGCAGGTACTGGGTTTACGGAAGAGACGATGGAAGAAATCTTGGCAGAGCTTAAATCCTTGGCGGCCAATGAGGAACCCACCATCCTTGGCCTTCCCCCCAGGATGCCGGCAGTTGTCTGGGTGAGGCCGGAAATGGTGGTAGAGGTAAGCTATCTTGAATACACCCCTGGAGGTACACTGCGGCATCCGGTCTTCCGCCGCCGGCGTGAAGACATCTATCCGAGACAGTGCATGCTCCCGGATTACGTCGGGAAAGGAGGCGGCTGATGGCGGCAGAGCAGAGGCAGACTGTGCTGATTGACGGGCAAGAGCTGGAGATTACCAACTGGGATAGGATCCTGTGGCCGGAGCCGGGCTTCACCAAAGGGGATTTGATCCGCTATTATGCCTTGGCCACACCCTACCTCCTCACCCACCTTAGGGATCGCCCCCTCACAGTGACCCGTTATCCCCAGGGAATTACAGGCTGCTCATTTTACCAGAAAAACTGCCCAGCCTACGCACCGCCCTTTGTCAAGACAGCCCCCATGGAAAGCAGCCGTGGGTCCGAAAAGACTATCAATTACATTCTCGCCCAGGATCGGCCGACTCTAGTATGGCTGGCCAACCAGGCCTGCATTGAGCTCCATCCCTGGCTGTCACGGCGCACATGCCCCGAGTTCCCCGACTGGCTAGTCTTTGATTTGGACCCTGCCGAAGGCTGTAGCTTCGACGATGTCAGGGAGATAGCCTTCTTGGTCAGAAAAGCCCTCAATGAGCTGGGATTGGTATCCTATCCGAAGCTTTCCGGTGCTACCGGCATCCATATCTATGTGCCCATCGAACCCAGATATCCATACAGTGTCACCAGCGGCTTTGTCGGCAGTGTTGGCAGGATTCTAGAAGCGGTGTATCCCGCCAAGGTCACCACTGAACGGCTGGTCAAGAACCGGACCGGCCGGGTCTACATCGATCATCTGCAGAACCTGCAGGGGAAGACTCTAGCAGCACCTTACAGCCCCCGCCCCGGGCCCGAAGCTGCCATTTCAGCACCGGTGACCTGGGAAGAGTTGGAGTTCGTTTATCCCCAGCATTTTCACTTGGGAAACATCCTGGAGCGGCTGCAGAAGACCCCTGACCTGTTTGCTCCCGGCCTCCATAACAGGCAATCCCTGGATGAGGCATTGGCAACTATTGGTGCTCAGGTGACCTGAGGTGGGCGCAACTAACAGTATGGGGCGCAAGGCTGGGGGTCAAACTAACGGCGGAGGTGAACTGCTGTGGCTCGTCGGGGCAAATTGGCTTCCGAACGGCTCAAGATGGAGGCTGCAGAGGAAGTGGGCTTTGCGGACAAGGTACGGGAAAGCGGTTGGGAAAACGCCACCACCAAGGAGATCGGGCTGATGGTCCGGGAAATGATCCGGCGGGGTGAAAAGGTCCTTGCCCAGCAAAGACAGCAGGATCAGGCCTAGGATTTCTATGTTTTGCACCGATCCGAAGCATAAACCTCCCCGGTCAGCGGCATCCTAGTAGTAAACCCCGGACTTGACTCATCCTTCCTACATATTCCCCGCTGCTAGGGATATGCAGGAGGGCGGCCTAGGGCAGTGCGCCCGAAATCTAACTATCTCTCGGGCAACCCTGCTTTGGGCGAGTCAGTGCGGGGTGGCCGATGCACTAGGTCTCTTGGAGAGAATTGACTCCCAAGGCTGGGATGATGCGCCTTGCTCTCCAAGAATGACCGGACTGGGCAGGAAAAGGGAGTTTCCTGCCCCTACATCATGTCTCTGCCCGGGGAATTACAAACCCAAAGGTAGCACCCTCCCCCGGCTTGCTGGTAGCAAAGACTTCTCCTCCGTGGTTTTCGATGATCCCTCGGGAGATGGCTAGGCCCAACCCGGTGCCCTTCTTGCTTTTTTCCCTGGACTTGTCCGCTTTATAGAACCTCTCCCACACATAGGGAAGCTCCTCGGGGTCAATGCCGCTGCCAGTATCAGAGACTTTCACGATGACCCGGGCAGCGGCCGCTTCCACTGATATCCTGATCACACCGCCGGATTCGGTGTGCCGCAGGGCATTGTCTAGGAAATTGGTCAAGACCTGCTGCAGCCGGTCACTGTCTCCCAAGACGAGGATTTCTTCGCCTTCCTGGGAAGATATGACCTCAGACACCAGTTCTACCCCTTTCTTGCTGGCTTGGGGATCAAAGACATCTTGCACCCGAAAGACCAGTTCTCTCATGTCAAGCAAATCAAAGATGTGGTTCATACTGCCTGACTCGAGTTTTGCCAGATCCAGCATGTCGTCGATCAAGCGGCTCAGCCTCAAAGCTTCATCCCTGACGATGCCCAGGTAGCGCTCCCTGGTCTGGCCGTCGCTGACGGTTCCATCCAGCAGCGGCTCTACAAACCCCCGGATGGAGGTCAGCGGTGTCCGCAGCTCATGGGTCACATTGGTCAGAAAATCCCTGCGCATGTTCTCCAGGCGCCTGGCCTCACTGACGTCCTGCAGCAGAATAACACATCCCACCACTTCATCCCGGCGGCGTATGGGACTTCCATAAGCCCGCAGGACCACCATGGGCGACGGCGAGATATCCAATACTTCCACTTCCCCCGTGGTGCTCACCTTCCGGAAAAGATCCGAGAGCGGGACCGGCATATCGTGAAGCTTTAGTTTATCTAAGGGGATGTGGCCGATTCGCAGGAGTTCTCTGGCTTGCGAATTGATCCACAACAGCTGATTCTCCTGGCTGACAGCAATCACGCCTTCGTCAATGCCGGAGACAATGCTCTGGAACTTGTCCTTCTCCTCCTGCAGATCAGCCAGGCTTGTCTCTAGGTTTTCCGCCAACAGGTTGATGGCTTCTCCTAGCTCACCTAACTCATCCTCAGTCTCAATGGGTACCCGCCGTTCAAACACCCCCCGGGTCATCTCTTTGGCCAGATCAGTCATTGCCCGCAAAGGGCCGGTGATGCTTTGGGAGAGGCCGAAGCCCACCAAGTTGGATACCACCAGGGCAAACAGCGAAGCGGCAAAGACGAGATTCCGGACGTGATCTACAGTCTGCGTGACATCCGATACAGGCGTATACATGAATAGTGCGCCCAGCACCTGGTTCCCTACAGTAATGGGCACTGCCACTGTGACCATCGGTGTCTTAAACCGCCCCGACCGCCCCCTGCGGGTCACCACCGTGCCGCTCATTACCTCACTAAACTCATGGGCATCCAGCTGCAGGCCTTCCCATTCAGTTGAGTCCGAGGATGTGGCGACAATTAAGCCGGAACGATCCACCAGCCAGACATGGGCCTGCAGGAAGTCACTCATGTTCTCTAGGACAATCCGAGCTTGAAGCGTTAAAGGGCGGCCCTGCACCACGTCTTTGACGATCTCAGCCACTGCTTGTCCCCGGGAGAGAAGCAGCTTCTCCTGCTCTGTAAAGAGGTAATCGGACAGCATGCCGGAAAACAGCACACCCAGCACGCCCAGGCTCAACACCGTGACGGTGATGTAGGACACGATTAACCTAGTTCTAATGCTGACTCTCGCTGCCACCGCCCTGCGCCTCCCGGTGCTCATCGAATTTGTACCCTACACCCCAGACAGTGGCAATACTCCAGGGCAGCTCCTTGCCTGATACTGCCAGTTTCTGCCGCAGGCGCTTAATATGGGCATCTACGGTACGTCCATCGCCAACAAAATCATAACCCCAGACATTGGAGAGGATCTGCTCACGGGTATAGGCCCAACCCGGCCTTTCAGCCAAGAACACCAGGAGATCAAACTCCTTGGGAGTGAGAGCCACCGGCTGCCCGTCTACTGCCACCTCGTGGCGGGCCACATCGATGTGCAGTCCTGGGAAGTCCAGCACCTTTGCCCTATTCTGTTCCCGCTGCACCCTCCGCAGGATGGCCTTGACCCTGGCCACCACCTCCACTGGATTAAAGGGTTTTACCACATAGTCATCGGCCCCCAGCTCCAGTCCGAGGATGCGGTCATAGTCCTCCCCTTTGGCAGTCAGCATAATGATGGGAACAAAGCTTTCTTGCCTCACCGCCCGGCAAACCTCCCAGCCATCCACCTTAGGCATCATCACATCCAGAATCAGAAGATCCGGGCCTGCCTCTCTGGTTACCCGCAGGGCTTCCTCTCCATCCAGGGCCTTAAGTACCTCGTAGTCATCTTTCTCAAGATAGAGAGACAACAGTTCCAGTACATTGGGATCATCATCTGCAATTAGGACTTTTCCCTTGCTCACTGGCTCCTCTCCCCCTGCCGTCAGTGTACGTTAACTTAAGTATATCATGGGTTCTAATTAGACAGCAAAAAACCCGCCCATCCATAGGCGGGTTTTGTAAACCAATATCCCAACGGCTAGTCGATACCTACCTGCTTACTGAGGAAACTGGCCGCGGTCTCTGCTACCTTGAGTTCAAATTCCCCCAGCTCCCGATCATCGGCAGCCAAGAGGACTGTACCCAGAAGGTCCCCAGTGGGACTGATAATCGGTGCAATGACCAAAGACCGGACTGCATAGTCTTTCGGCCATTCTAGATAGGGTTCTTTCTCCAACTGATCAGCCTGGACCACCATGGACTTGCGATCCACAGCAACCTTCTTTAGAGCATTGCTCACGGTCCGCTCTTCCATGATCTTTATGCCTTGGCTGCTGGCAATCACCTGGTCCTTGTCGGTAATCAGGGCTTCACACTCGGTGGACTGCTCGAGAGCCTCTACATAGCCTGCGGCCTCTGCCCGCAGTCCCCACAGGGGGGAGAACTTCTTCAGGACAATTTCGCCATTGGCCTCCGTGAAGATCTCGATGGCATCCCCCTCATCGATGCGCAGCTGCTTTCTCAGTTCCTTGGGTACTACAACTCTGCCGAGTTCATCTATTCTACGCACAATGCCTGTGGCTTTCATCATCCGACCTCCTCGCTACTATTCTGACCACCTAAGCCAAAATCATACTCGGCATGCTGGTCAAAAGAGCGAGGAGGCAGAATCTCTCACGGGACTGAGCTGCCAAATACGGCACCTGCCGAACTGGCAGACAAGACTAGGCCAGATAGATAAACCGAATGACAAACAGCAAAGCCAGTACGTGAATCACCCAGTGGACTTCCTTACCCCTGCCGGAGAGCAGCTTAATGGCACTGTAGGTGACAAACCCAAAAGCTATCCCGTTGGCAATACTGAAGGTAAAGGGCATACCGGCCAGGGTGACTAGAGCCGGAATGGCTTCACTGAAATCATTCCAGTCGATATTGGTGATGGCACCCATCATCATGACCCCAACCAAGATCAAGGCAGGGGCTGTAGCTGCTTCAGGCACAATGCTGACCACCGGCAGGAAGAAGGCTGCCAGTGCAAAGCACACAGCTGTTGTCAACGCAGTCAGGCCGGTACGGCCGCCGGCTGCCACACCGCTGGCCGATTCAACATAAGTAGTGACTGTAGGAGTTCCGAACATGGCACCGCCAATAGTCCCGATGGAATCTGCCAAAAGCGCTTTATCAGCTCGGGGCAGGCGGCCCTTCTCATCCAGGAAGCCGGCCCGGGTGGAAACGCCGATCAGGGTTCCGACGGTATCAAACATGTCGACAAACAAGAACGCAAAAATAACATCGAACAGCCCCCAGGAGAGCGCACCTCGGATGTCCAGCTTGAACAGGATTGGCTCCCAGGCACTTAGGCTGGGCCACTGAATAATACCCTTAGGCAGTGTGGTGACTCCAAAGGGAATGGCCACAGCGGTGGAGATTAGAATTCCCAAGAGGATGGCGCCTTTCACGCCCCGGACAAGGAGAATGCTGGTAATCACAAGGCCAAGAATGGTTACCACCGTATTTGGCTCCGTTAGGTTGCCAATGGCCACGAAGGTAGCCGGATCAGCAACCATGATGCCTGACCCCTTGAAGCCGATGAAGGCAATAAACAGTCCAATACCGGCCCCAATGGCATTCTTGAGGGTGCCGGGCACTGCGTTAACGATCTCCTCCCTCACATGGCTGACAGACAGCACCACGAAAACGACACCGGAAATGAACACTGCACCCAAGGCTGTCTGCCACGGCATACCCATTCCCAAGACAACAGAATAGGTAAAGTAGGCGTTCAGGCCCATTCCTGGGGCGAGAGCAAAGGGATAGTTAGCTAAGAAAGCCATCAACACAGTAGCGAGTACACTAGAAGCAATGGTCGCGTACATCAATGCAGCAAAGGGCATCCCAGTTTCCTGACAGATGGAGGGGTTGACAAAAATTATGTAAGCCATGGTCATGAAAGTAGTTATGCCGGCTATGACCTCTGTCCTTACATTAGTCCCCTTTTCCCGAAGGTGAAACGTCCTCTCTAGAAATCCTTCGTCTACTATTGCTTTGCTCACTTCACTACCTCCTACAAGAATCGTGGAATTACCCAAGCTTTCTTCCACGAAACTACCAGCTATTCCTTCTGGATTAGTGAATTCGCACCGCACACCTTTGTAAAGTAAAAGTTAAAACTTATTGTAATCTCCTGTCCTTCCGTCTCCCTTGGGCTCGAAAAAGGGGTCTGGGGCAGGATTCCTGTCAGAGACAGGGGAATGCTCTTGTTAAGTATACCCCTAAACATCGTTAAGATTGCTGTTATGACATCATGTATAGAGCGAACACCAGAAGGATGTGAGCTTGGTGCTTGACTGCATCGTGGTAGGCGCCGGCCCCGCAGGATGTACTGCCGCGGCCAGACTGGCCAGGGCAGGTATCAGGGTCCTTGTCTTGGAAAAGCATACTCTACCCCGTTACAAGGCCTGCGCCGGTGCCGTCTCCGGGAGGGCCATCAAGTGGCTGGATGTGGATTTCATGCCAGTGGTTGAGGACGTCATCCGCAAGGTGAAGGTCAAGTGGGCAAGCGGAAATCAAGACCCGGTGGAATACGTCTCGGATACACCTATTGCGTATTTGGTAATGCGCGCTCGCTTCGACCACCTCCTAGCACAGCAGGCGGAGGCCGCGGGCGCTGCCCTTCACGAAGGTGAAAAAGTTGAGTCCATTAATGTAGGCGAAAGCGCTGTGGAGGTGCGTTCCAACCGCTCTATCTATCAAGCCTCTGTCATCATCGGAGCCGACGGGGCTATAGGCGTTACTGCCAGGCAGACAGGGCTGTATCTGCCAAAAGCCAGCGGCATTGCTTTGGAGATAGAAGCCCAGCTGCCCGGCGATAGACTGCGCAATTGGAAAAACACTGTCTTGGTGTCCTACGGAATCCCCGAGTACGGCTATGCGTGGCTTTTCCCCAAGGCCGAGACGGCCTCAATAGGTATGGGCACCTTTCTGCCCCGCCGGCCCAGCTTTCTCCAGGAGTTCTCCCAGTTTGCAGCTTCCCGGGGCGTAGAGCTTAATGACCAAAAGCTGCATGCCCACCCTATCCCCTTAGGGGGCAAGAACCGCCAGTTCTGCCGCCCCCGGGTCCTGCTGGCCGGGGATGCTGCCGGCCTCACCGATCCTCTATCTGGAGAGGGCATCGCCCACGCCCTGCACAGCGGCTCCTTGGCCGCGGATCATGTGCTGGCTGCCCTGGAGTCGGGGGATTTCTCCATGGCCCGTTACCAGACTGCCATTGAGAATGAGATAAACAGCCAGCTGAGGGCGGCAGGCAAGCTGTCGTCAGCCTTCTATGCATATCCTCAGTTCTTTTCCCACCTCTTTGCCAACAACCAGTGGGTGCTGCAATGGTACTTTGAGCTGGTACAGGGGCGAAGAGAGTATCTAAATGTCTGGGACCTGGTCAAGAAGCTCCTGGATCCCCGAAGAGTCCTCAGACTCAACAACTCTTAACAGACATGGAAACACCCCTTGACAACTCGGGAAATTTGGATATATTAGGAGTTGGTAGCACTCGCTGCCCTTGAGTGCTAACAGCTGCCAAATACCTATGAGAACGACATCAACGGGAGGTAGGTTGGATGCTAAAACCACTGGCAGATCGAGTTGTGGTCAAGGCAATTCAACAGGAGGAAAAGACCAAAGGCGGGATTGTGCTTCCCGACACCGCCAAGGAGAAGCCCCAAGAGGGCGAGATCCTGGCAGTAGGGCCTGGCAAGCTCCTCGACAACGGCCAGCGGGCACCTATGGAGGTCAAGCCAGGTGACAAGGTCCTCTACGCCAAGTACGGCGGAACGGAAGTTAAGGTCGACGGCGAAGAGTACTTGATCATGCGGGAGTCAGACATTTTGGCCATTTTGTGATACCGATGTGCATTGCTGTAAGGAGGTTTTCTAATGGCTAAGCAGCTAGTTTTTGATCTTGAAGCCCGAAGAGCCCTAGAGCGGGGTGTAGCCACTGTAGCCAATGCAGTCAAGGTCACCCTCGGACCCCGGGGGCGCAATGTCGTTTTGGAAAGAAAATACGGCTCTCCCATCATCACCAAGGATGGAGTCACTGTAGCCAAAGAGATAGAAGTCACAGACCCCTATGAGAATATGGGCGCCCAGCTTTGCCGGGAAGTAGCCTCTAAGACCAATGACGTTGCTGGTGACGGTACCACCACAGCCACTGTCCTTGCCCATGCCATAGTGACTGAAGGTTTGAAAAACGTAGCTGCCGGCGCCAATCCCATTGCCCTTAAACGGGGGATCGACAAAGCAGTCAAGAAAGCAGTGGAAGAGATCGAGCGGATTGCCATACCCGTGGAAGGCAAGGAACGCATTGCCCATGTAGGAGCCATTGCCGGCAATGACCCCAGCATCGGTGAACTGATCAGTGAAGCAATGGAGAAAGTGGGCAATGAGGGAGTCATCACTGTAGAAGAAGGCAAAGGAACAGGCACCACAGTGGAAGTAGTGGAAGGCATGCGATTCGACCGCGGCTATCTTTCCGGGTATTTTATCACCAACACGGAAACCTTGGAAGCCCGGCTGGAAGATCCTTACATCCTCATCCACGAAAAGAAGATCTCCAATGTTCATGAACTGCTGCCCCTCCTAGAGAAGGTAGTCCAGGCCAGCCGTCCGCTGCTGATCATCGCAGAAGATGTGGAGGGTGAAGCCCTGGCTACCTTGGTTGTCAACAAGCTGAGAGGCACTCTTAATGTCTGTGCCGTTAAGGCCCCTGGGTTCGGCGATCGCCGCAAAGCAATGCTGGAGGATATAGCAGTCCTCACCGGCGGTACTGTCATTTCTGAAGCCTTAGGGCAGAAGCTTGAGAACGTGGGCATAGACATGCTGGGCCAAGCTCGATTGGTGACTGTAGAGAAGGAAAACACCACCATCATCGAAGGCAAGGGAGACCCACAGGCTGTCAAAGGCCGGGTAGAACAGATCAAGCACGAGATAGAGGAAACTACCTCAGATTACGATCGAGAAAAGCTGCAGGAACGCCTAGCTAAGCTGGCAGGCGGAGTAGCCATCATTGAGGTAGGAGCATCCACCGAGACGGAGCTGAAGGAGAAAAAGAAGCGCATCGAAGACGCGGTGAATGCGACCCGGGCTGCCGTGGAGGAAGGTATCGTTCCAGGCGGCGGAACTGCCTTCATCGATATCCTCCCTGCGCTGGATGAGCTCGGCCTGGAAGGCGATGAAGCAGTTGGTGTTGCCATCCTTCGCAGAGCACTCACTGAGCCGCTCCGTCAGATTGCAGTCAATGCCGGGCTGGAGGGTTCCGTCATCGTAGAGCGGGTCAAGTCTGAAAAGCCGGGAGTCGGCTTCAATGCCGTAACAGAGGAGTTCGTAGATATGATCGAGGCCGGTATCGCTGACCCCGCCAAAGTCACGCGGACGGCTCTGCAGAATGCAGCCAGTATCGGGGGCATGCTGCTTACAACCGAAGCCTTGGTCACCGATATTCCCAAGAAGGAGCCGGCAGCTCCCATGCCGCCCGGCGACATGGATTACTAATGGAAAGCTGCATTTAACAGCCTAGTCCGCAGCAGCCCCTTGATTATCCATCAAGGGGCTGCTCGTGTTATCAGTCTCATTGGTCATTCATCTGCATCCTGTGACGCCAACAGGCGGGCTTGGATATAGATGCTGCACTCCAAGCGCTTTTTCAGCAGTTCACAGCTGAATTGATCCGGCTTGTAGATGCTGCCATTGGCACTCACAGCGTTGGCATGGCAGCCCCCGCTGCAAAAGAACCGTGCCCAGCACCGCCGGCAATCTAGCTTATTGAGTACATGTGCCCTTCTAAACGAGCTTTGAATGCTCTCATCTAGCGAGTCATCGTCTAGGCAGCCCAGCTTGTACTCTTCACGCCCGACAAACTGATGGCATGGATAGATATCGCCATTGGGAGTGACAGCCAGATACTCACCCCCTGACCCGCAGCCGGTCAGCCGCTTAGAAAGGCACTGGCCCTGCAGCAGCGACAGGTTGAAATGGTAGAACTCAAACCGCTGGTTGGTTGGATAAAGCTCACAGTAGTAATCAGCCAGCTGTTCATACTGACTAAACAGCTCAGGCAAATCCCCGGGCTGCAAGGCATAGGGAAAATGGGAGTCAGCCACCACCGGTTCCACTGAAACCCGGTCAAACCCCGCCTCTACCAGGTGCCGTACATCTTCAAAGAAATCCCTGTTGTAAGAGGTGTAGGTCCCCCTTACGTAGTACTGCCGTTCTCCCCTGAGCTTGGCCATCTGCTGAAACCTGGGCAGAACGGTATCATATACGGAATTTCCGTCTAAGCTGGTCCGCATCCGATCGTTTACCTCTGGGCGGCCGTCAAGGCTGAGGACGAGGTTGAACATCTTATCATTGAGATATGCTGCCGTCTCATCATCTAGAAGCATTCCATTGGTAGTTAAAGTGAAGCGGATCTCTTTTCCTTTGGCAGCGGCCTGCTTCTCCCCGTATTCAACGGTCTCTTTCACCACTGGCAAATTGAGCAGCGGCTCTCCTCCGAAAAAATCCACCTCGACCCGCTGCCTGCCGGGGCTATTGTCCAGTAGGAAATCGATGGCCCTGCGGGCAGTCTCTGCCGGCATGTTGAGCCGCTGGCCTCCAAAGGCCCCCGTACCGGCAAAGCAGTAGCGGCATCTTAAGTCACAGTCATGGGAGACATTCAAACAGATTGCCTTAAGGGCCTGGGAACCCATCTCTAGGCCCGCCAGCTCATCCAGATAACTGTCATCGGCAAGAAGCAGTCCCTGATCCACAAG
>LSQX01312653.1_pt1 | contig 14871 bp, 9 predicted proteins | sample 654561 | NCBI WGS metagenome assembly LSQX01 (sample SAMN04489861, study PRJNA283612) | anaerobic digester metagenome | isolation source: 4 biogas reactors fed with cattle manure at either 37C or 55C with and... | place: Denmark: Kongens Lyngby | collected 2014 | reverse complement strand
GCACTCCAAGTGCGTTCCCGGCTCGCTCTCGTGGCGCCAGGAACTGTCTCATGTCGGACCCCAGGCATACCACCATAAGAAAGGGACGGACAAGCAGAATGTGTGCCCGCTTTCTGGTGACGCCTCCGGACCCCGTGGCCTAGTTAGCAGGAATTGAGGGGCTGCAGGAGAAATGCACCTGTAAAGGGATGAGACTCGACCCAGAGCTCACCATGTCGGCCCGCGAAACCCGACACCAGGCGAAGAGAACGGCCCGCGGCATAGGGTGGTCGGGTGACGGGCAAGTCCGAGAGGAGGCTCGGCCGAGTTGACGAAAGCCAGTTGAGCGGATATAATCATTGAGGATCGCACTTATGCTCTAGCGAAAGACTACATCAAGGCGCAGTGCCTCGACGCCGCAGAGATTGAATGGTTTTGATGAGACGCCCAGTGCGAGGCAGGTCTCAATATAGACTGTATCAATACTGTGCTTGATATTATTGTGGTTCTCCAATCATGGAATACGAGGTAGGGCAGAAGCTCGACAATCAGTACGTCATTCTCGAAAAGCACCATGGCGGGATGTCCACGGTGTACATCGTCAGCGACGAGTTCTCCAACAAACGCTTTGCCGTGAAAACGGTGCGGGAGGACTTGACCGCTGATGCGCAGGCGGTAGGGCGGTTTGCCGAAGAGGCGCGGACATGGATGAAGCTGGGGCGGCATCCGCACATCGTGGAGGCGATCATCTACCGCGAGGTCAACGGACAGCCGTTCCTGTTCTTGGAGTATGTTAACGGAGGGGACATCCAGCGCCTGCTGGACAAGGAGAAGAGGCTGTTCCCGCCCCAACTGCTGAAGTTTGGAGTCGAGGTCGCCTCGGGGATGCATTATGTGCATACCGTACAGGTGTCACCGGCGCAGAAAGGGGTGATTCACCGGGACCTGAAACCGGGCAACATGATGCTCACCCGGGGCTGTGAGGTGAAGATTACCGACTTCGGGCTAGCCAAGGTGTACGGGGCGCGGACGGAGGCGGTCGAGTCCGGACGAGGCCTGGGGACGTATTTGTACATGCCGCCGGAGCAGTTCCTGGACGCGGCCTCCGCGGATGAGCGCTCGGATATCTACGCTTTCGGCGTCTTCCTGTATTTCGGGTCCACCGGGGAGCCACCAGTGACGGGGAGGAACGCCTCACAGCTCGTACATGCCATTCTTAACACTACCCCCACCGCCCCGCGAGAGTTGCGACCGGAGTTGCCAGAATCCTTCAGCCGCCTAGTAATGCACTGCCTGAGTCGGCAGCGAACGGCACGGCCGGGTTCCTTCGAGGAGATCGAGAAAGAACTCAAGAAGATTCAGGATGAATTTGCGGCGGCCGAGGCATGGAAGATACCGGTCCATGTCTGCGACACGTGCGGGTATCTGAGCGAGTTTGATTACCCCAACTGCCCGGTCTGCGCGGCGGCGATGCGGGAGCAGATCTGGGGGGTCGCAGACAGGGAGGCACCAGCGGCGGCGGCGGCACAGGCCGAGGCGCAGGCGGCAACCGTCGAGGCTACGGCGGAAGCTCTCTATCAACAGGCGCTGGCAGATGAGCAGGCGGGGCGGATCGAGGCGGCGCTGAACAGCTTGCGCCGGGCCGCGGCCCTGCGCCGGGACGACCAGGCGATCCTGAGCAAGCTGGATGAACTGGCGCAGAAGTACCGCGCCCAACGGGCTAAGGAACAGGGGAAGACGTATAACTGGCCGATGCCGCAGGGCAATCCCGCTCGAACCAGCGTGACGCCGGAATCGGTTGCGCCGCCGCTGGCGCTGCGTTGGTCGCTGAATATCTCCGAGTGGGCCATGGCCTCGCCGGTGGTCTCGAACGGCGCGCTGTACGTGGCGGCGAGCAGTTCACAGCCCGGCACGCGGGGCAGTCTGGCAGCGCTGGAGTTGACCAAGGGCCATGAGCGCTGGCGGAGGAGCTTCCAGCGAGAGGTGACCCTGAGTCCGTCGGTGCTGTCCAGCGAGGGGTTGCTGTTCCTGCCAGTGGACCGGGAGTTAATCTGTCTGGATGTACGCATCGGCGTGCCCCGGTGGGTGTACCTGGCTGAAACGCGCATTACCAGCAGCCCGCTGGTGTGGAGGGAGCAGGTGTACTTCGGCGACGAATCGGGGAAAGTCTATGCGCTGGCTCTCAAGGAGGGCGCGCTGGAGTGGGTGACGGAGGTGCAAGGCTCCATTTTCACCCCACTCGCGATGCGCAAGGAGCGCCTGTTCGTGGGGACCGCAGCGAACCGGGTGATCGCTCTCTCGTGTGTAGATGGTAGCTCTTTTTGGGAGTACGTGGCGGGCGGCGAGATTACCGCGGGGCCCAGTCTCTTGGGGAACCTCGCGCTGTTTGGGGCCAGTGACGGCCGGCTGTACTGCCTGCTGCAGCATGCGGGACGGATGCTGTGGGATTTTGAGACTCAGGGGGAAATCCACAGTGCCCCGGCGGCGGCGGAGGAAGCAGCGGTTTTTGGCTCGCGCGACGGCTCGATCTATTGCGTGGAGCTGCGGACGGGAAGCCTGCGCTGGGAGCATCGAACCAACGACTGGGTGGATAGCTCGCCGGCAGTGAGCCAGAACTTCGCCTACTGCACGGGGCACGACGGCGTGCTGCGCGTGTTGGAGGTGGCGAGCGGCTTATCGCTTTGGGAATATGAGGTAGGGGAGGAGATCCGCTCTTCTCCGGCCATCTCAGGAGGACATATCGTCCTGGTAACAGGCAAGTCTCAAGTCCTGGCTTTCCGCGGACGATAGTGGGTCCAGTGGGCAGGACTTGGCACACCAGTTGCCGAACTGTAAGATTAGTGTGCTTGACACCCGGTGTCGTGGGGGAAGCCGGCGGCCCTGAGTCCTCGCCAGATAGGAACGCTCGGGATGCGCAGCTACGAAGTCATCAAACGAGGGATAGACATTGCGGGTGCTGTGGCAGGTTTGTTGCTGGCCCTGCCGATCATGCTGACGGCGGCTCTGGCCATCAAGCTGGACAGTCCCGGACCGGTTCTATACCGCCAGACGCGCCTGGGTAAGAATGGTCGGCCCTTCGGGATGCTAAAGCTGCGTTCCATGGTGGATGGAGCGCATGCCCATCGCGCCGTGCTGGCAGCAGAGAGCGCCATGGATGGGCCAATCCTCAAGATTCGTTGTGATCCTCGGATGACGCGCGTGGGGCGATGGCTGCGCAAGGCCAGCGTGGATGAGTTGCCGCAACTCTGGCATGTTCTGTGTGGAGAGATGAGTCTGGTGGGACCGCGCCCGGCGATTCCGGAGGAAGTGGCCCGGTATGAACCGTGGCAGCGGGAAAGACTGGCGGTTAAGCCGGGGCTGACCTGCACCTGGCAAGTGAGCGGGCGGAGCGACATCCCCTTTGAGGAATGGGTGCGGCTGGACATCGCCTACATCCACCGCCGGTCGCTGTGGCTGGACCTGAAGCTCTTGCTGCTGACCATTCCAGCCGTGCTCACGGCACGGGGCGCGTACTGAGAAGCAGGCTGAAGGCCCGGAACGAGTGATACGCGCATCCCGGAGCTAGTACTTCCCGTTGGCGACGCCGAACTTGGTGGGCTTGTCCCAGCTCTCCCCGCCGTCGGCTACCCAGCCTGCCGCCGCCTCGAGCATCTCGTCCACTCCGTCCCGGTAAGGTCCAAACAACTCCCGACAGCGCTCGTCATTGGAAACGCGCGCCAACCGGCCCTCCGCATCGGCAAAGACGGGGTCGCAGCCCAGTAGCTCTCCGAGTCGCTCGGCCAGACTGCGCACGGGCTGCACAGGGCCACAGACGTTGAGTATTGCCGGTGGACGGGCGCAGAGCTCCAGGCAACGCAGAGCGCGCTCGTTCGCATCGCGTTGGGAGACGAGGTTGACATAAGGCATAGCCAAGGACACCGGCTCTCCCGCGGCGATCATCCGTGCCAGGTCGACGAGCACTCCGTAGGCCAGATGCTGCGCATAGGCCAGACGAAAGAAACACAAGTGTAAGTGGGTGTGGCCCGAAGCGACCGCGCGGAAGGCGGTCTCGCGGCCCACAACGCTCCAGCCGTAGAGGCCCTCCGGACGCAACTCATCGCTCTCCCGCGAACCACCAGTGGCGGCCTCGGTGAGCGGGTAGGGATTTGTCGAGGAGAACACCACGATCCGGGCCTCCGGGAAGCTCATGGCGATCTCCGCGGGCAAAACGCAGTTCATCTGAATGGCACGTCCCGGATCGTCGGCGCTGCCAAACTTGAAGCCCACCATGAAGATGAGGTTTTCCACACGAGGCAGACTCTGCTGAAAGGCAGGATCGGTGAGGTCGCCCTGCAGCACGCGTACGCCGAGGGATTCCAGAGAGGCACGGGTGGCACTGCCACTTTCTCCACTGAAACGGGAAGCCACCAGGAGCCGTGGCGCGACACCGGCCTGCTGATCAGCACGGGCCAACATCTCGATGAGTTCCGGGCCCATCTTGCCGCTGCCCCCAAGAATAAGGATTTCTCCCTGCAGGCGGGCAGCGAATTCCACCAAATCGGAGGTAGGCTCGGTCATGCAGGACCGAAGAGTCTGGGAATCAGTAACTTGCGATAGGCGCATAGGTTCACCCAGAAGTTAACATAAGAGCTATTATACGAACTACTGTCCCGCTGGCTGGCAGGGAACGCGCACGCTTACAGACTCCCCTATTCCGTCCCGAGTCCCAGCAACTCTGCGCTTTCCTGCTGCACCAGCTCCAGTTTAGAGGCGTAATCCACCCAGCCCGCGCTGGGAGCGAGCAGATGCAGGGCGTTGAGGGCTTCCTGGCCAGCCGGAGGCGGTATATCGGGACGGACCGAGTAGCCCTCTAACTTCTGCATGATCAGCTTCTGGCCGGTCTGCCCCAGGCAGTAGTCCACGAACAAGCGCGCGCAGTTGGGATGGGGCGCGCCCGCCAGAATGGCCACAGGACCGATGACAACCGGGGTGCCTTCGCTCGGGAAGACAATTTCGAGGGGTTGGCCGTCTCGCTGCGCGGCGTAAGCCGCGTAGTCAACCATCCCGGCCAGAGCGTCCACCTCTCCCTCCTGGAGAGCCGTGAGCATCTGCTGAGAGGTCTGGTAAACCTGAAGGTCCTGCGCGGTCAGTCTCTCCCAGTAGATGGTGCCATATCTTTCGCGGATAATGTAGTAAAAGGCATATCCGGACCCGGCGGTCTGAGTGTCCTTGATACCGACTCGCTTGCGCCAAGAGGACCGCAAGAGATCATCCCAGTGTTGAGGGGCGCGATCCCCTTTCACCCGTCGCGGATCATAGACCAGACAGAGTGTGACGGCGCGCAGGGCGGTCCAGTAGCCAGAGTCCTTATATTCTCTGGCAATGACCCGGGCTTCTGGAGAATCGTAGTGCATCAACGCGCCTTGAGCATGCAAATGAACGAAGATGGCGGGGTCGAGGACATGCAGCACATCGGCCTGAACGCGCCCGGCGGTGATCTCCCCTCTCACCTGTTCGGCAATGTTGAAGCTACCACCACGCACGACTCGCGCGCGGACGAAGGGGTATTGCTCCATGAAGGCGTCGAGGATGGCTCTCGCCTCGGCCTCGGGAACCGAAGTGTACCAGGCCAGCTCACCCTCGGCACGGGCTAACTCCTCGATCTGCTTGTGATCTACCGGAGCGGGCGCGGTGGTGTTGCGGACCGAGACGCGAATGGGAGCTTCCTGTGGCTGCGGGCAGCCGCCCAGCAAACAGGCGACCAGGAGCGCGCCCGTCGCCGGCAGAAGCCGCAGGCTGCATCGGTTGTGACCTTCGGTGTGGCTCAAGCTTCCCTACTCCGGCTCCTCCCTCCCCCAGGTAATCGCCTGCCAAGCCCCCTTCATTTCCCCAACCGCGACCAGATCTCCTGCCGCCAGGGCCACGGACAACCCCGCTCGTGCGGCGGAGGCTATCCACACCGCCACCACGGGTCCGTCGGGGGACTCCCCGCAGTCGGGCAGTTCATGGTTCTGGAGGGCGGAGGCAGGGTCCACGACGATGGCCGGCCACCGGGCCTGCCCATATGACTGTGAAACGAGTTCCGAGAGCTCCAAACCGGCAACCACGGCCCGCAACAGATCGTCCTGCTCGGGCCCCAGCCGGCCCCAACTGGCAAGAAGATGACGGTGAGCGACGCCCTCGACGGTGCCTTCATGGGCCATGATGATCTCGAGCATCTCAGAGATGCCAGCACTCTCCACCGCACAACGCTCTTGCAGGGGGATAGCCAGGCATACCGCCTGGGGCGCCAGGCGTGATAGAGGCAGCTCTGTGGCACACAACAGGTTCAGCGCGAGGTCCTGCCACTGGCGGCCACGGGCCAGCGCGCCGCGGATCTGATCCACGGCCGCTGCAACCCGTCCAACTTCATCGCGTTCTCGTGCGAGAATGGGGTGGCTGAGCCGGCCGTTCGAGATGTGACTGACCGCCTCGAAGACCTGGCGGATGGGGCGCGTCGCGTGACCGAGTACTACCCACAGGCTGAGCAGGGCAGTGAGGGCGATGAGGACCCCGACCGCGACGTGGCGGGCAATAATCTGGGAAGTGACGTACCCCGCGGCCTGCCGGCGGCAGCCAAGTATGACAGACAAGGAGGGTTGACTACTTTCCAGAGAGGCTTCCACAACGATTACGCCATGGCGAGCGGCCAGCGCGGGATTCGCCGCGAAGGCCTGGAGGGCCGCTACCTGGCGCGCCCGGTCCCCGGTCGAAGACCAGCCAGCCTCGAGGGCCGCGGTCTCGTCCACGGCCAGGGCGGTCACCACTCCACGGCCATCTTGAAGGAGAGCAAAGAGAATGTCCACAGCGAAGACCTCGTCTTCGAGCTTAGCATTTACCATGGACCGGAGGAAACGCTCGTGCACAAGGGGAGGCGCCTGGGGCTGGCTGGCGACGCTGTTCAACACCGTGACGGCCAGGTTGCTCATGGCCAGTTGGGTTTCGCGCCGGACCAGACTGGCGGCATGACTGGCGGTCAGATACATGGCGAGGGTAACTACTGTCACGATGAGCAGACCGGCGACGAGAGTCAGGCGGGTACGGACGTCGCGCAGCAGTTGGCGCGGCAACAGGAGCGCCTTGAGCAGTGAGTAATAGAGGTTCGTTTGCCAACGTGACCTACTCATCGTCTTGCTCGAAATCACCGAACCCCTCTAGAGGGAAACCACAGCGCGGCGGCAAAGGTTCCGTGCCCGCTCAGAGGCGAGATCATTGACCTCAGCGCAATACCAGGGGCACCAGCCGGCGGGTGCTCGGGCCGTCCGGGGAGCGGGCCGTGAGTTCGAGGAGATAGGCTCCTGCCGGAAGGCGGCGGCCGGTGTCAGAACGCGCGTTCCAGAGTATCAGCCTCTCCCCTACCCCACCGGTCAAGCGGTCAGGAACAGAGCACACCACTCTGCCGGCCACATTGCATACGCGGAGGGAGACGCTCGCTGGCGAAAGTAGGTGCACGCGAATCTCCACGTTTCCACCGGGGGCCTGAAGAGCGGTGGCGCCAGCCATGATGAGGCCCGTCACCGGAGCGGCGAAGGCGGCAGCCGGACTGGTGGCCAGGGGGAGATACCACACTCGCCCCAAGCCTGCCTGATCGCGCCCGTCCCAGATGCGGGCTTCCACCACTGCCGGGTCCGTGGTACCCCAGTAGTTGTTCTGGGCGCGTGGGGACACACTGGATTCGTTACGGAAGTCGTATTGGCCATTATTCTGGAGTATGTTGTAGCCGTCATCATGGGTAGGGGCACTATCCAGGTTGCCCAGGTTGGGAGCGGCGCTGTCGCGGGTATAGACCCCGACGCCCTGGTTGTCGCTGATCACGCAGCGGTAGAAGGTGGGGTTGGCAGTCCCCGCGCAGGAGATGCCCGGTCCAGAACAAGAACGGAACTGTGAGTTGGCCACGTAGCCTCCAGCACTGGTGATCGCCATTCCGACCTTCGCGTAGTAGACCTGGCAGTGCCGCAAGAGAGCGGTGGAACCCGGGTAGAAGTACAGCCCCTCCCAACTGCCGGGCTCCTGCCGGCCCAGGGGGAGGAAGCGTACCGGCTGGGCGGCGGTGCCCAGGGCTTCCAAGCAGCCGTGAACGTCCACTCCGCCGCCACGCACTAGAGTACCGGGCGAGAGCGTGAGCACGCAGCCGGCGCCGATGGAAAGCACGGTCCCGTAAGGATTGACGGTCAGGTCATAGGCCACGCTCTGGGCGGTCCAGGTCGCGCTCTCGGTCAGATCCGGTTCCAGGGCGCAGGAGACACCAACCGGGATCCGGCCATTGCTGGGGTAGAGGTTGCCGGAGCCCAGGCAGGAGACGTTGGCAGCCAGGGCGTAGACGGGGTGGCTACCGTTATACGCCAACTCAGTGTTCTGCACCCGACCTGTCACTCGGCCCAACAGGTTCAAGCCATAGCGCCCGTTGAGACGCAGATAGGAGCGGTCAAGATGGACAGTGCAGTCTGAGGTAGTGCTGAGGCCGTCGTACAGAGAGTTTACAATCCGGGAGCCGGTCAGCGTGACGGTGGCTCCATTGGCGCTGACCCCGGTAGTGGCGTAGGTCAACCGGGCGTCGGTCAGACATAGAACGCCACCCGAGGAAACGTGGATACCCTCCCAGGAGCCACGGGTATCCGCCGGGCCGGTCAGCCACGCCTGGTAGCCATTGCCGGTTCCCACGCGAAGAGTGCCGGCAACCTCAAAACGACGGCAAAGGGCAGTGACAGGGCCCGCCACGGTAAGGGTCACCCCTGCAGGGACGGTCAGGCCACTGGTGGAACCCACAGTGAGGTCCAGGGCCACAGGCTGCCCGCGCCAACTCTGGCTGCGCTGAATATCGGTGCCGGCCGAGCAGCTTACGGCGATACTCTGGTAGTGATTACCGGAGAACTGTAGCCCAGCCCCCAGCATGTCCATGCAGTTGGCCTTGATCCAGATCGGGTACTCCTGGTTATCCCGGAAATGGCAGTCGGTCACCAGGCCTTGAGGGTAGATGGTCTCCACGTACAAGCCGCGGCGGCCGTTACTCGTGAAGGTGCAGTTGCGGGCCGTAAGAGAGCTATTGCCAGACACTACCAGGCTGTCCATGACAGCGTTGTGGAATATGGCACCAGTAAAGCTGACGGTGGCACTGCTGACTGTGGCGTTGGTCTGGCCGCTGGAGAAAGTGGCACCTGTGATCTCGCCCGAGCCCCCGGCAGTAAAAGTGACCCCCCCCACTGCCCGGCGGGGAGAGCCGCATTTGGGAAGAAGTAGACGCGTTGGGCGTCGCTGGCGTCAATCTGCAGATGGCCGGAGATGATCAGCGAGCAAGGGGCATAGGCCACCACCCTCACGCCGGGGTCTATGGTAAGTGTCTGACCGGCGGGAAGCGTGGTATTGCCAGTTAGCTGATAGGGAGAACCTTCCAGGGTCCAGTGCGGATTACCACTGAGAACACCGGCAACGGTGGTAGCGCCCCAGACCGGCACCCCGACCCCGAAGATGACCAATAACGAGCAAGCGGCGAAACGACGGGACATGAAATCCCCCCCCGGTGGCAGTCTAAACCCCGTCAGATTCTCCGAGCCAGCAGACCTCCGTTTCCAGGCTGACTCCAAACTGATCGTACACTCGCTCGCGGACGGTCTCGATAAGAGCCAGCACCTCGCGAGCGCTCGCGTTCCCCAGGTTGACGATAAAGTTTGCGTGTTTGGTGGAGATGGCGGCGTCACCCAGGCGCAGGCCTTTACATCCCGCAGCTTCCACCAACCGACCAGCGAAATCTCCGGGCGGGCGCTTGAAAATGCAGCCGGCGCTGCGTTGTGTCACCGGCTGGCGGGCGCAGCGCCGCTCCAGAATCTCGTACAAGCGCTGATGGGTTACCTCGGGACTTCCGGGGACCAGGCGCACCGCGGCTCGCACCACTGCTCCGGAGCGACTTCGCAGCAGGCTCTGCCGGTACCCGAACTGTAGCGCCTCTCGATCAAACCGCTGCAACTCTCCGTCCAGCGCGACCTCGGCCCACTCCACCACCTGCGCCATCTCCCCGCCGTGGGCGCCGGCATTCATGAGCACCGCCCCCCCCATCGTGCCGGGAATACCGCCAGCGAATTCCAGACCGGCTAGACCGGCGTCTGCGGCGAGATGGCACACCGCCTGCAGACTCTCCCCGGCGGCGGCAGTGAGGACCGGGCCGTCCACCGCGAGACCCACAAGACCTTGCGCCACCTTGATGACTACGCCCCGAATGCCTGCGTCGCTGATGAGAACATTGGTGCCCAGGCCCAAATAGACAGGAGGCGACTCGAAATCGGCGAGGAGGCGTTGCGCAGCGAGCAGGGCAGGAATCTCATGCGGGATGAGCAGCAGATCGGCTGGCCCACCGATGCCAAAGGAGGTGTGCGGCGCCAGAGGCTCGTGCTCGAGCAACGTAAGCCCCGCCTGGCCCCGCAGGCGATCTCTGGCTGCCAGTAATGCTTGCTTCATGGCAAAGAATCGCGTCAGTTACTCGGGCTTGCCAGGGGTGGTCTTCTTCCCTGCAGACTTCCGGGCCGTGGTCTTCTTCGCCGCCGGCTTGCGCCCGGTGGCGGCCTTCTTCTTAGCTGCGGCGCTGACGGGCTTGCGAGTGGCGGGGGGCTTCGGACCGGGCTTGCGGCGTGCCGGAGAAGCTGGCTTAGCAGGGGCCTCAGAGGCAGCAGGAGGTTTAGCTTCGGTCTTGGTGGCGGATTGCTCCAGCGACTTACGCAGGGCCGTGGCGCTGGTTTCCACCATCTTCCCCAACTGCTTGCCACCCTCGCGCATTGACTCGGCGGCTTTCTCGACAGCGGCGGTCAGACTCGGTCCCTCCAGGGCCTCGGAGAGACCTGCGGCGGGGACAATGATGGTGTCGGGGCCATGGATGATGCCTTTGACGACCGGCAAGGCGATCACGCCTTCGGTAAGATCACGCCAGGCGCCGCCGGAGACCTCGAAATGGGTTACGGCCAGGGTCTGGGAGTCAATGAAGACGCGACCCAGACGCCCCAGTCGCTGGCCAGTATCGGTGACTACCTGCTGCGGTGCCCGGGTGGGGTCGCGCCGAGCGGTCATCAGATCGGGCAACTCGGAGAGGCGTTTGGCAAGGGCGCCGGTCTCGATCATCACAACGTCGGGACCGAGTGTCTGAATGTCCTGGGCCACAACGCCTTTTTCGGCGGCACCTTTCCCCAGGATCAGGCCCAGCAGCTTGCCCTGTGCGAGGTCCACCACGACCTGGGTGATGGCGCCCAGGCGGCGGCCTTCCTTGATGGAGATGACCTCAGAATTGAGAAGACTACTGATCTCGCGCACCGGAATCCCTCCCTGTATCGGCTGCCCGGCGGGCTGGGCGGTCCGGGTCTTGATTGCAGTGCCCGGCCAGGTACGCCAGCAGATCACCCGCGTATCGGCGTAACCCCTCCCCCACCTCGGAGTCCGTCAGTACTGATCGCACGAAGGCACGGGCATATGATTCCTTATTCCCCACGTCCAGACGAAACTCCTTCTCGCCCAGCGGTACGGCATAGACCGGCAGGCCGGCGCGGACGAGGGCATGTAGAGCATCGGTGAGCTGAATCTCGCCGCCATAGCCGGGCCGGGCGGCGCGCAAAAACTCGAAAATTGCAGGGGAAAACACATAGCGGGCAGCGACGGCCCACAGACTGGGAGTCTTGTCGGGGCCAGGCTTCTCCACCAGGCCCTGTACGGCGAAGACCCCACGCTCCTGCTCGCCCAACTCCACCATGCCGTATCTGCGAGTCTGCTCCGGAGTCACCTGTTGCACGGCCACCGTGGCACTGGCCCGCTGCTCCCGGTGGAGACGAATCATGCGCTCGAGGAGTGAGGGCCGGCTGTCACCGATGATGACACAATCGCCCAGGGCCACCACGAAGTCCTGGTCCCCCGCAAAACCTTGACCGTGCAAGATGGCATCTCCCAGACCCCGAGGTGAGCTCTGGCGCGTGTAGAAGAACTGCATGGTGTGCCGGTCGAAAACAGAACGCTCAGGAGCAGAGGTATCGTCCGTAGGGGGTGTGCCGTCGAAGTGATTCTCGATGGATTCTTTGCCCCGACCGGTGACGATCAAGACGGAATTCACGCCGGCCAACAACAGCTCCTCCGCGACAAGCTGAATGATCGGAGTAGCGCCCAGGGGGAGCATCTCCTTGGCCTGGGCACGAGTGGCGGGAAGAAGCCGTACACCTTGGCCTGCGGCCGGCACGAGCGCACGCGGGATGGGAGAGGAGGTGGGCTGGGCCAGGCTGGACTCAGACATAGCGCACCTCCCAGGCGAGCGCAAGCTTCCCACGAGGGGAGAGAGTGGAGCCAGCGACCGGAATCGAACCGATAACCTGCTGATTACGATTCAGCTGCTCTGCCAATTGAGCTACGCTGGCTCCGGTAGGACAGGCGTCTGGCCTGCCAGCGGACACAAACGGTCGGGCGAGAGGCGCGTCAGTAGGTCAGACGGGACACCTGACCTGCCGGATGGAAATGAGCATGGTGGCCAGAGACAGAATTGAACTGTCGACACCCGGATTTTCAGTCCGGTGCTCTACCAACTGAGCTATCTGGCCACCCCAAACCACCCAAAGCCGGGTGAGGATACACGTCTGAAGCACAGACGTCAACTGCCCTTCGACTCGCTGCGCCCGCTCAGGGCCCCAACTGACCGGCGCAGCGGGTCAACTGGTGGGCGGAGCAGGATTCGAACCTGCGACATCATGCGTGTAAAGCATGCGCTCTAACCAACTGAGCTACCCGCCCGGAAAAGGTGTGGTAGCCCCAACGGGACTCGAACCCGTGCTGCCGCCTTGAAAGAGCGGAGTCCTAACCACTAGACTATGGGGCCATCCATACACACTGACGAGCCGTGTGAGCCGCAGCCTCACGACCCGCACATGTGAAGTCCCAAGCTCCTACATCCGCGTACTCCACTGACGACGCGGGCCCGCTTCATGCCGTTCTTGCCGTCATGATAGCGGACAGGGGCGGAGCAAGTCAAGTCCGGAGCGCGGCGCCACCCACCAGCACGGCAACAGGGAGTTCTGAGACCTATTCAGGACCCTTGGTGAGCCGTGTGGGGGTCGAACCCACGACCCTCGGATTAAAAGTCCGATGCTCTACCACTGAGCTAACGGCTCTTCCCAGATGTAACGGCGCTGGCGGAGGCCAACGGGCGATTTCATGGTATAGGATAGGCAGGGGGTTGTCAACCGCGCCCCGGTTGGCCTGTCGTCACCTTGGATTTCGCGCCGGGTAAACGAAGAAGCAGCGACAAGCTCTCCGGGCAGATTCCGGTCGGAAAGCCCCCGAGGCGTATAGCTTACCCCATGGCTTTAGTGGCTTTGGCGAGGTCGAGACGGCGGATGAAGCGAGTGCCCGGGAGCTGCGCAAGAGCCATGGTTGCGAGGATGCTGAGAACGGTAATGACGTAGGTGTGTGGGAAGATCACGAGGCGCATGTTGAAGGACTCACTCTCGTAGGCCAGGATGAAGAGTCCTGCAAGCCAAGTGCCGACCGGCACGCCAACCAGAAGGCCCACGACATAGGCCAGGAGGTTTTCTACCCAGATCATGCGCACGGCGGCGCCGACGCTCAGGCCCAGCGTGCGCAAGGTGCTGATCTCGCGGGTGCGTTCTATCACGTTCATCAGTGTCGCGTTGAAGATAATGATTCCGGCCAACGCCATGGAGAAGGCGAGCATGATGTTGAAGAAGACTTGCGCCTGTTCGAGCGCCGTGTCGATCTCCCGGCGAATGGTACTAATCACTGATACGGAGGCGATGCCGTCCAGGTCGTGAAGACGTTGCTCAATGGCGGAGAGATTGGCCGCATCAGCCGTGAGGGCGAGTGCGTTGATAGCCTTTGGGGGCAGCTCCAACGGAGCGCGATACCACTCGCGCAACTGGTCGATCGAAGCATAGGCAGTAATCCCCACCGGCTGGTAGGAAACGCCGCTCACACGGATGAGGCGGTCGAGATCGAGCTTGATGGAGGCGCGCCCGGGAGCGAAGAGGAGCTCCCGATATCGGGGCTGCCAGGCCTCGGGCACCGGCAGGAAGGGGACCGGGGGTGTTACCGCCGGGGAGAAGTCCGCCGTGGCGGGCACGGATTGCTCAGGAAGCCCGAGACGCACCAGCGCACCCTCCCAGAGGTTGAGTTTGCGGGCGGTGCTCTCCGGAATCAGGAGACCGTCTGGGGGAACAGCGACAGGCCGTTCCCGTTGGTCATAGAGAAGGAACAGGCGGCTGTCGGGCTCGATTCCGTAGACCAGGATAGTCTGCTGCTGGTCACTCTTAGTTAGCCTGGCGGGCATGGCGAGGAGTGGTTCCACACGACGTACGCCGGGCGAACGTCGCAGGCGCTCCAGGCTGAACTGCGGCTGCGGTTCGAGATAAGTTGCCAGGATGTCGTAGTGAACGCTGGACTTGAAGTAGAACTCTATGGCAGCTACGGAGGAATCAAGCAGGCCGGTGGCCACCAGCAGAAGCATGGCCGCGGAGGCGACCCCGGCGACCGTCGCGAAGCTGCGTCTGGGATTGCGGAGGAAGTTGCGCAAGGGCAGCCGGTCCTGGAGTGGCAAACGACGTAGCACGGGAAGCCAGCTCTCGATGAGGGGCGCGCGGCCCCCAGTGGGGCCTTGAGTGGATATGGCCTCTGCGGGAGTCATGCGCGCCGCGGATAACGCGGGGGACAGACTGGCGGCAACCGCCACGACCACGGCCAGAGCAAAGCCGACGACAAGAACGATCCAGCGCGGCGAGACATCGTAGTATGGCACTTGAATCTGCGTGGTGTAGAAGCGGGTTATGAGGATGCCCAGGTAGTAGCCCAGTCCCGCGCCGAGGCCACCGCCCAGGACCCCCATGGCCACGGCATACAGGAGATAGT
>LSQX01002652.1_pt1 | contig 14871 bp, 11 predicted proteins | sample 654561 | NCBI WGS metagenome assembly LSQX01 (sample SAMN04489861, study PRJNA283612) | anaerobic digester metagenome | isolation source: 4 biogas reactors fed with cattle manure at either 37C or 55C with and... | place: Denmark: Kongens Lyngby | collected 2014 | reverse complement strand
AAGTCGGGTACGGTTCTTTGCTTTACATCCGTGGATATAAAGCAAAGAACCGTACCCGACTTTGTAACAATTGTGACTATCGCCTTCTTGTATCAAGGAAAAGTTGTTCCTGCACCCTTCTTAAGCCCTCTTTAATCAACCTTGACCTCACTTCGCCTATTCCTTCAACATCATCAAGTTCTTCTATGGACGCATGCAAAATGCCCTGAAAACTCAAAAACTTGTCAATCAACTTTCTCATTACCGTCATGGGAACTCTGGGAATCTTGTTTAAAAGCCTGTAACCCCTGGGGAACATTGCAGTATCAAACGCATTTGCACCGCTACTGTAGCCGAGTATGCGGCATATATTTGCAAGCTCCATAAGCTCATCATACTTAAGTTTTCTTAATTCTTCCTGAATCTCCTCTGAAGACCAATCCATTCGTTCCATATAATCTTCTATTATCATTATCTCATCTTCTTCAATATTTGATAATAGCTCATCTAGTTGCATATCGATAAGTCTGCCTTCATTTCCAAGTTCACAAATATATCTGTCTATTTCAAAAGCCACCCTCATCACCATTTCAGTTCTCTGAAGCACGTATGCGACATCGTCCAATGTAACAATATCTTCAAACTCAAGAACGCTGAGGTTGCTTACCGCAGTCTCAAGTACCGACTTGTATTTCTCCAAAGTCTGGAGTGCCTGATTGGCTTTTGTAAGTATAACCGAAGTCTCTTTGAGAATATATTTTTTTAAACCCTTGTATATCGTAATAACATTTCTTCTCTGCGAAATGCTTATGACAACTTCTCCTGTCTGTTTTGCAACTCTGTGAGCAGATTTATGTCTTGTGCCCGTCTCATCTGTCGGAATGGAAGGATCCGGAATAAGCAATGCATTTGCACATATTATCTTCTTAAGGTCTTTGCTGAGTACCATAGCTCCATCCATCTTGGCCAGTTCATAAAGATAGGCAGGCGAATAGTTGCTGTTAATATGGAATCCACCGTCAACAAGTTTCATTATCTCGGGAGAATCTCCAATAACAATCATAGCCCCTGTCCGGGCTTTCAGGATGTTCTCCAATCCCTCTCTCAAAGTAGTTCCCGGAGCCAGCATCCTTAAGACGTCCAACATTTCATCATCCTTTATCCTATCCCCGCTCATTTTTTGCCCTCCCAAAATGCCAATTATAAACACTCTATATGAGTATGCTCAAAACTTCCTGTACGTTTTCCACAGCTTTAATATTAATATTGTTAACCCCTTTCATTTGTTTGATAACCTTCATGTTTCCTGCCGGAACAATACATGTATTAAAACCTATCCTCATTGCCTCCATAATCCTTTTATCTATCTGGCTTACAGCCCTCACCTCTCCAGTCAGCCCAACTTCGCCCATGACAACAGTACCTACATCAACTGCAATATTCCTGAAACTTGATGCTATAGCTATGACAACTCCCAAATCACAGGCAGGCTCATCAATCTTTATGCCGCCTACAACATTGACATATGCATCATAATTATGAAGCTGCATTCCTACTCTCTTTTCAAGAACCGCCATAAGAAGTGTGATCCTGTTATAATCAACGCCTGTTGCCATTCGCCGGGGCATTCCAAAACTCGTAGGACATACAAGCCCCTGTATTTCAATCAGCATCGGCCGGGTACCCTCCAAACTCGAGACCACCACTGAACCCGGAACATTGTGAGCTCTGCCTGATATCATAAGCATTGATGGATTCTCAACCTCAGCCAGACCGGTATCTTTCATCTCAAATATTCCTATTTCGTTCGTTGAACCGAACCTGTTTTTAACCGCTCTTAAAATCCTGTAACTTAAATTTCTTTCGCCTTCAAAATATAATACGGTATCCACCATATGCTCTAAAACCCTTGGTCCTGCAATGGCACCTTCTTTTGTCACATGACCAACTATGATTATTGCAATATTCATAGTTTTTGCAATTCTCATGAGACCTGCGGTAATCTCCCTTACCTGACTTACACTTCCCGGTGCAGCCGATAAATCTTCATTAAACATTGTCTGTATTGAATCAACAATAATAAGATCGGGTTTTTCACTCTCGCTTAAAGCCTGTATAACCTTGAAACTGGTTTCAGATAACATCAATAAGTTTGAATTGCTTACATTTAATCTATCGGCTCTTATCTTGATTTGCTTAATAGATTCTTCGCCGGAGACATATAAAACTGTTGATTCAACCTTTATTTTGTCACATATCTGAAGGATCAAAGTAGATTTGCCTATTCCCGGGTCACCACCAACAAGAATAAGCGAACCCTTTACTACGCCTCCCCCAAGGACTCTGTCCATTTCTTTCATACCAGTGGAATATCTCTCTTCCATCTCAATCTCTATATCTTTTATACTGACAGGCTTTGCATCTGAATAAATACCGCCCCTATCGGATCTGGGCTTCTTATTCTGGATTTCCTCTACGAATGTATTCCACTGGTTGCAGGCCGGACATTTTCCAAGCCAGCCCATACTCTCATAACCACATTCCTGACATAAAAAAGTTGATTTTTGCTTTGGCATTTACCTCTCCTGTATCATAATATATTCTTATCTCAAATTTCCCTAAGGATTTATGGGCTCTTTGCTACTAAAACAACACTTAGCACATTAAAAAAGTAAACTTTTTAAACTTAACCTGTTAGCAACCAGAACCTCATAATCCTTTAAGCAAGAAAGTTGAGTCATTAAATCATATCTGCTTCTTTGAGCTTTGCAAGTACCAGGACAAACATAGCATGGGACCATGTAAGAGGTATTACCCAACAAGGCTCTCCGGTGTCCCTGCTTACCTGCTCCGGCAGTAATCCAAGCTTTGTCCTGCAGTTAACTGCCCATTCCAAATAACTTTTTGCTTTTTCATAATCCTTTATTTCTGTATAGTATAGAGCTGCCCACAGTGTTGTCAACACCCAAGGGTTTCCGCCTATATAATTGTCGTTCTCATATCTCTTTAAACCACCTACAGGATGGGATGTGAGTACCTTTTCTATTATGTCCGCAGTGTTTTTCACCCTGTAGTCGGATGCATCAAAAACGCCAAAAGGCACCGATACTCCCAGAAGACTGATATCAACAGTCCAGTCTTCCAATGTTACATCACGTTCGTACCCCTTCTCATTGACCTTTATTACCGTAGTATGATTTGAATGTTCACTCCCCCAGGGATTCAGCTTTGTCCTGACGCTTCTTATAAAACGGTTGATTTCGGGTTTCCATAAGTTTTCCTCAATCGCTTTCCTCATATCGGATGCAGCCTTTTCCCATCTCTTTATTGTATTCTGCGGTGCATTCATTATTTTTGCAGCTTCCACACCCGCCATAATGCCTCCGTAAACCGCTGCACTTGAGTATATGTGCTCTCCTACTCTTTCCTCCCACAAATCATAACTTGGCTTTGGAAGTCCTGTATCACTGTCAATAAACCCAGTTAAAAACTCCACGCCCTTTTTTATGCTGTCCCACATTTTCACTATAAAATTCTTGTCTTTTATGATTTCATAGTGTCTCACCATGCCCCAGATAAGCGTTCCCGTTTCATCTACCTGCATACCCCACGAAGGTGCAAGATTACCATCCATATGGTATCTCTGATGCCATGAGCCATCCTCATCCTGTGTCATAACTGCCCAGTCGTAAAACTTGTCGACAGCTTCAGTAAGACCTGCTTCATCCAGCGCACTGGTTATAAATGCTGCATCCCTTCCCCAGCAGTATGCATATCTTCCACATTTGGTAAATGCCTCATCTATTTCTGCTGATGCCAGAAGCCCTCCTGTGTTTTCGTCCGCCATGAGCTTGAATACAAGAATAGACCTTTTGTATAAATCATCCACATCCTTATTTCCTGTTATAATCTGCCTCGAATTTTTCAAAAAATCCACCCAATAGCTACTGACTTTATCGAATTCACTCTCCGTATCTAATCCTTTGGCAAACCTTGTAAGCTCTTTAACTCCCTTTATTGTATCCGAGGCACATAAAAACAGATTAAAAACCTTTTTATCTCTCGGTCCCATACTTCCTAATTTCCATGATAGAGCCCCATCCTTCATCATTCCTATACTGTCATACCCTCTAAGCTCGGTATGTCTTGCGGCGTCATACGCATTATTTCCTAACTGGAACTGAAACACTTCGCTATCCGAAGATACCGAAATGTAATAATTATACTTGTAATGTATAAGCGAATCAGTACTAAAATCAAATAATGTGCTCCTTAATTCAGGAGTAGAGATAATAGCTGAAGAATATAGTATAAATCCGGGGTCAATCTCATGGTCCCCAATGTTTGTCACTTCATAATGCCTTACAAGAACATCTTTATCAATTAAAACAAAGTCGGTCTGCTCAATATGAAGCCCCCTTAAGTTGTCTTCATAAACTGTTTTCAAAATATTTGTTCCCTCTATATAAAATTGATTATGCTGCCAGTTTTCATCCCTGAGCCATGATGTACTGTTTTTTTGATCTGTGAAAAAAACACCCATATCAAACCTTTCAACATGCTGCGGATGGTCAATATGCGGCCAGAAAAGTCTGACCAGTTCTCCGCTTTTTGTCAGGCATGCAAGCATGCGGGAATTTCCAATTATCGCGTCATTAAAGTATGTTTTTGTCATCAAGTAACCCCCATAACATATTTTTTTTAAATATTATTATAATTTATGAAACTTAAGACTAACATATAAATCCCTAACTATAGAATATTTGTCGTGATTAATAGTGATTAATCATCACTATTATATAGTTACTTTATTATAACATATTTAATATTTTATTATCATAAATATTTTTCCTTATTAAGTGCAAAATAATGTATAGACAAAATGAACTTGGAGGAGTCAAATGCTGTCACAAATAAATGGTATAATATATATCACTACTCAGTTAATGCAGGTGCTAATATTTATGGCAGGTTGCTACTTTTTCGGAATATCAATATTCGGCTGGCTGAAACGCAGGGATGATAATCCTTTAAAATATCCGCCTCAAAAAAAGTTTGCCTTAATAGTCGCTGCTCATAACGAAGAAAAGGTAATTGCACATATATTAGATAGTCTGTTTAAACAGAACTATCCCTCAAACCTGTATGATGTATTTGTAATTGCCGACAACTGTAATGACAAAACAGCTGAAATAGCAGAGGAGCTTGGTGCAAAGGTCTACAAAAGGTTTAATACTTCAGCGAGAGGAAAAGGTCACGCACTTGAGTGGATGTTCGCAAAAATATTCAATATGGAGGAAAAATATGATGCTATTAGCGTTTTCGATGCAGACAACCTTGTAACATCAAACTTTCTTATTGAAATGAATAAGCAGATGTGCAAAGGACATAAAGTCGTACAGGGCTATATAGACAGCAAGAATCCTTTTGATTCCTGGATTACCTGCTCATATTCAATTGCGTTCTGGCTTTCCAATAGGATTTTCCAGCTTCCCAGGTATTATCTGGGCTTAAGTTGCGGTCTCTGCGGAACCGGTTTTTGCATTGATGTGGATGTTTTGAAACAAATCGGCTGGGGTGCAACATGTCTTACTGAAGATCTGGAATTTACCATGAAGCTTGCTCTCAGCGATTTAAAGGTTGCATGGGCACATAAAGCAGTGGTTTATGATGAAAAACCTCTCACACTAAAACAGTCATGGAATCAGCGCAAACGATGGATGCAAGGACATGCAGACTGTGCTGGACGTTTTTTGCGACCACTCTTTTCAAAAGCCTTCAAGGAAGGCGACCTTATATCTTTTGACGGAGCGGTGTATCTGTTTCAACCAATAAGACTTGTATTCATCGGCTTGATTACTATAATGATGTGGATTCAAACGATTTTTCCCGAGTCTCCCTTTTTTAATATGAAATACGTTTTCCCTTCTGAAATATGGCATATATTTGTGCTCCTCCAATTCTTTTATGGACCCCTGGTAGTTTTGTCTGAAAAGAAATTCAATTTAAAGGTAATTCTAGGATTTCTAATTTACCCGATATACTGTCTTACATGGATTCCAATAACGATACAGGGCTTTTTGAGCAAGAACAATAAAGACTGGAGCCATACTCATCATTCAAGAGAAATAAGCATCAACGAACTGGAAAAAGCATAGTAGGAAGCAAAGAACAAAATTTCGTACCCATTGAGGGTACTCAATTTTGCCTCTTTCATTTCACTCCAAGAGGCCAAAAGTAAAAGCGGGGTATGGTAAAATACCACACCCGCTTTTATTAGGATCACTTCCTGAAAGGAAATCCGGCGAAATTAAATAATTCCATTACTGTTTGCTCAGGACAAGCTCTTCCTCCTTGCTTTCTATACGTACCTTATCTCCGGCTTTTACTCTGCCTTCGAGCATTTCTTCCGCAAGCTTGTCTTCAACCATACTCTGTATCGCCCTTCTCAAAGGTCTTGCACCGTAAACCTTGTCAAAACCTTTCCTGGCGAGAAGACCCTTGGCATCATCTGTAACTTCAAGGGCTATCGCATTCTGCTTGAGCCTCTTTGCAAGATTGTCAATCATAAGCCCTACAATCTTCTTGAGATGTTCTTCCTCAAGAGGATGGAAAACTATAATTTCATCAATCCTGTTTAAAAACTCAGGTCTAAATGTCCTTTTGAGCTCTCCCATAACATCATTCTTCATATCTTTATAGTTTTTATCAGCTTCTTCGTTATGCGAACCGAAACCTAGTCGTTTCGGCTCTGTGATAAGCCGTGCTCCAACGTTTGAAGTCATTATTATAACGGTGTTCCTAAAGTCCACAAGCCTGCCCTGGGAATCTGTAAGTCTGCCGTCTTCAAGAATTTGAAGGAGAATATTAAACACGTCCGGATGCGCCTTTTCAATTTCATCAAACAGAAGTACAGAATAAGGCTTCCTTCTTACCTTTTCGGTCAGCTGTCCTCCTTCTTCATACCCTACATATCCCGGAGGTGAACCTACAAGTCTTGACACGCTGTGCTTCTCCATATACTCCGACATATCAATCCTAATCATGGCATTTTCTTCACCGAAAAGTGCCTCTGCAAGTGCCCGGCTAAGCTCGGTTTTTCCAACACCGGTAGGTCCTAAGAAGATAAATGAGCCTACAGGGCGTCTTGGGTCCTTAAGCCCTACTCTTCCTCTGCGTATCGCTTTTGAAATCGCTCTTACAGCTTCTTCCTGCCCTATTACCCTCTCATGGAGCACTTCTTCCATCTTCATGAGTCTTTCGGTTTCCTCTTCTGCAAGCCTTTTTACAGGTATTCCCGTCCAATCTGCCACTATACCTGCAATTTCCTCTTCAGTAACTGTATCGGTTGTAGTCTGGTTTTTCTGCTGCCATTCATTTTTTGCCTTTTCAAGCTCATTTTTGAGTCGCTGCTCTTCATCCCTTATACGGGCTGCTTTTTCAAACTCCTGGCATACTATGGAATCTTCCTTTTCCTTTCTCAGTTTTTCGACCTGTTCTTCAAGCTTCTTTAAATCGGGCGGAGCAGTAAAAGACTTAAGTCTAACCCTTGATGCAGCTTCATCGACTAAATCTATTGCCTTGTCAGGCAGAAATCTGTCAGTAATATACCTATCGGACAAATCAACTGCAGCAACCACTGCATCATCGGTAATCTTTACCCGGTGGTGCGCCTCGTATTTATCTCTTACCCCTTTTAATATTTCAACAGCTTCTTCTTTTGAAGGTTCTCCTACATTTATGGGCTGGAACCTTCTTTCAAGAGCAGCGTCCTTTTCAACATGCTTTCTGTATTCATCAATGGTAGTTGCACCTATAACCTGAATTTCACCCCTTGCCAGGGAAGGCTTTAAAATATTTGATGCATCAATAGCTCCTTCAGCTGCTCCCGCACCTATAATAGTATGCATTTCATCAATAAACAGCACCACATTTCCTGCTTTTTTTATTTCCTCCAGAGCTTTTTTGAGTCTTTCTTCAAATTCTCCCCTGTATTTTGCACCTGCTACCATCGAAGATAGATCGAGTGTCACAACCCTTTTATCTTTAAGGGTTTCGGGAATGTTTCCCTCAATAATTTTCTGTGCAAGCCCTTCAGCTATTGCAGTCTTTCCAACCCCAGGCTCTCCAATAAGGCATGGGTTGTTTTTTGTTCTTCTGCTTAAAATCTGTATGACCCTCTCTATTTCCTTATCACGCCCTATTACCGGGTCAAATTTTGCCTCTCTTGCCATTTCGGTAAGATCTCTGCCAAACTGGTTTAAAGTAGGCGTATTGGAATAGGACTTGTTGTTTTTGGGTGCTCCTGCCGCTCCCGGTGCCTCTTCATTGAGCATTTTTACAATCTCTTGGAAAAGCTTCTGAGTGTCTACACCCAAATCCATTAGAATTCTTACTGCTACACTCTCTCCCTCTTTCATTATTCCAAGAAGAAGATGCTCAGTTCCTATATAATTATGTCCCATTCTCCTTGCTTCCCGAAAGCTCAGCTCAAGAACCCTTTTAGTTCTCGGTGTAAATCCAAGCGGCTGCTCTCCGGATGACTCACCTCGTCCAATCAACTCTTCCACTTCTTTTAAAACTTTTTCTTCGGTCACTCCCTGGTTTTGTAAAACCTTTGCCGCAACTCCGCTGCCTTCTTTAATAAGCCCTAAAAGCAGGTGTTCCGTTCCTACATAATTATGTCCAAGCTCCATTGCTGTTTCCTGTGAAAAATTTATAGCTTTTTCAGCTTTTTCAGTAAATCGACCATACATATTCATGTCCTCCTTTTCATTTTAATGTTATCCTGACTGTCCAATTCCACCTATTGCTTATATTGCATCTTTCAGTTTATCTCTTATATACTCCGCTCTCTTTATATCCCTTTCATCGGGACTCAAGTTTCTCCCTACCTCACTCTGAAGGCTTGCCGACTGGATTATAAGCATAATCCAGTTAAGAGTATTTATATCAACACCAGTAATTATTCCCATGTCCACGCCCAACCTAACATCCGAAAGCAATTTAAAACCTTCTTCCGAAGAAATTATACGGGCATTTGCCATAAGCCCGAGCGAACGGTAAATTTTATCTTCAAACCTGAAAGGATTCTGTTTGTGAAGTTCTTTTCTCAGCATCCTTTCCTGATCAATTATCTGCTTTGTTATATTCGTTATATTAGCTATTATTTCCTCTTCAGTCTGTCCTAAAGTAACTTGATTTGATACTTGAAACATATTGCCCGATGCCTCACTGTTTTCGCCGTAAAGACCTCTTACCGCTATACCTAGTTTGCCACAAACTTCCAGTATTCCTCTTATATAACCTGTCATTGTAAGAGCCGGAAGATGAAGCATGGTTGAAGCCCTTATGCCTGTTCCAAGATTGGTGGGACAACAGGTCAGATAACCGTACTTCTCACTAAATGCAAAGTCTATAGTTTCTTCAAGAAGACTGTCTATTTTATTGCACAAATCCCAGGCCGTATCCATCTGCATACCTGAGTAAAGGCATTGTATCCTCAAATGATCCTCTTCATTAATCATTACACTTATTTTTTCGTCACTGCTTAGGATTACTCCTCTTTCATCTTGATTATCCGCCAGCTCGCGGCTAACCAGATGTTTCTCAACCAATACCTGCTTTTCTATTGGGTTCAGCTTTTGCATATTTATAAATTCAAAATTTCCTCCTATAGCACTGCTTCTTTCAAAAACAGCATCCTTTACTCTTTTTAACACTTCTTCCCGCTCACTTTTCTTCATCCTGAACGGAAAAGGCATATCCTTGAAATTACGCGCAATCCTTATCCTGCTACTCATTACAACATCGGACTCGGGGCCTTTTTCAGCATACCATCCTTTCATGTAAATTACCTCCCTACGCTTAAGAATTTCTTATAATGTATCACTCATTTCTTATAGTGTATCATTTACCGGTTATCCCTTTATATTCGAGGATTCAAGACTTTTTATCTTGTCTCTGAGCTCAGCCGCCTTTTCATAAGCTTCTTCTTTTACAGCCTTATTGAGAAGCTCTTTGAGCTTTTCAATCTCCCTTGAAGCCTTAACGGTATTATACATCTTCCCGGGAATTTTCCCATTATACTGCACATTGCGATGAAGCCTCTTAAGCAAAGGAACAAGCTTATCTCCATATGTCCTATAACAATTGGCACACCCAAGTTTGCCAAACTTCAAAAACTCTTCATAGCTTATACCGCAATTATCGCATACCAGTTCTGGCTGCTGCTGGGGTACCACTGTCATATGTGGAACTCCAATAATTCCAGATAAGAAATCACTTACACTTAAGGGAGGTTCAAGACTGAACTTTCCTTCCTCCTTGGCACAATTCTCACAAAGGTATACAACATGTTTATTATTATTTATAACTTGTACAAACTGTATATTGGCTGCTCTTTTATTACACTTCTGACAAAGCATCTGCCTCACTCCTTTCAAAAAAGGTATACGCTCAATATAATTATATTTAGCTTATTAATATTTAACTCATTAATATTTAACTCATTAATATTTAACTCATTAATATTTAACCTAATGTAGAATCATTTTCGTGATATATATATTTAAAACATTGATGATTCATGTACATATTTTGATAAATATTAAAAAAGCTGCCCTATTAACTTATGTTTTTTCAGTATCTCTTATATCAAACCAACAGACAAATCAACATGTTTTTCAGTATAGAAGCCCTTAAACTGCCTCTTCCTACGGCAGATACAGACACAAGCGCCTTATCGCTTGTAGCTGCCTTGATTATAAGTCCTTCTCTCGAAGTAATAACATTATAATCAACAAAATTGTTAATGAACGCATGTGCCGACTGCTGCGAGATATTATCACCAATTGATGCAACAATGTGCATAAGGTAATTCTCACCCTTATGCTCTATGTTTACCCTTTTTATTCTTATGTGACCTCCGCCCCCCCTGCGACTCTCCACATAATATCCTCTTTCTGTTGTAAATCTTGTGTCTAAAACATAATTTATCTGTGAAGGTACGCAGTTAAACTGGTTGGCAAGCTCATTCCTTTGAATTTCAATCGTCCCATCCGTATCGCTGATCATTTGTTTTATAAACGTCTCAATAAGATCGCTAAGCCTTGCCATAACTATCACCCTTTGTATTGATTTTGACTTTCTTTGACTTTCAATTATATTATAAAGCATTTTTATACTCTGTTCAACGAACAGGCATGTTAAAAAAGTTTAAATCTTGCAATTACATTAATATAATGCCACATACTTGTGTTTTAAAAGCCCTTTTACCTAATTACTCCTCTTTTTATCATTTTTATTCTTCTTTTTTTCATCCGGAGAAAGCTCTTTTGTTATTTCTTCAAGATGACGTGCTTTGTTTCTCTGCCTGCTAGGAGTTATCCACTGGTCAAAGGAAGGAATAAACTCTCCGTACATTGTTACGTCTTCTATTCGCTCGTCCTTTATATTGTTCTTATCATTTTTGTTTGCCATTACACCAACACTCCTTTAAACAAATACTTTTCAATTTATTCTTCTCAAAGGGTTGGTATTATATGCAGAAAAAACTCTAAAACAATTTCATGAACAGGGTTAAAAGTGCAAGTACTACAGGCTGGTGAACAAGATAAACAATAAGTGAATTTCTTCCTATAATATTAATTAAATTGTCGTTAACAGAGAATTTAAAGATACTCTTTTTCTGCCTGTAAATCAACCTTCCTGATGCCATTCCGGCAACAAATAGCCACGACCACGGCAAAAGAGGATAGTAGTCGGCTGAAAAGAAATCCCGGTTATATATACCGAACATGAAAAGATAGTTGCCAGATACATGTATATGAGGTATGACAAAAACGGTAGAAACTAAAACAAAGCTCAGTATGAAAAGACTTGCTGTCGGAATTTTTTTTAATAAAGGTGACACAATCATGCATATTCCAATAAAATGAAGTATTCCGAACACCACATAAATTTCCGGATTAAAAAAATATGATATCAATGTAACCAGCATAGCTGAAAAAAACACAATCACTCCGCGCTTGAAACTGCTCCGGCTAAAATTGGTACTCAAACCCGAAATAAATATAAAAAGCGAAGCAACAATTTTCCCTACCACATTGACTATACCGCCCGAATAATTTATAGGTGCACCATAGAACTCTTCTAAGTCATATAGAATGTGCAGTATTATCATCCCCACGACAAGAAGACCTCTTAAAAAGTCAACCTCCCATATGCGGTGTGTATTCTTTTTCTCTTTACTTATCAGGGTAACCACTCCGAACATAAAATTATAATTTACATGTGAAAGTACATTTTTGACATGCTTCACATCAAAAATGTACTTTCACGTATTTCTCTTAAATATACACTTTAAAACAATATATAACCAACAATGCCTTATTATTAATCTTCCGAATCGGTCATTGTTTGGCTTGCTTCTTCTATTACTTTCTGACTTACATTGGCAGGAGCTTCCTCATACCTTTCAAACCACATCTTGAAGTATCCTCTGCCTTGAGTCATGGACGTCAGGTCAGTAACATACTTGAACATTTCAGCTTCGGGAACATCTGCAACAACCTGTTGCAAACCGTTTTCCAAAGGATTCATTCCTAGTATTCTTCCCCTTCTTTTATTCAGGTCACCAATAATTTCACCCATGTAGCTATCGGGAACAGTTACTTCAACATGTGCAATTGGCTCTAAAAGAACCGGGGATGCCTGTACCAATCCCTTTTTATACGCAAGGCTTGCAGCAACTTTGAAAGCCATTTCAGAAGAGTCTACAGTGTGGTATGAACCATCCAAAAGGGTTGCTTTAAGGTTAACCACAGGGTAGCCTGCCAAAACTCCTTTCTTAATACTGTCAAGAAGTCCCTTTTCTACGGCCGGGAAATACTGCTTAGGAACCGCCCCTCCAAACACCTTTTCTTCAAAAGTAAGTCCTTCTTCTTCTCCAGGCTCGAACTCTATCCACACATGTCCATATTGTCCGTGACCGCCTGACTGCTTTTTGTGCTTTCCCTCCACTTTAATCTTCTTCTTGATAGTTTCCCTGTACGGTATTCTAGGATTTATAAGATCAACAGATACACCGAATTTTGAATTCAGCTTGCTGACTACAACATCAAGGTGAAGTTCTCCTATCCCGGAAATAAGTGTCTGGTGAGTTTCAGTGTTGATTGAAACCTTAAATGTCGGATCCTCAGCCTGAAGCCTATTAAGGCCACTTCCTATTTTCTCCTCGTCGCCCTTGCTCTTAGGCTCAACAGCCATCGAAATAACAGGCTCTGGAAATACAATCTTGTCTAGAACTATAGGATTCGATTGTTCGCACAGCGTATCGTTGGTATTGACCTGCTGAAGCTTTGCCACAGCTCCTATATCGCCTGCAACAAGTTTATCTACATTCAAATGCTTCTTACCCCTCATTACAAACAACTGGGATATCTTCTCAGTCTTTTCTGTAGATGAATTGTAAACAACTGAATCAGACTTCAACGTACCCGAATACACTCTCAGAAGTGAGATTTTCCCTACAAAGGGGTCTGCAATAGTTTTAAATATCAGCGCGGAAAGAGGCGAATCGCTCACTGGTTTAAGCTCAACCTTTTCATCTTTACCCAGCTTCTCAGCTTTTACAGCATCGGTATCGGCAGGAGAGGGCATCAAATCTATGATTGAGTCCATCAATATTTTAACACCAAGATTATTAATGGCAGAGCCGCAAAAAACGGGTACTAAAGAACCTTCTTTAACACCTTTGCGAAGTCCTTGGTTAATTTCTTCTGCTGTAAAATCCTGACCATCAAAGAATTTTTCCATTAGTTTTTCACTTGTTTCAGCAACCGCTTCAGTCAATGCACTTTTTATTTCTTTTATTTTATCACTTAACCCCGAAGGTATCTCTATATCAACCAGTTTATCCTTATCAACTTTTTTAGCTTTCAAGGTAACAATGTCAACATATCCTATGAATTTCCCATCTTCAACTATGGGTATTTCAAGTGCGATAACATTCTTACCAAAAGCATTTACCAGTTGTTCCATAACCCCGAAGAAGTTGGCATTTTCGTCATCCATTTTGTTTACAAAAAACATTCTCGGAATATTTCTTTCAACTGCATGTGCCCATGATTTTTCAGTCCCGACAGAAACGCCGCTCTTCGCAGAAACAAGAATTACAGCACTGTCTGAAACTCTGATTCCCTGTTTAATTTCTCCTACGAAGTCAAAATATCCTGGAGTATCGATAACGTTGATTTTATAATCTTTCCACTCACACGGACAAATAGAAGTACTTATTGAATTCTTTCTTTTAATCTCCTCTGGGTCATAATCTGAAGTAGTTGTTCCATCCTCAACTTTACCGAATCTCTCCAGTACACCTGTGTTTAACAGCATTGCTTCCGCAAGAGTTGTTTTGCCGGCTCCACTGTGAGACATAAAGCAAATATTGCGGATCTTTTCCGTAGAAAATTCTTTCATAAAAATTCCCCCTTAAATATTTAATGAATTTCATACCCCAGCGTGCAGCTTATATTAATTTAAGAGACAGTGAATTGTAAAAATACATTTCAAGTAATAAGTGAAATAGTGATGGAATCTATATTTTCACCATTACCGGGTTCTTCAGACTTTTACCTTCCTACCTCTTCTAAGCGTGCTGCGATAAAAATGCCAACTATAACTCCTAAAAAGTTTTTTTAACAAAAACTTTTAGAAAAACGGTTAGGAATTCATACATCAGAGACAGTGAACTGTAAAATGCATCAAATGCTTATGGTTTCACAGTTCCATCTCTTTAAAAGCTTGCTGTAAAGAAATCAATATTCGACGTTACTGCCATGCATACTAAAAATATATCTATAGCAATATATTTTTTATATTCTACTATTT
>LSQX01243326.1_pt1 | contig 14872 bp, 10 predicted proteins | sample 654561 | NCBI WGS metagenome assembly LSQX01 (sample SAMN04489861, study PRJNA283612) | anaerobic digester metagenome | isolation source: 4 biogas reactors fed with cattle manure at either 37C or 55C with and... | place: Denmark: Kongens Lyngby | collected 2014 | reverse complement strand
ACACCAACCTTTGAGACACTACCACTAAATTAGAGCCCAAAACTAATTATGCGTATAATTAATGATGATAACATAATAAACATCATATTGGATCGTTAGATTCATCGTTATGCATGAAACTGGATTGATCATGATAACCTCACATACGTCACTTCAAACGCCCGGCACTTTCGGTATCTCTGATTCCTGTTTTCAAGAGCAAAGGCGTCTTTGTCGTCGAATTTGTTAAATATATCAAGGCCCCTACCCAATACGATCTTCCAGCCATTATCGCTTTGGATGTAGCGATCATGGATGCTGTCATCAATCTCGTAGGTGAAGGTGATTCCAACCTTGCTGCAGGAACTCTCTATCTGCCGGAAATACTCCTCCTGGTTGGAGTCCTGATACTCGCTGTGTTTGGTGATGAGATGGACTTCCACTTCATCGGCATCGCTTTTTATGGCTGCCACCACCTCCATGAATTCCATCAGATTGCGGCATTGGTAGAAGGAGCCGATAAAGGGGTCTTTGATCTCGATCCTTTTGGAGCCCTTCAGATACCTGGAAAACAGCCTACGATAGGAGATCCCGGTCTGGTTATCCTGGATGGCGATGTTTTGAGGTGTTAGGTTTTGGGTGTTAGGTTTTAGATCTTCTTTGTCACTTTCATTATTACCGCTAAGAATTTCGCTACCACCAGTTTCGCTTGTTTGCTCTCCCTGGGGCTCTTTATCGTCTTCTGTGGGGCCTTCCTTGCCATAGTAGTAGGATGGATACTGAATCTCCTCGGCAGTCTTTACAAAATGCAGGTTCTCTTCCTGGTCTGTATAGGCAAAGCGCACTGCTTCGTAGGTCTTGTCTATACGCATCAATTGGTCTTTCACCCGCTTGCGGTTCTCCATTGCGTACTCAAGCAGTTCCGTAATCTCGTCCTTAGACGCCTTCTGATTGGGATAGATCACCTTCATCAAGCCAGAGAAGGTCTTCTGCACTCCATCCCGGTCACGGGTGGAGATGTCTGAAACCAGTTCGAAATGCTCACGATAAAAGGCAGAAAAGTCATGATTGCGAAAAGCACGCAGGATCTCCGCAAGGTAATCCACCACAAAGCCATATCCGGAGGAGAACATCTCGCCCCGGATGATTGGCACTTCCCACCCAGGCAGATAACCGTGCAGCCTGTCCAGATAAGCGGAATCATAGTATTGCTCCGGCAGTTCACTAAACAGATCAGAGTGCTTCAGCATATAAGCCACATTATGCTGAGTATTGCCTACAAAGGTCATAGATGCTTCTGCACCCAAGGTTTCAATACCACGTGAAAATGTCTTGTTTGCCATGTAGTTCTTCATGATATCCACAAGGGCCTTATCTGCTTTCTTCTTGCGTCCGGCAAATTCATCAAAAGCCACCACATCCCAAAATCCCACCAGGCCAATCCTGCCATTGGAGTTGTTCACAAAGAGCTTGGGTACCGATACTTCACCACCTGAGATCAATATCCCATGCGGTGAGAACTCCGAATATATGTGTGACTTACCGGTTCCCTTGGGACCAAGCTCGATGAGGTTGTAGTTCCTTTCGCAATAAGGTACGAGCCTGGTTAGCTGCATCAGTTTCAGGCGTCTGCTCATGAATTCCGGATTGAAGCCGATGCTCTGGATCAATAGATCTATCCACTCATCACTGGTGAATTCAGAGCGTTTTTGCAGGAAGCTATCCATATCGAAGCGGGACATCTGGATCGGCTTGATGGAATTGAGCAGCCAGGGACTGCTGTCCCTATCCTCGGTATAGCTATATTCCAGCTCCGCAATACACCATACACCGCTCACCAACAGCTTGGGATGGTTCTTCACGATCTCGGAACTCACCACAACTTTTGAGATGCCCATATTGGAAAAACTTGCCTGATAGCAGTCCTTCTTCTCGTTGAGGGTCACGGCGATCTTGTCTATCACCTTATTGATCCGTGATTCGCGCACGTTGGACTTGGTTAGTTCGGCATCCCGTCTGTGCACGTAATGCTTCTCCAGGATGCTTTTCACCGTCTCGATTCCGGCCTGAATCTCCGCTTCATCAGATGTGGCGCAATACTGCCCCAACAGGTATTCCAGCACATAGGTGGGAACTATGGCATTGCCTTTAACGGTTTTTACAAGGTCTTTCCGGACTACCAAGCCCTGAAAATGCTCGTTTATCTTCTTATCCAATCCATTCATCACATATCTCCTAAACCCTAAAAATCAATTTCAAACATCCGCGAGATCGTGTAGGTCTCGCTACGATACTCTTTGTACTTATCTGTCCCGGGGATCAATTCATCCAATCTGAGGATGGCGTCTCCCGCTTTATCTGCCTTAGTAGTAAGCGTTAGCCTGCATTCGATATCGCGGGCTTTATCACTTGTCTCTGCAGAGTCAAATATCATGGTCTTTATCTCAGAAATCGGTTCTCCATCTTTATCGAACAAGGCTATCCGCAAGGTCCTGCCCTGCATTTTCTCACTCACCGGTTGCACCTGATACAGCCTGAAGACCAAAACTCCGGAACTGATCGTCTTTCCTCCGCTGCGCCTGATCTCCACATCTACCTGCGCCACATCGCTCACACGCTTCTTACTTACTTGCAAGAGGGGCAGGCAGATCTCCTGCAGAGACGCTCCGCCATGCACATATCGGCTTCCTGATCCGGCTTGCCGCATTCTTTGGCTTGCCAGCGGAATGGCGATTTGCACATCTCCACCGAGGCCCAGATCTTCCGCTTTATAGATCAGCAGATTGGGATTCTTCTCTATCTTGCAGCCAATGATGCATCGTCTGAGTTTCAGGTCATTCTCGCCCAGTTTGATCTTATCATCCAGGAATTGATCCTCGCTCAGCTCGTCTCTTTGGTACAAGAAGCCATGATCAGCGGTGATGATGATGTTGTTGGCATTGGCAGAACTCATCTTGCGTACCAGAGTCATCAGCTCAGTCATCGCTGTCTCAGCCGCTTCAAAGACTTTTTCTTCTGTTGCCAGCTTATCGCCGAGGGCGTCGATTACGTTATGATAAACGTAGATCACGTCATAATCCCGATACAGGGTTCTGGCTTGGTCTGTGGGCATTTTCAGGATATCCTCGGCTCTCAGAGCAAGGCATCTATCCGGATGATACTTGTTCATGATTTTCATCCGGTTCTCAGTGCCGCTGCTACTGAGTCCATCTACCAGCACATTATGCTTAGTATCGAAGCTGATTGTCTCATGTGGTAAAAGTGCTGCCATTCCTACAGATGTGATACTCGGTAAGGTCCCAGCCATAGCACTCAGCTCCGCTTCAAAGCGGTCTTCCTTGCGGATCAGGCTCATCAGTTCGGCAGCAACTTCATAACGAAGGGCATCGGAGATAATCACAAAGATCTTCTTGCTCTGCTGGATGTATGGCACAATCTGGCTCTTCCAGAATTTCAACTGTGTATTATGACTATGCCATTTCTCCTGCTGCTGCATCAATGCCGACCAGGATGTCCCCAGCTTGAAGATAAAGTTATTGCCATAGTGATCCTCGATCTTGCGGGATATCTTTTCAAAGAATTTGTTTTCTTTTAAACGTGAGTAGTGCAGGCAGAATTTACGATAATACTGATCTATCTCGTACAAGCCGCCGCTGTAGGCTTTGAAACCGCTTTCCAGACTGTGTAACTCCACTTTTATTGAGGATGAGCTATCAAGGTAGTTTGAGGCGTATCCCAAGCATTGATACTCGGTCTCATAGCGAGAATACCAATGACTTCCCCGGCGGTTCTGTATGATGCTTTGCAGTTCCTTATCGCTGATCTGGCTGTTCTCCAAATCATCAACCAGGCTTCTTATGATCAAGCGCTCCGCGTATTCAAACTGGTCTATCTCACACAAGGTTTCCAAAGATTGCTTCTCCAGCCAGGCGGGAGCGTCTATCCATTCAGAGCATTTGGCACTGAGTTTATCAAAGGCTTCCCGGTGCTGGCTCATGTCCTTCAACAGCTTCAATACATGAATTCCATCCCGGTTAATCTTGTGTTCTTTGATCTGAGCTGAACTTTCGAATAGCTCTATCACCAAGCTCTTGAGCTTTGGCTCTTGGCTTTGATAGCCGAAGTTTATCTCCAGCTGCTCCCAGAGGAACGCATCCAGTCCGCATTTGGAGATCAGGTTGAACTTATCATCTTTAGCATAGGCAAATTCTACCAGGAGCGCCAGCAGCAGCTCTTCCCAGCGGGCTTCACTAGCAGCGCACACCGCCAGCATCTTCAAGCGTAGGGAAGTGTGTGACTCCTGATCCTTAACCACAAGTCCCCTGAGTAATTCCAACCGCTTGCCAGCTTTGAAGAAGTGCTTGTGATCCCTGGTAATCTCCAGGAAGCGGTTGCGATCCAAACCCAATTCCTGTAGCCATAACGATCCCTGGTCTATGTGAACCATCCCCTCAGAGAGTTGCAGGTCCAGTAGCCAGTTCTCCTGATGGCTGGGCTCCGCGTAGGCAAAATATAGCAGGAATTTACTTTCAGGTTCCAGAATCAAGATGCGGTGCTTCACTCCGAACTCATCATGGACAACTTCTATCTTTTCACATCCAACCGGTAGCTGCAATGCCCAATAGTCATCCCTAAACTCTTGCTCTGAATCATACCAGAAGAGGATGCGATGCTTATCGAACTGCTTGGTGATTATCTGCTCAATCTTGTTCATTTTTCTCTCTTAGCTTTTAGGTTTTAGGGGTTAGGTGTTAGCTGGGAGGCAGCTTTTAGCTTGGTGCGCATGGTGTTAAGCATTCGTCCAATTTCGTCACATAGAGATAATGGAGTCTCAGCATCTATCTCACTGAGATATCTAAGCCTGATTGACAGTAGTATTTGGGTTTCCAGTTCGGTGAGTGAACCTTGTGATATAGCAAGAAAGTGCAAGTACTCCTGTTTTGATTCCCTGCCTTTTCCTTCAGCAATATTAGATACTATGGATACCGCTGCCCTGCGCATCTGATCGGTAAGAGAATACAGCTCAGATTTGGGGTATCCGGCAGTTATCAGGTATACCTGCTCAGCAAGGGTCATTCCCTTTTGCCATACTATCAGATCTTTATAACTCAAAATCTTACTCATCTCTTTCTCCTTCTAACACCTAACACCTAACCCCTAACACCTAAAACCTCTTCAATGCTTCGCCAAACTTCGCATAATTCACTTTCACTCCATCATCAAGGTCGATCTCGATCCTTTTCTCTGCAAGGGGAAGCAGAACCTTAGTATCCCAGAGTTCAAGTTCAGTGATAACCTCTTGCAAGCGATCAATCTCCTTGCGGGTGAGCATTTTGTCCCGTTCACTCTGATCACCTGCATTTAGCTGATGTTCCAATTGCGAGACCTTAGCCCGGAGTTTGTGGATATACTCCCTCAAGTAGCCATTGAGTAGGATCGAAACGGTATCGGGACTATAGCGATGCATGTAGATAAGCGCATTGAAGCTGCCCTTAGGGCTGCTGAAGAGCCAATAAATGGGACGTTTCTTATAACGCTTCACGTGGTCATTATAAAAGTCTTTCATGAAGTATGCCCGCAGGTCTTTACCAAGCGCTTCTTCAATAAAGCTGATGTTTTCAGAATATTTCTCTGCTCCAAAAGCCACCTTTAGGAATTCGCAAAAGTTGCTGACAATATCATCTACAAACCACTCTCCTTCTAGGATGGGGATCACGTTGTCCGCATCAGGTGTCAGGTTACAGGTGTCAGGTGACAGTTCACCCACCCCTGAAACCTGAGACCTGTAACCTGTAACCTTGTCGAAGTAATCTTCGACACCTTCTCCCTGACTTGCCAAAATCATGCCCGGCTTGTCCAGAGAGTATCTGCCAAACATACAGCCCACTGCATAAGAGATCAGCTCCTTCATGGTGTCTGCCAAAAGCCGCTTCTCCAAATCTTCGTTAATCGGAAATTCCTTTTTAGGTGTCAGGTGACAGGTGTCAGGTGACAACTTGCTTCCCCCTGTAACCTGTGACCTGTGACCTGTAACCTCATCAACCCCATACCTGTAATACGGATTGCAAGTAAGAGTGATCTCCTTGAGCGGCACCTCCGGACTCAACTCATCCTGTAACCCGTAAGCTTCTATGAATATCCGGTTATTCTCCTCTTCCAGTTCTTGCATCTTGAGCGTACTTTCGATCCACTGTTCTCTCAATTTCGCATAACACTCCCTAACACCTAATCCCTGACACCTAACACCTAACAAGGGTAATTGCTGAAAATCCCAAGAGGTTTCGTATGAGTCCCAATCATTCACTCCGAGCTTGATGGTATCAGCAATTTGGTTTGTTGGCAGAGATGATAATGAATCAAGAAATGGAATTTTCTGTATGTCGCCTACTTGGAATGCTAAAGTTGGGTTTATTACGCGCAAGAATTCCGTGCACATATTACTTATCATTAACCCTAAAACCGTCATAGGGGTATCAGTAAAACATGACATACCGTTTACATCGAATATTGAACCACAGGGATTATAACGTACACCAAAATAAGAAGAACTTAGTAAAGTCCAACCCACCGACTCTCTAAAGTAATAATCAGTGTTTTGAGGGCGAGACCTAAGTTTACCCTTTTCATCAACGATATTCCTTATCTCCTGGCCATCGTTTTCCCAATTTACTACATATTCCTGATTGCCGTACCACTTACGAAACTCACCACCTTTGTTGTAAGGGAACCACTTTTTTCCTGATTGTCTTGCTTCTAGTCTGTTCTTCATCCCAAAGCCAATTCTATCAAGCGAAGTCTCAAACCAGAGCCTTAAGAAGCGATCGTTGTCTGCTGTTGCTAAGCCTTGTTTAGGAGACGCAACGTCCGCAAGTGGCTTTGAACTAATAAATATATCTCTGATTTTGTCACTTACCCAATATGCTATTGGTGCTCCGGGAATCTTAGTAAAATCAGAAGTTGCACAGCGATAAAACCACCCACAATCAGGATTAGCTATAGCTTCAAGGTATACAGCGCTTTTTTCTTCCTCAGACCTACCATCAATCAAGCGGAAGTATGCCCCTTGTTTGTTATTGGGTTTTTCATTCTGCAGTACAAAGGATGTGGTAGAGACAACCTCGCCTCCGATTGAGTCAAAGGCACGAGGCCCCAGATGTGCCATTGTAATAAACTCATAGTTCTTTACCAGATACGTCCTAAGTTTCTCATAGGAACTCAGAAACATCCAGCTTTGCATATTGATCATGGCAATGTAGCCTTGCTTAACAGATAAGCTCAGGCATCGTTCCATAAACATAGCAAAGAAGTCAGTACGGCTATTAGGATAATTGCTCTTGAACCAATCTTCCTTTCCCTTACCAAATCCTGAAGTTCCTAGATAGGGTGGATTGGTAACCACTACTTGATACTTGGTGCTGAGATAATCTGCCTGATCGATCAGCTTAAGCACCTTCTTATGCGTGGGGGCAAGGAATACATCACCGCTGAAGTCTTTGGCGTTCAGCAGCTCACGAATGCCTTCGATATCCTGCTCATGAGGGACAATTAAGGAGCCATAGGTATCGGCGTGTTCGAATTGTGAGAGCATGCGTTCAAAGTTGAGGGTAAATATGTCGCGTCCGCATTTGTCCAGATAGGGCTCGATCTCGTCATTTGTAAAGCTGATATTCTCCAGGCAGCAAATCTGGGGATCTATGCCTCGGGAGAACCACTGCCTGTCTTTCTCGCGCGCTTTCATGGACAGGGCAAAGGCGGCAAGTTCGGAAGCCCGCTCATCGATCTCGATACCATAGAGGTTCTTGGCGATTATCAATCTGGGGATATCGATGGGATCGTAGCCCTCTTCGCTGTAGATATCATAGAGCAGATCAAAGGCATAGGTGAGGATATGTCCGCTACCGCAGCAGGGATCGCAAAACTTGATCTCTTCGGGAGTACAGGCGCTCGCCGAAGCGCCTTTTTGAAAGGAGTCTGTCTTGTTTGTAGGCGCTACGGCGAGCGCCTGTACCGTTTGAGGCGGAACGGCGTCCGCCTGTACATAGTACTCCATCTTGGCTTTTAGGGACGATTTGGGATGACTGTCCAGCCACAGCCTGCCAAGGGAATTCTGCACCATGTACTTTACGATCCAGTGCGGAGTAAAGATCTGGGTAACGGCTGGAATCTCGTGGCTCTGCACTTTCTTGCCTTTCTTCACATTGGCAAAGACCTCATCCTTCTTTTCGGAGATATAATACTGATAGAGCCAGCCGATCACTTCCACGTCCTGGCAGCTCTCTTCTGTCATCACTTCGCGGATCATTGCCAGGATACCATGCTCACCCAGAAGGTCGTCCGGCAGTAGCAATTCCATCCAGTCTTTGATCGGTTTGAAGAGGTAGGGAAGGGACTTGCCAATTTGGTTGCAGGCACTCAGCAGCAGGACGCGGTAGGCTTCGCTCTGTGGGTCGCCCTTGTGATAAGTGCTGGCAATCGTTCCGGAGAGCAAGCCGAGGACTCTATCCCGATCGCTTGGGCCTATCAAAGAGCTATCTATCACACCCAGTTTTGCCTCAGCCAGGATCTGGGGAAGGGTATCGCCGGATTGGGGACTGATGATGCCTACCGGATTGAAGTGTTTCATGTCCATGTAGCGCAAAGCGGTAAGACGGTTGAACCAGGTGTAGGCAACGCGCTCGGCAATAGGTGTTAGGTTATAGGTGTTAGGGGTTAGGTGTGAGGTTTTAGGTTTTAGGGCGGCTTCGCCGCTTTCACCATCTCTAACACCTAATCCGCTAACACCTAACACCTCTTTAAGCAAAGCGTTATAAAGCGGTTTGGTCTTTTCATAAGTGGCGGCATCGCTATCGGGGGCTAGCACTTCACTGAGTTTGGTATTCACCTGGTCGATCAGGTACCGACGGGCATCTTGAGCAAAGCGTTTGAGGCGTGTATTGGTCTGTTTATCGATCATAAGACTTCCGTTTTGTTCTCATTAATAAGGCATCGAGTGTCGCTAACCGACAGATGAGTATGCAGTTGTAATTGTGGACTCACTGTCTCCACAATTGCATTGTTCGTTAACGCGTTCATTGAACGCACAATTGATACCGTTTTCTCGTAAAGGATACTATACCAGACACCCATCCTCATATCTTAATCCTGTTGCCCTTGCCAAGTTCATTGAGGAAGGCCTCTTTTAGGGATTTGAGATACTCCTCCAGATCAGAATCGGACTCAATAATCTCTTTAGCAAACCTGGGCTTCAAGTTCTTGGAATTAATGATCTTGGATCGGGGCATGTCTCCACTATCGGGTGTATGCACAAGTTCGATTTCATTCAGCAAATCCAAATAGGTGCGATCCGCGAAATCCGCCAAATGTGAAACGATCATCGGGATCATGGTTTCTTGTGAGATCGAATCAGATACTTTCTGATAAGCGGTTTCGATCTTAGTCAAAATCTCCAGTTTACCCATAGCTTTGGTTTTAAGTGATTCATAAAGAGGTTTGATCTCTGCCAGAGCCTTCTCTTTTTCTTGTTTGAGGATGCGTTTTAGCTGGTCTTCCAGGAGCCCAAGCTTGGCTTTGGCATCTTTGAGTTTGCCTCCAATATACACTTTCTCATCCACCATGAGGGTTTGGAGGGCTGCCACAGCCTCTTGATCCAAGCTACTGAGGTTGGGCTTATTGTCCCTTAGAAAAGCGAATATACTATTGTAGATGTCTGCTTGAGGGCTTTCCATAAACCGTTTGATGGGATCTATCAGATCATGCTTTTGGGTTAGGATTGCGGCTTCCAGCACCTTAAACTCATTAAAGAACCAGGAAACGGGTTTCGCAGAAATCTCCCGATACTCTTTTATCGCATCCTCCAAGGACTCCAGAAAACGATACACATCTTTTTTAAACAGGTAAGCGTCCAGTATGTCCGCCTCTGTTTTTAGAGCTTCTTTCAGTTCTTTGATCAGGTCTTTGGCGTCTTTACTCGTGGCTGGATGTCCCATCAGTTCTTCGGCAGTTTTCTTGAGGTGAAGGAAGTCAGCCTGGGAAATCTCCGCTTGGGGCTGGATGATGAGTGAAGCATATTTGCCCTTTTGCCTTAGTTCCCTTACCAATTCTGCCTTTTCAAGCACTCTGCCCTGAGCGAAAACCTCTGCTTTACCCAGTGAGATTAACCTGGCAAGTATGTAGAGGCAAGCAGATTCGCTCCAGCCATAGGGATTCCGCATATATTTCTGAAACAAGGTGGAAAGATTCAGTTTCTGAGCACTGCCTTGGGCAAGGTTTATTGTGCCAAGCATATCACGCTCTGCCTCGCTAAGGCTAACCAGATCGTCAAGGTTGGTCTGGGGACTCAGGATTACAGATGAGAAGTCGCTGTCCTTAACGCTTTTGATCATGGCCAGATTAGGATAGCTTCTTGAGATCAGGGCTTGGGCAGCCTCACCGACCCTGGTTACGGCATCCGAGCTCTTGGAGGTGAACAGATCGCCCCTAAGGATCAGTTTGGAGCCGGAGATCAGCTCATTGAAGCGTTTCTTAATAGCCCTCATCCTGGATGTGTTTTGCTGTTGTTTTGCTGCCACCACCAATCTGGTGCTATCGCTGATCGAAGTCATGGCCTGTTGGGAACAGTATTTGTCGGTTTTTTTATACAGGGCCAGATCCTCCCAAAAACGGTTATCGGCAGGAAGTACGATTAGTAATTCTGCCTTACCCATCGAGTTTGCCTTGAGTTGGATCTCGTTGTCGTAATACTGGTAATTGGGAGTGATGAGTTGAATGGTGAGCTCCTGTGCCTTACCGTATGCTCTGTCATCTACCTTTCTGGAATAGGCAAAGTCCTGGCTGCTCTCATCATGGCGGATCTTGGCTTTCAAAAAGTCGTTGTAGCCAAACATCAGCTTATCGAGTTCATCCGAGATCGCGGAATCCTCGATCTGTGTGTTTTTGATCTGCTGTTCAATGGTCTTCTCGTCACTGGTAAGGTAGGAATACTCCTCTCCGTTACGCTCAATGTAGGTCTCACGCTCCAGCAAGTCCAAAGCTTGTTTTATCTTCTCGTTCAAGCTTTCAGGATCTGTTTGCAGGTCTTGCAAGAGGAGGATGCGGATATTGCGGATGGTTGCCTTGAAGTCCTTTACGTATTTGAGGATAAACAGGGTTTTCAGGATTCTAAGAATAAGATTGTCGGTGATGGATGCTTCCGCGGTTTGGATAGTGTGCAGAAGATGTGGTTTCACCATGGGCTTGAGCCCTTCATACATCAGATCAAATCCGGCAATACCTCCGACCTCTTTATCTGCAACTTGGATCAGGACAAACTGGAAGATGGAGAGCAAGCTTCTGGCACCCACTGAGGTATATTTACCGGGGAAGGCGTCATGTTCAGAGAGTGAGATAAAGGCAGACTGCAACAAGTACGATTGATATGGGATAAAGGGGTAAGAACCGATGAAGTCTTCGGAATCCCTGAAATTCCGGTAGGTTCTGGTGCCATCGGCAAAATGAAACAGAGTCTGCATGCTGTTTTCTTGCTTATGATAGAGCTTGAGAAGCTCTGTTTCATGTTCTTTCTTTTTGAGTAAGAGCCTCTTTTGAATTACCTCTTCCACGTTGGCTCCCCCCAAATTGAGTTTGATGGGGAATCTTGCCGTGATTCTTCCATATTCTGTGCTCTGGGATTGCTTCAATTGACCCACCACTGTTTCAAGATCAGCCTGAGAGGTTACCATTATCCAAGCTCTTCCTTTGCAGACGGTGTCAAAGCTCTCAGATATAGTTTGCAGATTTAGCATCAACTTAGTGTTATCAGCTATAAACTGACCTATTTCATCAACGCAGAAGATCAGGCGAAAGCCTTTTTCTTTTTTTCCGATATATTCTGCTACGTTCTGAGCAAACTCCTCAATTGATATCTTGTAGTTGTGTGAGTAGTTACTTAGAAGTGAGTTTACACTTCCCTCCGGTGCTTGCTTGATCGAAGCATAGGCTTTGGACACATTGTGGTCTTCCATTTCTGCCATAGCCCTTCCGATTTTCCAGTCCTTACCCGAAATCCGTTTATACTCTGCCTTGAATGCTTCCAGAAGCCCGTCACGGTCTAAATCTCTTTCAAATTTAGCTATATAAGCATGTTTTCCATAGTATCCGCAAGCCTCATTAAAGGCTTTTACAAAAACGCTCAGGATCGCATCCGTTCCTTTAGGGGAGCCGGTATCTGCCTTTTGATCTATATTGAAGAGAATGCTTTGAGCGGGGATGGCTTTTACCTTGTTAAGATTAGCTTTAAGGATTTGGTCGTCCTCGGACTTCTGCATCATTGCATCAGCTATGTGAAAGTCATCATGGTGCCAGCCTTCCAAGAGCAAAGAGATAATCTTCAGCAGGTGAGATTTACCCGTTCCAAAGAAACCGGATATCCATACCCCAGGCAGATTGTCGTTGTTGATGTAGGACTGTAGCAACTTATCCAGTTGGGATTTTATCTCACGGGTAAGCACATATTCATCGATCTCTGTTTGGATGTTTCTGGCGTCATCAGCCATGATCACGCCGGCGATCTTGCGCTCTATATCCTTTTGAAATAAGTTCTTGATCTGCATTCTCTCTCCTTAAAACTACGGTTCGCAGTAGTAGATATTAAAAGCCCGGTAATATTTATCGTCCAGAACCCCAAACAGGGTGAGATTGGAACCCTTTACGCTGTCTGTTTCGTACTTACCAGGAAAGAAGAGCACCAGAGGACACTCGGTAAACTTGCTTTCCAGGGTAGATAGTATTTTGTGTGAACGGATGTAGGGATATACCTCTCCCACACCTGTGATGAAAACTACATCCGGAGACGCTTCCAGAATCTTGTCGATCATTAAAGGGCAGATAAAATCTTTCGTGTCAGTGAGGCCAGATATGGATTTGAAGAATAGTTCTCTTGATGTTTTTACTTCTTCGTTGATGTGCCTGCCGAGCTCGCCAATTGATTCTAAATGCTCAATTGTCAGGTGGTAGAGATTGATCTCCAAAACCTTTATCTGCTTGAGGCTCAGAGCGTTTATTAGCTGCCCGATATATTGGTACATGGCCTTCGTTTCTTCCACCCTGAAAGGGCAGATGTAATAGGGTACATCGTTTGAGGGTCCGGTCATATCCAGGAACTTTCTACTGCTCATGAGCTTGAGCAGATGCTCGAAACGGACATGGGGTTCATGAAATTCATTTATAATAGCCATAGTCAGTAACCCATTACCACAGAAGGAAAGATGGCAGGTGAGAGAATCCCCTCCTTGATGATTAGTTCTCGCACTCTGGGACTCACGATCATTAGACGCAGTTTCATTTCCGAATCAGTGATCCCAGAGCTAACCAGCATTCTGAATAGATTGGTCTGAAGCTTTTTTCTGCTCCCTTCAGCGATGCCTGCCAGTTTTTCGTGGAGTTCTGCCTTGGTGTTGTAATAGAGGTTGAAGTCAGAGATAGTGACCTCAAATTCGTGCCGTTTCACTTTCTCAGCCAACACCTCAAGTGCGAACTCTCTAACAAAATCGTATTTCATGCAGATGGCATACCAAATGATCTGACACTGCTCTTCCCTGGTTCCGTTTGCCAGAATCTCCATCGCTTCTTCAGATAGCTGCTTGATTCTGGTATAGGCTTCAGAATAAATCCTCTTCTGTGCTGCCAGCGTTCTTATCTGTAGGAGATTGTCCTTGATTACGGCATCCTTGACCGCATTCCAGTCCCTATGTTCCAAATACAATTGAGCCAGCAGTACGGAATCGCGGTAGAGTAACGCTGCGGCAGTGATCCCGAAGGTGTAGCCTTTCACTTCTTGGGATTGCCGATTGACTTGGCTTGTTGTTTTACCCACAGGTCCACATCCTCCTTTTTAAACTTCCATAGCCTACCGATTTTATGAGCCGGAAGATCTCTCTCACTCAGCCATTTATACACGGTTTCCTTGGTGACTCCAAGATAAGTGCTTATCTCGTCAACCGAAAGCCATCTGTCTTCCATAATTCTACTCCTTTCCAGATTCCATCGTATCTGGGGACCCCATCAGAATCAGTATAAAATGGGATCATATTGGAATAAAACCAGTATAAAGAGCAGGATTAATTTGTCAATACCAAATCCCAGTACTGAGAATATCATGGGAGTGAAAGTGTGGATAAAGAAAAAAGGGAAGCATACCGTCATATTTGCTTCCCCTCACCTAATCTCACTGTTAATGAGAATCAGGAATGCGCAGGTGTGTATCTTGTTGAGTGACGGTGCGCGAACTAGTAAACTTGCTTACTCTTTTTTGCATCAAGTTCAGCTCGTACATTTAAGTTGCTCCACTTAGTAAACCAGTGGCGTCTGAACACAATTGCATCAATGACTTCTTGTAAATCGGTATCTAAGCCGAAAGATTTCAGAATATCTGTTTTCTCATCATTCCCAATATATGGACAAGATACTAAGTCAAGAAGTAAAAGAACAGATTCTGTGTTTCTTTTATTGGACATCAGATCATTTGCCGCCAATTTCGTAGATGCGATCTTGGTTACAGTGCTCCGAATATTGCTATATCGTTTCTTATCTCTGATGTAGAACAGAATCACGGTTATTTGAAAATAATCCAAATCACATTCAATGTTTTCAGAATACTTGTCTTTTCTCAGCCCTAGATACTTCTCCAGTGTATCCTCTTCAAACCAGTATTGCTTCCCCAATTCCGATAGTACGACTAACAGGTACAAAGATTCAAGTCTAGCATACTTTTTCTTAACATTGCGTTTCAGAACATCGGCTGTTCGATCGAATATTGTCTTATAAACTTGATGTTTAATCATGAAAAACGAATTCTGCCTATTGTTCAATGCCTCTGTTACAAGATTTATTATCCCTGACCATGTCCCATTTTTTACAC
>LSQX01137348.1_pt1 | contig 14873 bp, 17 predicted proteins | sample 654561 | NCBI WGS metagenome assembly LSQX01 (sample SAMN04489861, study PRJNA283612) | anaerobic digester metagenome | isolation source: 4 biogas reactors fed with cattle manure at either 37C or 55C with and... | place: Denmark: Kongens Lyngby | collected 2014 | reverse complement strand
CCTGTGGACAAATCCTCAAGCTCCCATTTTACAATAGGATCATCATCTGCGCAGGTAAGCTCCATATTTATTACCTCATCAAATGGAATTTCACCTGAGATGTTATGTATTGGTCTTGCGTCCTCTTCGCTAAAATATAGGACATTAAAGCCCAGCTCCCCCTTTACCAAGAGCTTGCCATTCATAGCTTTGATTTCACTGATTTTTAAATCTCCCTGCTGTGTTATTATCCGATCTATATCCGGCTTGATATCGGGAACATTAAAATCATCATCTAATGTAAGCTGCAGGGAGCTCTTACATTTCAATTTATTCATATGAATATTCTTTTTTATTAACTCCACTAATATCCCTCCTTGAATTTGGACATACGATTACATGCCTCTGACATATCATATTCATATAAAAAGGGATTTATGATTAGGGAGTAAATAATAAATAAAAAAAGGCCGAAACCATAAGATACTTACGGCTCCGGCCTTTACTTTATATTATCATTGTCTGCACAAAATAAGCTCAACATCCTTGGTTAGAACATCCGTATAGCTATATGACATAGTCCTTACTGGCATGTCAGTACTGCCTTGAGTCTTTACTAGAAAGATACTTGGATATGTCTCGGATATAAAACCTACTGTCTCGTCAATTCTGTGTCTGCCCCTGTTAATTCTGACTTTTACTTTCTTCCCCGTATGGCTTTTTACTGCATTCCGTACTTTATTTACATCCATCTGCTTCATCATATTAACTCCTTACTAATGATTCTATATCCATCGCGAGTCTTGTGCTACTATATGGACATAATACATTGATTTTATTACATATTTCATGCATCATAGGTATTATAGCATAAAATTCTAATATTTGTCAAGAAGTTTTCTGACAATTCAATATAGTTAGATGCATTTTTTAGTAAATTATGCACATAAATAAATCCATTTTTTGTGTTTTTTTATAGAATATTTTTGGCACATAGTTATTTATACCTAGTGCCTTTTAGAATTAATGCACAAAACTATAGGTAGCAATCTAAAAATCACCAGTCAATTTAACTAATTTTTATACAATATATGGACATCAAACTAATTAATAGTACAAAATGTAGTGGTTTCCAGTGCTCTCGGTAATATTTGCATTATCACTACTCAAATACTATCTTTTTATCTATAAACTCAAGTTTTACGACAATATAGGGATAGGTCACACCCTGTGTTACTAAATCATCTTGGGATGGCCCTATCAAATTTGTATCAAAATAGATGGCGTTGTCAGTAAGAAATAGCTCCTCAACAGAGATACTGTAGCCACCGCTGTTCTGCTTACCATATCCTACTACAATATAGAGGGATTCCTTATTGGAATAGTGCATTCTGAAGGGATTTTCCTTCTTTTCGTCTATTATCTCCTTCAATTCTCCCGGTAAATCAGCATCCTCTACAACGGTAAATTCCAAATCCTTTAGCTTTTTTATTTCCGATTCGTCCTTTTTGCATCCACTTAATCCAAAGATTGTAACAATTATTAAAAGAAGCGTTATTATGGTTTTTTGCCTCTTCATTATATCCTCCATAAAAGACTATTATTTAATTAATCTTATGAAGAGTCTGGCAAAATAATTCGTAATCATTATACTAGTCTTGCATTAAGCCCCTGACCGTATTCATCAATAAGTATCGTGGCAAGTATTTATATATAATTTGACACACTTTCCCAAATGCTTTATTTTTAATATATAAAGTGAAACTAAAGATATATTTTAAGGCGCTTAATTAACAAAGGCGGTGAAATTATGGTCGACAATGATGTTTCTACCTTTTTTAATAATGTGTATGATTTGACGAACAGAAAGTTACTCGTTTTTATAACGTCAAAATGTAGTGATACGGAAGATATCAGTGATATTTTCCAGGATACATATATGGAGTTCTATGCCATTCTTGTGAAAAGAGGCGCTACTTATATAAAGAATAGCGAAGCACTCCTTATGAGATTAGCAAGACAAAAAATATCACGATATTATTCGAAAATGGATAGGATCAAAAATTTCTTTCATATTAATATTGCCAGTTATATTGATGATGAACCCACATTTGATTATATGGTAGATGAATTTAATCTTGAAGAGTTTGTTGTTAATAATCAATTAATCGAAGAAGTTTGTCTGTTTTTAATGAAAAAGCAAGAGATTATAAAGAAAATATTCTATCTGTTTTACTATCTTGATATACCAATACCGGAAATAGCATCTATGCTGTCTGTTAGTGAATCATATGTAAAGAATAAACTCTATCGTACATTAAAAGAACTAAGAAAACTATATCAATGAAGGAGGTTATGAAATAAATGAATGAAAAAGATTTAATATCTCAGATTATTAACGATAAAATGCCAAATATAGAAAGTGTAAGAGAGAAATGTATAAATCAACAGCTTCCTACAAAGAAAGATAGAATACAAAATGGACGGCTAAAGAATCTAGCTTTTGTGACATTGTGTTCCTTTATTATTCTCTTTATTTTTAAGGTACCAATAATCAAAGCTGGTGCTAGGAACCTAATTTACCAAATACAAAGGTTAATAACGATTAATGATAATCAAGTAACATTAGGGACCAGAGATTGGATAAACATTACTATTCCAGATGACTTAAGTTTTTCAGAACATGATGGAGATATCTATTATAGCAAGAGATATGGAACCATTAAGGAGTTAGAATCAGATATCCATTATGATTTTCTTGAATTACAAGATGAACTCCCTACAGTAAATAACTTAATATCTTTAAATCTAAAAGAAGATAAATCCGGCAGCATAATAATGATTTTTGACTTTTATAATAATGCCATTGAAGAATCCGTAGATTCTGACGGCATTGTAACCTATCGGCAAAGTAATAGTATTTATTACAAAGATTCTGATCTTAATAGACCATATAGACTTGTAATGAATTTTTCTGTTTCACCAAAATCAGCAATTGAGGAAACCCTTTTACAGGATGGCGTTGATTCTTACTCTTACTTAGCTACTGACTTCGGTCTGACTCAAAATGAAGATGCACGACAAGCATATACTGTAGCAGAGCAATATCTTAGTGATAATCTGAATGTAGAAATTACAATTGTAGAATGCACCCGGTTCACATCTCAGGATACATTAAAACATGACGTTACATTTTGTGCAAGTTTTATATATAATAATGTTGAATATCAGATAGAAGCAAACTCATTACCGTATTTAAAGCAACTTATTGAAAATATGAGATGATTTTCCGGACGCTATAAATCTCTAATAAATTAATAAAGAGGTAATCATGAATAAAAAATTAACTTTAATCTTATTATTAGTAGTAGTATTCGTTGCCTTATTACATGGAAAACAGAGTTATGTAAAAGCCACAAGTGATTATCACCAAAAACTACAACCATATGTAAATGTACTTAATCAACTAAATGAACAATTAGGTACAAATTATGCTTTTCTTACAGAGGAACAACTTCTTTCAGCCAATAAAGATTTAGATGAAATGGTTTCTTATTATACAGCTATGGACCTATCGGAGTTTATGACTTATATATTAAATGCTCATAAATCAACTACCGAAAACAATAACTTTATGTATAATGAAGCAAATAGAGTTATCGTTTCAACATCTCCTATTAATTTACGTGCATATACTAAAGAACATCGATTATATTATTCTTTATACAATTATTTGTTTATTAGTTCAACTGTCTTTTATGCAGATGGTGCAGAAAGATATTCGAGTATTAATAATTATGGTTATGCCTGGGTCAATTATCCATATTATTATATTTATGATTTTTCCCATCAGTTTAAAGATGGAAATACAAAGGTTGATTGTGTGTTTAAGTGTTTTAAGCATCTTGATGAATATTTGATTGATTTAGTTGTTTATACTATACCCGTAGAGTTTAGTGCAGGCGATCCCTCTTACTAAGTTATTCATTACATATTAATAACAGTTGTCCGGAAAATTATTTATTAATATAGCTGTCATATATTGATAGTATTCAATATATGATAGCTATTTAATTTATAATGATGTGTCCAATTTTCTTTACGATACAAATTTTTCATGCTACAATTTAGCTATATTCAAATTACTATTAAGGAGCATATAAAGGTGTCCGGTCAGAATAACAAAAAATTCAATTGGCGTGATAAAAAAACGCTTATGATTCTTACTAGCTCAATAATAATATTTTTACTATGTACTATAGCCTTTTCTACGGCCGTTATCTACATTGTAAATAAAAATAGAATAGATACATCGGCAAATGCAGCCGAATCCTCTGTTATAACCTTTGATGATTCGGTTATTTTACCTGTTCCAACTAGAGAGGCAACTAATACCCCTGCCCCTACTGCCACACCTACACCTAGCCCAACACCAACACCGGAGCCGACACCAACACCGATGCCATCACCAGCCCCGACTCCTACACCGGAGCCGACATCCTCACCTACTCCTTCACCTACGAAAGCCCCCACCCCAACACCGAAGCCAAAAAAGAAAATGCCAAAACTTCTTTCAAACCCAAAGGGGAAACGGGATGAGGAGGGAAGGCTTCTACAGTTTAAGGATCTTCTTGAAGCGAATAGTCATGTAAAGGGCTGGATAAAGGACTCTACCATGGATTATGTTGTGCTTCAACCTTCTAAAAGCAACCCGGAATACTACCTTTTTAAAGATTTCTTCGGGGATTATTATAAGGCTGGATCTTTATTCTTAGATCATAGGTCTTCGGTTGAAGCACCTAGTCAGAATTTTGTAATTCACGGTCACAACATGATTTCTACTCCTGAAAAAATGTTTCATTATATAAAGTTTTATAAGGATGTCAGCTATTATAAAAAGCATCCTATAATCTCCTTTGATACGCTTTATGAGGAGGCAGACTATAAGGTATTTGCAATTATTAAGACTACTCCTAAGGCAAAAAAGGACTATTTCTTTGAATATAGACAGTCCACCTTTAAGGACGCATCAGACTTTCTGAATTTTGTATACCAGATACGAATTCGTTCATTGATTATTGTTGATGACGTTGATATTAACGAAAACGATACTCTGCTTACACTATCTACCTGTTCCTATGAGGTTGATAATGATTATAGAACGGTAGTATTTGCACGGAAAATCCGGGAAGGCGAGAGCTCCAAGGTTAATATGAAGACGGTAAAGGTTAATAAAGCACCACTATATTGTGATGATTGGTATAAACAAAACGGTGGCAAAGCGCCTAAGCTGCCTGCCACCTTTGAAAAAGCTTTAGAAAAAGGAAATATCAAATGGTATAAGCCCCCGAAATAATTGGGCTCCCTTGGAATGAGTTGCCTTAATAACTACATCCATTGAAATGGAAACTTCACTTTTTGCAGCTGTGGGAATTTTTTATTATATTCCTCCACAGCTTCTTTTGGTAAATTCCTAAAAACCTCTGAATCATAGTATTTTCCGTGGATACCCTTGAAACCACCTTCTATTAGTTCTATTCCCATAAAGGCATCGAAGTTCTTTCCCTCGGCTGTTGTAATATTAAAATTATCACATGTCTTAAATCCAAGCCTAGGATAATAGTCATCCTCTCCAAATATAACAATTCCCTTATAGCCTTTATCTGCCGCCAGCCTCATGGTTGTCTTTAATAGCAGCTCACCTACGCCGTAACCCTGCCATCTGGGCTCTACACATAAGGGCCCGAAGGTTATAATATCATGTGCTCTATCCTCACTTACAATCCGTGATTTTGTATACATGATGCAGCCTATTACTTCCCCGTCCTTAAGAGCCACTCTACTTATCTCGGGTATATAATCTTTATGTTGTCTTATCTTATGTACAAGGTAATGCTCATCACATCCCATTTGATGCTTATTCCAGAATGCACGCTGCGTCATTAGCTCTACGTCGTACCAATCCTCTGGCCTTTCCATCCTTATTTCAACTTCATCACGGTTTAATATCGTTTTCTCTTCGGAAAACCAACCGAACTCCAGCCTAACCTCTTTTCTCTGTAAATCATTATTCCTATAACAGCAGGCATCCATACCAATTAAGCTAAAGCCTTCGTGCTGGTAAAAGTCTATGGCATTTACATTACAGGACTGTGTTTCCAATATTATTGCACGTCGGCGCTCTAGCCTTGCCTGCTCCTTGGCCACATCCATTAACGCATGACCTAAGCCTTGCTTTTGATACTCATCTGATACCCAAAGCTCTGTTATCCTTAGGCGATTAGACCATACCTCGATATCTGTCTCAATGGCAGCTACTAAATTACCATCAATTATCACCCCCCAGGCAAAAGCATTTTCATAATGATCCTGATATAGCTTATCTGGAAAATCATATTCATCTGCTGTATGCACTATAGGCTTGCTAGAAGCTTTCTTTTCAATCCCAATATTATAACCCTTCTCAGTTTTATTAACACTAACATCATAGTAACTATCTGTGGTATACCCTATCGGAATAACAGTATCCTTCCAGCTTTCCTTAGGTAAATGTATGATTTCGTATTCCATCTCTTCTCCCCCTTTTTATGTCAGAACATGGTATATCTTGACCTTCCTAACGCACCTATAGCATACTTTTAGCATAATTATATCACCACCTTTTACAAATAAAAGAGGTCGTTGCAAATACTATAACAACCTCTTCTATATTTAAAATAAAATGTACCGATGTTCTAATACAATTATTTTATACAGCTAGTATCTCTACAAGCTCATATCCTACTTCTTCAATTGTTTCCTTTAAAATATCATCAGAGATATCCTTATTAAACTCCACTACTGCATTCTTTCCTTCCAGATTAGCCTTAGCTGATTTAACTCCGTCCAGTTCATTTAGAGCATCTTCTACATGCTTTACACAGTGAGCACAGGTCATTCCTTCTATAAGTAGCTTTTTTGTCATATATATATTCCTCCTTATTTAATAATAATTTTAGTGTATCTAGATAATCCGTAGCAGCTCTATAGCTCTTAATTACCTAGCCGGCTTAAACCTTTTTAAGCGCAAAGCGTTTGTAACCACCGATACAGAGCTTAGACTCATGGCTGCTCCTGCAAACATGGGACTTAACAAAGGTCCTCCAAATACATGAAGAATTCCCATGGCTATAGGTATACCAATCGTATTATAAGCAAATGCCCAGAATAAATTCTGCTTAATATTGCGGATTGTGCTTCTGCTTAGCTGTATAGCGGTAGGTACATCCATCAAATCACTTCTCATAAGAACAATGTCCGCAGATTCCATGGCCACGTCTGTTCCTGAGCCAATGGCTATTCCTATATCTGCCTGCGCAAGAGCCGGAGCATCGTTGATTCCATCTCCAACCATGGCGACCTTACTGCCCTCAGATTGAAGCTTCTTTACTTCCTTAGCCTTGTCTTCAGGTAGCACCTCGGACAAAACCCTGTCTATTCCTACCTGTCTCGCAATAGCCTGTGCGGTTCTTTCATTATCACCAGTAATCATGGCCACCTTAATGCCCATCTTATGAAGGCTTTCGACTGCTCTTTTACTGGTGTCCTTAACTGTATCAGCAACAGCAATTATACCTGCCAGACTACCATCTAATGCTATATACATAGGAGTCTTTCCTTCATTTGCAAGCCTATCAGAGCTATCCTCAAAGCTTTCTAAGGAGATGTTTCTTTCGACCATTAGCTTGCGATTTCCAAGAAGCATAAGCTTTCCTTTTATGGTTACTTCTATTCCATGACCAGGTATTGCTTTAAAGTCTGAGGCCTTCTCTGTCTCTATGCCTATTTTCTCAGCATGTTCGACAATGGCCTCTCCCAGAGGATGCTCTGAGCCCTTTTCCGCTGATGCTGATAGCATTAGAAGCTCTTCTTCTCTTATATTTTCTGCTGTAATAATGTCAGTTACCTTTGGCTTACCCTCTGTAATGGTACCGGTCTTATCTAATACTACTGTATCTATTATATGTGCGGTTTCCAATGCTTCGCCGCTTTTTATTAATACACCATTTTCAGCACCTTTACCTGTACCAACCATGATGGCTGTAGGAGTAGCAAGCCCCAAGGCGCAGGGACACGCAATAACAAGTACCGATATAAATATAGTCAAGGCAAAGGTTGCACTTTCCCCGCTGATAAGGAACCAGGCAAGTCCTGAAAGAATTGCTAGTATTATGACTATAGGAACAAAATATCCCGATATAATATCCGCCAGCTTAGCTATGGGTGCCTTTGATCCTTGGGCATCCTCAACCAGCTTGATAATTTGTGAAAGCGCTGTGTCTTTTCCTACTCTAGTTGCCTTATAATGAATACTTCCATTTTTATTTATAGAGGCACCGATTACTGTATCACCGGAGTGCTTTTCAACGGGAATACTTTCACCTGTCAACATAGATTCGTCTACTGAAGTAATGCCGCTTACTACAATGCCATCCACAGGCATTTTTTCACCGGGCTTTACCACAATAATATCTCCTACCTCAACCTCATCTATAGGAATTTCTATCTCACGGTCATCTTTTATGATAGTTGCTGTCTTGGGAGCGAGACCCATAAGCTTTTTGATTGCCTCCGAGGTCTTTCCCTTTGATACAGTCTCAAAATACTTACCAAGTGTAATAAGTGTAAGAATTACCGCTGCAGATTCAAAATATAATTCCATAGCATATTCTGTTTTTCCCTGCAATATCTGTACTAGCGCAAAAATGCCGTATAATACAGCCGCACTGGTTCCGATAGCAATTAGTGAGTCCATATTGGGGCTTCCCTTAAAAAGTGTTTTAAATCCTACAAGATAATAGCGATATCCAACCGCTACAACAGGAATTGTAAGAATAAGCTGCGCAATGGCAAAGGCTGCGGGATTCATCATGGGATCTATAAATTCAGGCAAGGGAAGCCCAACCATATGTCCCATGGAGATATAGAGTAAAGGCACAGTAGCCACAAGTGAAATAATAAACCTAATCCATAGAGACTTTTGCTCCTTTAGCTTACTGTCCTTATCTGTATCTATAGTAGCTTCTTCTTCAACCGCCTTATAGCCTGCCTTTTCAATTGCATTCTTAATATCAGAAGCTCTTAGTTTAGAGGGCTCATAGCTAATCGATAGCTTTTCAGTGGCCAGATTTACATTGGCACTAGATACACCATCAAGCTTACCTGTAACCCGTTCAACAGCTCTGGCACATGAGGCACAGGTCATTCCTTCAATATTTAATGTTTTTGATAATGTCTCTGTAAGAGCCTTATAGCCCGCTTTATCTACGGCCTTTTGAATTGCTTCTTCAGTCACCTTATTCTCGTCATATTCCAATGTAAGCTTTTCAGTAGCCAGATTTACATTAGCACTCGATACACCCTCTAGCTTACCGGTAACCCGTTCTACTGCTCTGGCACATGATGCGCAGTTCATTCCTTCTATTTTAAATGACTTGTTTGTCATAATTAGCCTCCATTTCTACCATGTATATGCATAGATTGAAAGTAGTTTTCTTTCAGTCTACTCTATTAACTAGTCGATTACTTCCCTGTAATCTTGGATAAAATATTAATAATCTCATTAATCTTCTCATCGCCCTTATCATGCTCAAAGGCTTCCTTAACACAGTGGTTCATATGCTGTCTGAGTATCAGAAGGTTTGCTTTTTTTAATAAGCCCTGAGCCGCAATAATCTGATTGGATATATCAACACAATATCTGCCCTCTTCAACCATGTTTATAGTTGCTTCAATTTGACCTCTTGCAGTCTTTAGAGCCAGTAGTGCGTTTTTCTGCTCTTTATTCATTATTTCCCCTTTCCCTTAACATAATGTGTTAGTTACTATATGTTATCTTATCTTTTAGATTATTATTTATTTTATTAACTATGCTTATTCTTATTGTACCCCACCCCCCTGGGTAGGGGTGTGCTTCAAGTATACTTTTTTATTTTAAATATGTCAAGAATAATTTTTTCCTCTTTGTGAAATTTATTTTTTCCTCTTTGTGAAATTATTTATTAATAAGTAATGAAATATTTTAGAAAGAGGAGGATAAAACATCATGTCAACAAAGAATTATTCTTGTCCTGTCTGCAAAAGCAAGGACCTTTATCTTAAGCATGAGGCCAGCTATGTGTATTCCTATATACTGGATTCTGATGTACCCGGAATGAAAAATACAGAAATATTCTCACCCTTTTTATATGACCGAAGGGAACAGACAGAATCATCTGAATATATAGAATGTGAAAAATGTAAAAGTAGATTTCAGAGTGATGTATTATATGGAGCATTGAATGAAAGTGACTTTACTTTCTATGATTAACGTGTTAATGTAGTATATACGCAAGATAAGGGGCCCTTTCTCCTGTCTTAATACTTGCCTTAAAGGAGTACATCATGAAAAATCATAAAGCAGCCATAAAGGCTGCTCTTCCTCATACCATACCTATACTGTCAGGCTATATTGTTCTTGGCTCGGCTTATGGAATCCTTATGAATAGTAAGGGAATTCCTTTGATTTGGACAATCTTTTCTAGCATATTTATATATGCGGGTTCCATGCAATTTGTAACTGTTGCTTTACTTGCAACCGGTTTTGATCTTATAGGTGCCTTTATGATGACACTTATGGTAAATGCAAGACATTTGTTCTACGGTATATCCTTTCTGGGGAAATACCGTAACATGGGACAAATAAAGCCTTATCTGATATTTTCTCTGACTGATGAGACCTTTTCCTTACTTTGCAGCGCAAAGCCGCCATTAGATGTGCCAGAAAAATGGTTTTATTTTTACATATCCTTGCTTAACCATATATATTGGATATCAGGGTCAATCCTTGGAGGAATTCTAGGCGGTCTGCTTCAATTTGAAACCCGGGGGTTAGAATTTGTTCTTACCGCTTTATTCGTGGTTATATTTATTAGCCAGTGGAAGTCTGTAAAAAACCATATTCCTGCCATTATCGGTGTTCTAAGTGCGGTGGTTTGCAGATTAATTTTTGGTCCTTCCGACTTTATCATTCCATCAATGATCGTAATTCTTCTTTCAGTAACCTTACTTAAGGAGCCTACCGAAAGGAGAAGCCTAAAATGAATTATACCAATACTCAGTTATTCCTATTCTTCGGTCTGGTCAGCCTCGGTACCATACTTACCAGAGTATTACCATTCATACTGTTCCCTGAAAATAAAAAAATACCAAAGTACATAACATATCTTTCTGATGTACTTCCCTATACAATAATAGGCATGCTGGTGGTTTATTGCCTTAAGGATATTTCCTTTAAGGTACATCCTTATGCTTTGCCCGAGATTATAAGCATTGCGGCTATTACCATCCTACATCTATGGAGAAAGAACACTCTTCTAAGTATAGGTGTAGGGTCCCTTCTGTATATTATATTGATACAGTATGTATTCGTGTGACCAGTACCAGGTAGAGTGACACCTGGTACCAAAATAAATAGGCAGTATCAAAATTCTAACTTTCTGATACTGCCTTACGTTTTTTACTTTTTGTATGAGTCTTATTTATTTATAAAATTGCGTCTATTGAGAGTCTTTGCTCCTTTGATAAGTCGATAAAGGCATTACCACAGCGTATAACAGGTCTTGATAAGGATAGCTTATTAATCATTACAACCTCTCCTTCACGGCCATCACTTAGGCGTACCGCATTATGAAGATAGGACTGTACAATTCGCTCCAGGAATATCATTAGATATCCAGGATCATATTTTAAGAAGCCGTCCCGTTCAAAATTCTCCACAACATCGAAGGGGCATATTGCCTGTCTATAAGTCCTGTTAGAGGTCATAGCGTCATATACATCCGCGATAGCTATAATCTTAGAAAAATCCTCTATCTGATTTGACTTAAAACCATTGGGGTATCCAGTTCCATCGCATTTTTCATGATGCATAAGAGCGGCATACTTAATCCTAATATCCAGATTCATATCCTTTAATACCTGATAACCTTTGATGGAATGCATCTTCATCTCTTCAAACTCATCTTCGGTAAGTCTTGCTGGTTTTGAAATAATATGCTTAGGTATCAGCATTTTTCCGATATCGTGAAGAAGACCGGCTTGAGTAAGTATTTTTGTCTCTTCCTTTGACATCTTTAGCCAACCCGCAAAAATACTACATATTAGGGAAACATTAAGGCTATGAACATATGTCATATCGTCATAATTACGGATTCCGTGTAGCATTTCAAATATATGGGTACCATTTCGTCCTTCTTTAAGAATCTTGTCCGTTTCCTCCAACAGACTATCTAGGTCGGTTTCACTGCCGCCATCAATAATACTCTGAAAGCTATCTTCTACCTTTCCGACCGATTCAACATATGTACGGTTAAACTTCTTAAATTCCGGAGTGCTTCTTAGCATTTCTATATAGGATTCTTCCTTATGGGGTTCTTCGTCAGGTTGTCCATCATACACATGTAATCCGTATATGTTATAGAAACGAAGCCTAGTAATCATCCGTTCATCAAGCTTTGTACCCTTTGTTATAATTAATTGATCACTAGAAGAATATATGTCGGCAGCAACCACCATGCCTATTACCACCTCATCAGTACGTATCCTAACAGCTTCCATTTGCCTTCACCCCAACTTTCCTTAGTATAACCCCACTACCCCAAGTATACAATTTAATGCCAATAATTACAAGGGTTTCTTTCAATATACTAGAGCAATATAGACAGCTTAAAGCTCAATAATTATATCATATAAATCATCAACAGTAGCAGCGATACGATCCGCTCCTGCCTCCTTTAGCTCTTCCTCACTTCCAAAGCCATATAAAACTCCTATAGATGCGATTCCTGCTTCCTTAGCACCCAGGATATCATACTTGCGATCTCCTACCATGACTACCCTTTCAGGATTCGTTATAGAGTTCTTCTCCATGGCATACTTAATAACAGCATCCTTACTGGCTCTCCTATCATCAAATGTTGCCCCGCATATATCATCAAAATAATGCTCCAGATGGAAGCTTTCTAATACCTTAACTGCTAGCTCCTCTGGTTTTGAAGTAGCGACTATAAGATATTTTCCTGCCTGCTTAAGTCTGGTAAGAAGACGCTCCATTCCATTATAAACTTCATTTTCGTGGATACCCTTTTTCCCATAATATTCTCTATACTTTTCAACAGCCCTTTCGGCTTCCTCCGGATTAAATCCATAATGCTCCATGAATCCTTCTCGCAATGGCGGCCCGATATGCTTTGTGAGACTGTCTAAATCATCAATATAAATACTCATTGCTTTTAGTGCATATTGCACCGATTTTGTTATACCCTCCTTAGGGTTAGTAATCGTACCATCTAAGTCTATCAAAACGTAGTCCATTATTCTTTTCCTTTCATTAACTTTTTAGGCTAATAAATGTTTTAATTATCTTGAGTTTTTCTAACCTGCTTAATATTTTTCTCAACCAGCTTTCTGGAAATCATTATCTGGTGTTCACAGCCTTTACATTTTAGCCTAAAATCCATACCCGTACGCAAAATCTCCCATTCGCTACTTCCGCATGGGTGGGGTTTCTTTAATTTAATTATCTCACCAACATGTAAATCCATGCTTCTTTCTCCTGTCACATTTGTAGAAATGTATATGTAATGACATACATTTCTCTATTCTCTTAGTATACCATATAATTTATACCTTTAAAATGCAATTTTTCACTTGCATTTTAAAACCATATGTAGTAGTATGGCTATAGGCATAACATAGTTTTCATTACTATGTCATGTAGGTTTTAAACCACCTCATGAATATTACCTGCTAGATTACAAAAATATTGTTTATACTAGCTAGCTGAAAGGAGTCGTTTATATGAAAGCAAAGATTATGAAGGCTAAGGATCCGGGAAGTGCTGTTACACATTTTATAGGTTTATTGATGGCGGTTTTCGCATCAACTCCTCTTTTGATTAAAGCAGCGTCAAATCCGGGTCATATCCATATTATTTCCCTGGGAATATTTATTCTAAGCATGATTTTATTATATGTTGCTAGCACTATTTATCATACCCTGAACATATCGACTAAAATTAATCGAAGACTAAAAAAATTTGATCATATGATGATCTATATACTGATAGCTGGCACCTATACTCCTATATGTATGATTGCATTGGGGGATACAGTTGGTATTGCGCTTCTAGGTATCATATGGGGTTTGGCTACTTTAGGCATCATAGTGACAGGATTTTGGGTTAACTGTCCAAAATGGTTCTCCTCTGTAGTGTATATTGCCATGGGCTGGACCTGCGTTCTGGCATTTACTCAGATAATCAATTCTTTACCTGCTGCTGCCTTTTATTGGCTGCTTGCAGGAGGTATCATATATACAATTGGAGGGGTAATTTATGCTCTAAAGCTTCCCATATTTAACAAAAGACATAAATACTTCGGCTCACATGAAATCTTTCATCTATTTGTAATGGCAGGTAGCCTATGCCACTTCATATTAATGTACAAATATATAGCAATTATGCCCTAAGGCCAGATAAAGCAATCCGCCCCTTACTACGAAAGAGGCGGATTGTCATATCTATGTTAAGCAGCCGAATAGTTCTGGTAAGGTATCAAGGCAGTAATCTGTTCACACTCAGTATGAGGTAAAAAGGGATTCGGTTGCGAATAATCTAGATATGTATTCCATCCCACTATTACTGACTTTACCAAATTATTAATTACTATATTATACTCTCAGAGATATTTATTGTGACTCTATCAAAAACTTATATTTTCTAGTCAGTTAGAGCTCTCATCTAAGTTTTATTCATTAACATGAAGACGCTCAAGTAGCTCCTTACGCTGAGCTTCATAACCCGGTTTTCCCAATAG
>LSQX01009788.1_pt1 | contig 14874 bp, 11 predicted proteins | sample 654561 | NCBI WGS metagenome assembly LSQX01 (sample SAMN04489861, study PRJNA283612) | anaerobic digester metagenome | isolation source: 4 biogas reactors fed with cattle manure at either 37C or 55C with and... | place: Denmark: Kongens Lyngby | collected 2014 | reverse complement strand
CTCTAACAGATATGCAATCGAGATTTCTCAACATAACTTGATATTGATTGAGGTATTTTTGATCAATAGCTGTTAAGCCAATACTTGATGCATATGAAATCCGTAATGTATCCCTTTCTTTTACAAAATCGAGGAAATACGCAGGATTGACACCTTCCGCCATTTCAGGATTCCATATTAAATCACTTCCTGCAATATAGCATTCTGCTTTCGGATAATGAAGTAATAAATCATCGTAATTATAAAATGTTTTTTTTGACAGATTTAAATACTTATCTCGAAACCTGAAAAAATTCTTTCTTCTTTTTATACGTAACCATATTACAAGTATCCTATGAAAAATGTTCTTTATAAGTTCCATAGGATTATCTATAGCTTTTTTCCAATTGATATATTTAGTAATCATATTGTGTTTCTCAATTCTTGAAAATCTATAATCAAGAATTTGAACTTGATAAGCATATTTTCTAAATAGCTCTTTAGTTGCATATGCCTGCAACATAGCACCATAATTTATCGGTGTATGAAAGGTTATTATGACAATCTTCATTTTTTCCCTCAAAGCATTACTCATAAATAATATTAAGAACCTTATTGCTCGAATTCAATCGCTCACGCAATAGTTCGCTTAATTGAATGACGGCTATACTTCCTTTTTGTAAACCGACAAATTTATAATGGATAACAATTCCATTCCCTATTTTTTCTTCCGTGATTTCAGGCACATAGTCAGATCTTATAATTAAATTATCTTTTAGGTTATTGGATGGATTACCCATCGATATGGAGCCATAATTTAGTATTTTCTCCGGTAACAGCTCCTTATTGCAAGTTTCCTTCAGCGTGATAACTACCTCATTTTCCTTTATATAAACATCCTGGCCTGAAATATCAAACACATTACCATTCAGAAACAATTCATACTTCCATTGCTTTTTAGCAAGAAATAAAAGATCATCCTCTTCCAGTACCTCATATAATCTTTTTTCGAAGTACTTTTCATTCAGGTCTTTTATTTTATTAACTAAATCTTCTTCTTTTTGGTTTAATTCTTTTTCACGATTAATATAGAATTCCGAAAGAGAATTTGAATATGTTTCAATCTGCCGCATTCGATTTAAAAGGTTGATGTTCAAAATGCAAAAAATAATTAACGCAGTTCCCAGAAATGCAATAATTCCATACAGCGCTTTTCTGGAAATCTTCTTTTTCATTTTTATTTTTAACATGATATTATTGAATTTGAACATTTCTCTGATATTCCCTTTCAAATGAACCGGCCTCGTAATCCTTAATCCTTACAGTTAATACATAATCTCCTTCTTTTTTAGGTATCCATACACAGGTGTTCAGAGGAGAAAAACTCTGGATAACCTCGCGGCCGTAATTCTTGCTGCTGAATGAAAATTCATAGAGAGGAGTATCTATTCCGTCAACATTGATGAATATTTTTTGAATGCTCCTTTTCTCAAAGTCCCCTTGTATCTGAATGCCATCTGAAGTAATGTTTTTGAGGTTGTGATCGATGATTTCAACTGTTTTATAAACCAGATCCTCGTATGATCCTGAAGAGGAATCTTTTATTTTTATTTGAAGAATATAAATACCTTTTTGCGCAGGCGTCCAATCCTTTCTTAAAACTGAGTATTTCGAATAATCCTGCAGTAATTGCCATCCGATGCCATTATAAACTGAGAATGAGTATAATAACTGTTTACCGCCTTCTGCTTCAACCTGTAAATTAATTGGTGTATTAATATAAATCTTTCCATTCTCAGTTTTAGAACTATTTATTTGTATATCGCGAATACGGATTGAACCATATTTTTTTTCATATTTATAAGGGATGTTTATTTCCTTAACAATTTGGTCTTCTAAAATATTCGATCCCTTTTCATAAACCTGAACCATAAGGTTATAAACTCCTGATTTGGTTGGATACCAGTTGCAATACGGGTTGGTTCCTTCTTGTAGGACCTTCATACTGGTTGCAGTTTCTCCGGCAATAAATTTATACTTAACATTGACATTATCCGCTCCGGGTACTGCTATTACAGCTTTTAATTCAGGATCAATAATTACATCCTTTAATGTAGGATAAATATAAGAATGATCCACTACCTGATACTGTATGATTGTTTCCAGATAATTTTGCGGGTTCGCCACCTCTCTGATACAGGCCAGTATTATATATTTACCGTTTTTTGTCGGTGTCCAGGACAGTGTATTGTCTTTTGAGAAAGAATAGGTTAATGGAAGCCAACCCCTATCATTCCAATTATAAAAAAATTGATATTCCAAATCATCACGCTGGCATTCAAAGGTAATCATTTCGGTAACATTAGCCTCTGCAAGTTTTGATTCTATATGTGGCGCTATGATTTGATTTATTTTAAAATCACTAAAATAACTGACAACAAAGTCCCGGGTTATAGTTTTTACAGTAGCAGCCGATAATATATTCCTATACAGAATTAGGATTGAATACTGGTCATTGTTTGATGGAGAAGGTTCATATGTAAAAGAATTTTTAACAGAGGGAGCATTATTGATGATGAGTTTCCATTCATTCAGCTCTTTTATCCATACCTGATAATTGCATGCTTCAATAACAGGTACATTTACCTGAAAACGAAGCTTTTTGCCATCAATCTTATTGATCTCAATATCCGAAACCCGTTTTCCTTCCGATAGGATGGCAATACTTCCGGCATCCGACGGCAGTACTTCCGATGCAGCAAATGAATTAGCAGGAAGTAAGTATATTATAACTAAAACAATTATGATAAATTTATTAACTCTTATATTTGTTCACCCTCTTGTAAAAATGCAATCAATTAGCAATGACAGCTTCGCTTTTGTTTATCGCAATACAGAGTATGCGTGGGAATTCTCAGCAGAAATTCTCTTTATACCACTGATAGGTTTGCTGAATTCCCTTCCTTAAGGGGATCTCAGCTTTCCATCCAAGCCTGTTTATTCTGGAAACATCAAGAAGCTTCCTGGGAGTGCCGTCAGGCTTGGTTAGATCGTGAACAATATTTCCGCTGTAGCCGACAATATCCTTTATTATTACTGCTAATTCCCTAATTTCAATGTCTTCTCCTGTCCCCACATTCAAATGCATTTCATCTGAGTAATGAATCATCAGAAACAAACAAGCATTGGCCAAATCATCTACATGAAGAAATTCTCGTTTAGGTTTACCCGTACCCCATATTACAACTTCCTTATCTCCACTTTCCGCGGCACTATGGAATTTCCGGATTAAAGCAGGCATTACATGGGAGTTTTCAGGGTGAAAATTATCATTCATACCATATAGATTCGTTGGCATTGCCGAAATAAAGTTACAACCATATTGCCTTCTATAAAACTTACAGAGTTCTATGCCTGAGATTTTGGCAATAGCATAAGCTTCATTGGTCGTCTCCAGATATCCGCTCAACAAGTATTCTTCCTTAATGGGTTGTGACGCCATTCTCGGATAGATGCATGAGCTGCCAAGAAATAGAAGCTTTTTTACACCGTTCATGTATGATGAGTGGATCAAATTCGATTCAATCATCAGGTTTCGATAAATAAATTCAGCAGGGTAGGTATTATTGGCATATATTCCTCCAACCCTGGCAGCTGCAATAAAGACATAATCGGGCTTTTCCATTTTGAAGAATGCTTCAGTATCTGCCTGTCTGGTCAAATCCAGTTCTTTAGAGGTTTTCGTGATAATATTGTTATACCCATTCCTAATTAACGCGCGAACAATTGCAGATCCCACCATACCATTATGACCTGCAACATATATTTTATCATTTTTTTGCATGTATTTCCCCTTCTCTGAATTAATCAAATTCGGTATGACATTTTTCTTCCCTAAAAACTATTTTCATATCTGATTCAACCATCAACTTTACTAACTCTTCAAAAGATGTTTTAACTGGATTCCACCCGAGAAGTTTTTTCGCCTTTGAAGGATCACCAAGAAGTATGTCAACTTCAGTAGGCCTGAAATACTTGGGATCTACTTCAATGATTACTTTTCCTGTTTTTTTATCAATGCCTTTTTCTTTAATTCCTTCACCTTGCCAGTCGACATTAATACCCGCATATTGGAAAGCAAGCGTACAGAATTCCCGGACAGAATGAGATTCTCCGGTTGCTATTACAAAATCATGAGGTTCATCATGCTGAAGCATTAACCACATACACTCAACATAGTCTTTTGCATAACCCCAATCTCTTTTGGCGTTTAAATTGCCGAGATAAAGGCGATCCTGCTTGCCTTGTGCAATCCTTGCCGCAGCCATTGTAATCTTTCGGGTTACAAAGGTTTCTCCTCTTCGCTCAGACTCGTGATTAAACAATATCCCGTTAACTGCGAACATATTATAAGCTTCACGATAATTTTTAACAATCCAGAACGCATATTGTTTTGCAACAGCATAAGGGCTTCTGGGATAAAACGGGGTTGTTTCCTTTTGCGGTATTTCCATTACCTTACCAAAGAGCTCGGAAGTGGAGGCCTGATAGAAACGACATTTATTCTCCAGACCTAGAAAACGTATTGCCTCCAATATCCTTAATGTGCCTATCCCATCGGTGTCAGCCGTATATTCAGGAACCTCAAATGATACCTTCACATGAGACTGTGCAGCAAGATTATAAATTTCATCCGGTTCAACCTGGCGAATTAATCGAATAATATTGGTTGAATCAGTCATATCTCCGTAATGAAGATAGATTTTTCTCTCAATGTGCATATCTTTAATTAATTCATCAATGTAAAGATGCTCTATCCTTCCGGTATTGAATGAAGAGCTTCGACGTATAATTCCATGAACCTCGTAACCCTTATTTAGTAAAAACTCGGCAAGATAAGAACCATCCTGTCCTGTAATACCTGTAATTAACGCTCTTTTTCTCATTTTTATCACCCATCTTTATTTGATGTTCAGCCATCGGATAGTTTTAACTCTCTGCTTATATGCTTTTCTGACTGATATGTCGTCATTAGAAAACACGCGATTAATATTAGATTCATATAATGTTGTGATTTTTTTGATAACAACCTTGACCACACAATGTAACCATGCGATAGGCAGCAATATCTTTTTCATTCGGACATAGTTTAGTTGCGCTATATTTTCTTTAATTTCATTGATGAATATTTTAAAATTTTCCTTATTCTTATTTATACCGTATTGAGCAAATTTATTTACCATAATCCTTGTATAATTTTTTTTACCAAAGACTCCGGAGTCAAATATCTCATCCACTAAACAATCAATATACTTTCTATTCTTATTACAAAAGTTTGATACATCATCAGGAACACGTATATTAAACAAGATCAGGCATATGGACAAAATAGAATATAGAAACTTCTCCAGCTTAAACATTTGAGCATATGCAATGACTTCGTCCCAATTAATTTCTTTATTGTGAGTTATAAACAGAGCGATATCGCATACTTGCCTGATTCCGAAACCGGAATCTATCATATGTTCCGCCATATGGAGCATTAAAAAAATCAGATTATCCTCAATCTTCAGCGTATATAGGGGTATTCCGTAATTCAAAAATGGTACAATACCATCCCAAACACGATTTTCGAAATTCTCGGAGAATTGAAGATTATACAACTCATTTGTAAGTCTCCTATGGAGTTCAATCGGCATACAGCCTTTTTTTATAAATTGAATGTGTACTCCATTATCAACATTTGCAGTATATCCAAGATTGACCATAATATCTTTTGCTAAATCAAAATCCTTGGGATTCACCAGAATATCAACATCGCTCATTGTCCTCATCTCAGGTTTTGGGTATAATGTCCTAAGATGAGAGCCTTTAAGTAATATGATCTTTATACCCTTCTCTGTTAATTGTTTCAGTGCATACCTGACTACTTCAAAATGCCTTATTTGGCTCATACTCTCTATTACCGAAATTTTATAAATATCAGTGTAAAGATTATCATCACGTCGCAAAAAATTTACAAGAGAGTTAAAAATCAAACCGCATATTTTATGCGCTTTAGCTTCTTTTATCATCTCTTCCAAATCATTCTTCGTATACGAACTTATAGACTCACTGTTTTGATTAAATAAAGATAAATTAAGAAAATGAATTATTAATCTCTGATGGATCTTCAACTTCTATCCCTTTCCATAACGAGATTTTTCTCTTCACTAAATAAAAAAAGAGTCCGTAGACTCTTTTAGTAGTAGAACTATATATTACTGGAAAACTTTCGACTTGGGGTAAACCGATAATGTTTTATTTTTCGTTTCACTATTATAGGTGCTTGCTAAAAGCTTTATTGATTTACCTTCTCCGTTTTGCACATTTTCAACTAAATACTTGGTTGTTTCCGATAAGCGTAAAACAATATCACTGACATTGCTAAACTCATTATCCTTTATTGTAATGTTATCATTCAGTTCGTTAGCAATAATTCCTCGATACACATTTATGAACTTGTTATTTTTTATAACATTATCCGTTGTATAACGCGGATCGCTGCAGTTTAGCTTTACGCTTTCACCATACATATTCTCAAACGTATTATTTGAGATAAGGTTATGACTGGATTGGTTATCGGTTTTCGGTATAAACAGCACACCATGATACCATCTTGATTCATCTCCGATGTTTTTAACGTAATTCCCGGTGAACTCCGAATTTGAAACCACTTCAAAAGTAAAGGCAGTACGTTTGGTATCATGAATATAATTATTTCTAACAATGATATAACAGTCGTCAATAATTGTTGAAGATACTGCCAATGCAGTATGTCCGGTTTCTGATATATCATTGTTTTCTATCACTGTATATCTGTTGTTACGATCATGGCATATTCCATATGAACCTGTTTTACTTATTTTATTACCCTTAATCAAGCCATATTCATTCCAATCGTTAAACAGGACACCATGCTCGATAGTACCGGTAATTGTGTTATCCGATATAACTGCATAATCACTGTTGCGCAATACCCTTATTCCAACCTTTGAGGAATTGATGATATTGTTAATAATACTAGCTTTCTTCGTTTTTAGGAAGTATGTAAATGTGTCAGTATTATTACCGAAGCTGTCCTGAACAGTTACATGAGTACTGTTCTCGGCATAAACCCCGTGTCTGATATCATGAAACTCCACGTTTGATATATTTATGTTTCTGCTATTCTTTAATCGGATGGCTGCGGTATTATCATCTAAAGTGTTGGTAAACTTTATATTATTGATTGTAATATTTTCTCTGAACTCAACCACACCGGCATAATACCCATCAGTTACTTTATATTCATCCTTTAATTCATCCTTCAGAACAAGCGTTGACCCTTGAATATCAACAACCTCATTAAATTCAAAGTTGTTATCGGCAACTAAATAGTCAACTTTACCATCAATCAGAAGCTGATCCCCAATGGCAAACTGACTTGCATCTGCCACCTGTATTACTTTTTCAGACTTTACAGCATCTTTTGTAAGGGGAATCTCCTGTTTTACTTTCCCCTGTAAACTTAACATTATTTTCTTATCTGCATTCATTTGAAAGGTCGTTTCATTTCCAGTCAAAGTTATATTGCTTGGAACTTCAACTTGTTCATTTATGATATAGGTACCTGAATCAAACAGCAGTGTACCTTCTCCCTGCTGTTGAATCGTTTTTAATGCGCTGCGTAATTTAGCTGATATATCTGTTTTCCCATCTGGAATAATATTAAAATCCGATGCATAATACACAGTTTCCTCAGCAGCTCCTGCCAATACGATTTGAGGAATCGATAGATTTAGAGCAACAAGAAGCATTAACCATGGCAGTATTTTTTTCCTCATAAAAATAACTCTCCTTTGGAAGCTGGCTGCCATCCCAGTTAATCTGGGGAAGACCCTTTAGCTTTGCGTCCTGGCCTTTCGACCAGTTTGCCTTTATCAGTAATAAGCTATTTGCTTTACTTATGAGTATTCTGTTAAAAGTTTGAACTCTCTCTCCTTACTAACAAAATATATCACATTTCTAACAATTTCTTACCACCTTATTTATTTCTGAAACAATTTTTATGTAATTTTTTCATATAAATAGTCATAACCCTGTATAAGTGCGACGCTGGTATGTTCCCAACTCAGCTTCTGAATAATCCTGTCTCTTCCGATCCGGCCCATTTCCTCTCTTTTCTTTTTATCTTCCAATAACAGTAGGATCTTGTCGGCCAAATCGATAGGATCATTGGGCTTGGCATACAAGGAAGCTTCATCCGCTGAATAGCGCCCCTCCGTCAAATCAAATTGTACAATGGGCTTTGCCAGGGCCATATATTCAAGAATTTTGTTCATTGTAGATTTGTCATTCATTTCATTGAATTCATCAGAGTTGACACATACATCTGAAGTATTCAGGTAATCAAGTAAAAGCTCATCAGAAATTCTTCCAGTGAATTCAACAATGTCATCGAGATGCATTGAGCTGCATTTTGCCATGGCTTCATTCAGGTATGGCCCGCCGCCACATATCCCAAAAAAGATGTCTTCCCTTTTCTTATCGAACTTGATATATCTGGCAGCTTCAAGAAGATAATCAATACCTTCCTGCTGCCCGATTACTCCAACATAACCTACCATATATTTTTTCCCGCGTTTGATTTCCGGTTTCGGTTCTTGAATCCTTAATCTTTCAAGTTTGGGGCCGCTTCTTAAAACAAAAACATCTTCTTTACTTTTTTCACCTCTTGTTACAGCAATTTCTTTGTATGATTCATTTGTGACAAAAGAAATAAAGGCATTTTTGTAATTTAACCTCTCAAATAACAATTGAAGCCTATAAATAAAATTCTTCTTTTTAAATTTTGCATAATATAACTCGGGACATATATCATGATGATCAAAAATATACTTCACACCATATTTTCGAAAAAACCATGCCACAATAAAAATATTATCCGGAGGGTTGCAGCCGTGAATGATATCAAAGCCTACCTCCCGATGAATTTTTTTTGCCAGGCGGATTTCCTGCTTAAGAGAATACAGGTATTCCCTTAAATACCCAATAAACCCATTGCCTTCGACAGGCAGATCATGTCTATAAATATGGACATTCTCCAGGTACTCGTATTCTTTCGAATACCCCTTTCCTTTTGGGCAGATTACTGAAACAATATAATTATTTCTGGCAAGTGTCGTTGCTTCCTGCCATACTCTGGTATCGAACGGAACAGGAAGATTCTCTACAACTATTAGAACTTTACGCTGTCTGATGTCCATTACACGCTGCCTCCAAGGCATTAGTACCGGTAACCCAGCTTATGCCCTCATATTGAACACCATCTTCAACATTCTGCCACATTCTTACCAAATCGACAAATTGCTTGTCTGGATAATTCTTAATGATGTCCACAAATTCTTTTTCTTTATTAGAAATAACGATGACCTCGGATTGTGAAATTACTTCAAGCAAATCATTGGAAATGTATTGCTGAAGATGAGGGAGTTTCGCATCAATGAATTCCTTATTCGTACCTGTTAATTCCGATAATTTTACATTTTTATCATAAATCCTTAATTCATATCCCTTTCCAAGCAATCTTTCCGCAACATCTACAATGGCGCTGTTTCGCAAATCATCTGTTCCCGGCTTAAAGCTTAGTCCTAATATACCAACTTTTTTCTTCTCTTTACTGATGATAATATCAAGTGCATTCTGCTTTTGAATTTCATTACTTTGTTCAATTCCATTGATCACCGGTACATTGATATACAAATCACTCGCTAAAGTTTTTAGCGCTCTGGTGTCTTTGGGTAAACAGGAACCGCCATAAGCAAAACCAGGCATCAGATAGTATGGTGAAATATTCAGTTGCTTATCTTTACAGAATATTTCCATTACTTTATGGCTATCAATTCCCAGTGCTTTGCAAATATTTCCGATTTCATTGCCAAAAACAACTTTTAAGGCATGGAATGTATTATTAACATACTTCATTATCTCTGCAACTTTTATATCCGTACAGACTTTTTCACCCGGAAGATCTTTGTATATCTCCATCATTATTTCACATGCATAATTATGGTCATACCCGATTAAAGTAATAGGCGGATGAAAATAGTCATTTACCGCAGTGCCTTCTCTTAAAAACTCAGGGTTCGATATAACGGAAAAATGAACATTCCGTTGTTTACCGGAAGCTTTTTCAATAATTTCTCCCACCTTTTGGTTTGTCCCGGGTAAAACGGTACTTCGAATCGCAATTGTATGAAAGCTGTTTTTCTCCTTCAACGCATTCCCAATTTGCTCAGCCACTTTATAGATATAACTTAAAGTCAAATGACCATTTTTTGAACTTGGTGTTCCTACTGCAATAATTGAAACTTCCGTTGCAGAAACAGCATCACATACTGAGGAAGTTGCACATAAAGTTTCGGCCTTAACGGTGCTCTCAATTAATGTATCAATATCTTTTTCAATGATAGTTGGTTTGCCTTGATTGATCAGGGCTATTTTAGCAGGGTTCACATCAACACCAATAACATGATGACCCATGGATGCCAGACAACCGGCACTTACACAACCTACATATCCCAAGCCAAAAATACTGATTTTCAAAACAATACCCTCCCAAAATCTATTTTTTTGCATTCGTTCTGAATAACATAATTATCGTTAAGTTTTACTGGAGCATTGATGGATAATAAAGTTATAATTTGGATGTTACCATCGCCAAAACCATGAACTTTTAGAGCTTTACTTTCTTCTTTGCTGGCATATTGCTTTGAAATCCAACAATCATCAACAACAAAAGGTCTGTTCGATACTGCATGCACATAATTTTTCTTTGATGATAGCACTGCCTCATATTTATTTTTTTGTTGAATATCGATATCACTGTTCAGGCAATATGTCATCGTATATTTATATTTTTTCTTGGATTCCAAAGTATCAATAATAATAAACAAGTCGGGCTTATAAAAGAAAATATGCCTTCTATGCACCATGTCCTTATATCCATCATGATGGGCTATCACTTCATCACATTCTTCATTCGTTTGGAAATTATCCAGATATGCATTTGCCCTCTTTCCCCATAAAAACGAGCCTTGCATTTCAGATTGATCCATTCCATTTATTTCTATTGTATTATGATGGATGGTTTTTCTAAAATAATCACGCCATTCCGGCTCTATGTGATAAATATAGGTACCAGGATCTACAATAATTTTCTCACCATTTATACTTAGCGTAATACTCAGTGCATCTGCATGCCCATGTGCTGCAATTGAGCCAAATCCTAAAGGTCCATGGTCAAGTGTCATAATACACTCCATGTCTGTATCTCTGTATTTTAATATGGTATGCCCGCCATGTTGGTAACATTTTGATATTTGGTTGTTATACTTGGTCAGGTGTTCAGCCATATCACCATTGCTGAAGAATAACGAAAGATTTGGGCTATATCTGTCTATTGGTGCATATTCTTCTCCCGATACAAGGCTTGAAAACTGCAGCACGTAAGTGTAATAATTAAAACTGTGCTCAACTGCATCTATCAGCTTTCCTTCGTCATCATCACCTAAATCCGGGACATTGCCATTCATGTCTGCCATGTCTGATAAGAATGCAGCGGACTTTTTAATGATGCTGTAAAAAACATCGGGTATCAATTTGTTCTTTATTTCACAGAACCGTATAAAAATTAATAAGGCTTCCATGCAAAAGGCATGGTAATGTATCGATTGTTCTTTGTTGACGCCATCTTCATGAAACTGCAGAATGATTTCACGCTGAAGGGTATTTATGGCTTTTTTTACCCACTTATGACAATCAAACTGCAATCCAATCAGGCCAAGAGCAACCATTTCAACGATCAAATGGTTATTCGCGGAAGAAAACCGGGAATAAAGTTTACTAATGTAATGACCGATATTGATGCAGGAATTGCGAATTGAATTCATTATTCTTTCGCTGATATTTTCGACCTTTTGGCTTTTTATCCGGTGATCGGCGATTACCAGTTGAATTCCGCGAATGGCTCCTTCCATAACGCTGGTCCAGGCTTCTCCATACAAGAATGGATTTTGAAGGATCCACTCCCTGAATCTTTCACCAGCTATATCAATTGATTTTGGATTATCCTGCTTTACTAATAATTGCAATAACCATAATAGTCTATCCTTCTCCCATAAACCTCTGATATCTTCGGATGCACCGTGACGGAAATCAATTAGTGGAGAAAATTTTTTTGCAAATAAACTGGTATAATCCTCTAAATCCGAATCCGACTCCTGTGATAAAATCGGATAACCATGAAGACTTGAACAATGCGAATCAATAAAAAACGGTTTTTTTCTTAGCTTGTAAAAATACAGTTTGTAAATCGATTTTTCTTGAAACCGCCATATCATTTCTGCGATATTCATATGTTGAAGACGTTTTATGTACCACTTAATTTTCTTGTTCATATGATATTTATCTATTGTCCAGGCAATAAGTAATGACATTCACGAAAGAATGAAACATATTATCAATATGGCCTTCGGTGTTCATCGTCCTGATGCATTGTTCTGAAAACCGTTGGTACACCTGTTCATTCTGTATAAGATACCTTGCCTTTTCCCAAAATTCCTCCATGTTATCTACAAGGAACCCGTTAACCCCGTCTTTTAGGTAGTAAACTTCCACAGAATGGGGCTTTTTTAAAGCGACAATGGGAACCCCCCAGAATAAAGCCTGATTGACAGCAAGACCTAAATCCGTAGGCGTTGTAAAGATTTTAGCCGATTTAAACAGCATTTCCATAGTGTAATTGTCATATGGCACTTCACCTACATAGTAATAATTCTTTAACTGTTGAAGCTTTTCCAATTGTTGTGCACTAATTCCCCTACCAGCTATAACAACCGCAGTATCTTTATCATTTAGGGGATTATCAAGCAGATAGTCTAATCCTTTATCCGGTTTAATTGTCGCAGCGAATAAAATGATATTGTCTTCCTTTATTCCGTATTTTTTTTTGCATGCATCAAGTCCGGGAACCTTCTCTTTATCAATATCACTGAAGTTCAGTGTGTTATATGCATAGAATAATTTTCCATGGTTTCTTCGCCTGATATATTTTTTTTCACCGGGAGTATATAGAAGAATAGCATCAGACCAATTGTGTAATAAATAATAGAGGCTGTTTTTTATCCAGTTATTGGGTGTCTTTATGTTTATCCCTTTATTCCAGTATATTACCGGCACGTGATTGAGTTTACAGAATGCAGTAATAAAAAATTGCACATAATCCTTTAGGTGTAAAAAGTTTATAACAACGTCCGGCTTTAGCGCTTTAATTTGCTTAATATACTCATGAATATTGAATTTCAAGGAGATAGTCTTGAATTTAACTTCAAAATCCACTTTTTGGAGTTTATTCGTTAAGACAATGAATTCATAACCTAACTCCAAAAACTTGTCATAAAAGTAGTTATATACCTTTATCCTATAATGAAACACTTCATTTGAAACCAATAAGATTCTTTTCATCATTTATTCCTGTCCTGCATGATGGAGTCTATTTGCTTTATTAATTCTTTTTTTGCACGGATTGAAAACTCTTGAGAAAGATATTTCGCTTTATTCTTGAATTCCTGTATTTTATCCTGCTCCAAAATAAAAGATTCAATAGCTGCCCTTAGATTATCAATATTTGTATAGGAGGTTACAACTTCCTGCAGCAGGGAGTCTATTTCGATTTCATCATTAATAACCGCAGGGAGACCATACTTAATAATATTGAAGAAGACTCCTGTTGATTTGCTCTTGCCATATTGTTCTCGGTATCCATCATAATTCAATGTTTCGACGAGATCGCTCAGTATGATATGACTATTTTTCATCGTTTCTTCATAATCACTATCTGAGATAAATTCATTATAATATCGGATATCAAGGCCTTCTTTAACCAGCTTATTGCACTCGTTTATCACTTCCTGACCATACGCACCGACCGGTCTGCCCAACAGGATAACGGTAAACCTGTTTTTGTAATTCTTCAGCAGTTTCACTGCTGCAAGGATCCTGTCATATTTTCTTCGTTTTTTATCAATCTGGCCGGGAACTACCAGCTGGAGCTTATCATTATTTTGTTCCTGATCATCTTTTTCTCTGGAAATCATAAACGGCGTCAGTAAAACGGTCCTGGTATACAGATGATTAGATTCTATATAATGTTTCAAATTTTGCTCAAGGACACATATACCGGTCATATTCTTTAAAATAATCCGCCTTGTGCATCCCTTTAAAAAATACTTCAGACTTCTTTCATCAGTGTTATTACTCAACCAGGCATTAATATTGTGTATTGTTAAAAACATCTTTGTTTTTGGACGAAAAAAAATAAAATTGTGTATTGAAGTCTGAACTGTTGTTAAAAAAAGAATATCTATTCTCTCTTTTTCTATTGATTTTTTTACTTCATGCAAAAACCCTGAAAGGCTTCGATTGGTTTTGAGATATAAAGATATCTGCGGACTATTAACCAAATCTGCATTAATAAGATCTCTGGTTTCTTTCCGGGTATATATATATATCTTATTATCATCTTTGAGGATATTTATAAGTGTTTCAAGATATACATAATGATTCCTGGAGCCTATTTCACAAATAGCTATTTTCATATTTTATAACCTTTTCTATTGGATTGGTAACTAAACCGTATTCCATGGAATCTTCATGTTTCATTAATAAAAACAGCATAAGCGGCTTAAAAATAACTTCCTGGCTTACGATACATAAGATGAAAAATGAAACACATGTTATGAATTCAATTAGAGAAGAACTTCTCACGTATATATTATAAAAATATAAGAACAAGACAAATAATAAAATAACAAT
>LSQX01150661.1_pt1 | contig 14876 bp, 13 predicted proteins | sample 654561 | NCBI WGS metagenome assembly LSQX01 (sample SAMN04489861, study PRJNA283612) | anaerobic digester metagenome | isolation source: 4 biogas reactors fed with cattle manure at either 37C or 55C with and... | place: Denmark: Kongens Lyngby | collected 2014 | reverse complement strand
TATATTGACTAAACTCAGCAAGGGCATCATCTATTTCTCTTCCTGCATCTCTAGCTCTTTCGTTTATCCTTAAGGCCTCTGCATTAAAGGGATCTATTTCAAGAACTATCGAGGCTTTTTCCAGAGCAGCCTCCCTATTTCCAGATCTCAGCAAACTGTCTGCATCTGATATGTATGAAGCTATTTCAGAATCATATTTTTCTTTTAAGCCTATTACTTGAGAGTTTCCAGGATAAAGCTCCATAAGCGATTCGGCGATGACCTTGGCCCCATATAAGTCTCCACTGGAGAGGTATTCATATCCAACCTTAACTTGAAAATTCAGTTCGGAATCCTCTTCTGTAGCTTCCTTAATATCCTGTGGCTTTTCGGGAAAAACTGGGCTTGATTCTCCCTTCAAGGCCTCTTCAAGAATACGACCGACAGAAGAATCATTTGGTTTGAACTCAAGCAGGACCTCCGCTTTCTCTTCGGCCGATTTATAGCTACCATCTTTAAGATTAGTACTCGCCTCACCTTTAAGAGCATCATAGAGCTTTTCCAGACGCCCTTCAAAAACCTCTACTTTTTCGAGTAGCATCAGTGCCTGTGCATTGCCGGGTTCAGCAGCAAGCCGTGATTCAGCCACTCTTCTCATTCGGGGAATATTCTGACTTCTGTACAATTGAAGAGCATCATTATATCTCCTAAGAGTCTCGGAGGCTGCAAGAGATCCAGTAAAAAAAATGAAGGCCGCTATTAAAGTAAATACCTGTCTTAGTTTCATCTTATTACAAATTCCCCCTCTTGATCCAAATTGATAATCTTGCGGGAAGAAGGCGGCAGATCAAGCTCTCTTTCCAAATATCCAAATGAAGAATGTTCAATCCTTATAGAGTAAGTCCCTGGCTTGAGATTAGGTAACCTTGTTAGAGTATCACCACCAGACTCTCCATTGACAAAAATAATGGCACCCGGATAGTGGGGGCGCGAATCAATTATTATCTCAGAATCAGCAGCAAGCTCAGGCAGAGGAGGAAGCTCTATGCGAATGAGATCTCCATCAGAAATTAAGTTGATAGATCTCCTGGCTTCAGTGCCGGTTGCCTCCGCTATTAGTACATGCCTTCCAGCGGCAAGATTTACATTCAACCGTCCTCTGGCATCGGTTTGACCAAGGGATCGTCTTCCTATGCGAACGGTAGCCCCAGAAACAGGCCGGTTTCCAGGAAGACGCAGGACTTCTACTGTTGCTTTTTTAAATACTTGTTTGGTCATGGCTACAGAAATTTCAGCTTCAGCTTCCTCTTCAGAATAATTGTATTCAAGCAGACTATCTGAGTAACCCACCGCAGAAAAAACAAGATTATTCTTACCAGCAGCAATAGGAAGGGTCAGAGGAGTCCTTCCTTCAATAAGATTTCCGTTCACCCTAACAGATGCCTCTACTGGATTATCCGGGTTGGCTGCATCGTATGCCGAAACTCGAACACCCTGGACAAGCCGTATGCTAAGTGGCTCATCTTCTGGGAGGTTTACCCAATCCTCCCAGTCTTCAAAGCCTTCCCTAACCAGTCTCAGACTGCTTTCTCCTAAAGGAAGACGAAGTTTACCATCCCTATATTCAACCATTTCATCATTTACATAAACAAAAGCATCTTCTGGAAGAATATCTACTTGAAAATCCTCCCAAAAACTACCTGTAATATATAGCATCTCTGAGGTTTCCTCTAACTTCCAGTATGCGTAATCTATCCTACTTTCTGGAATATTCCCAGGGCGAAGAATTAGGTTACCAGTCTCTTCTCCAAGCGTATTATAGCCTTCTTTTCGCAGATTAATGCGATAGTCCCTGCCACATGATAAAACTGTCTGAAAAGGTGTGGAAGAACTGACCATTACCCCGTCTATATATACCTCAGCGTCTTCGGGATAAGAATCTAGGGTAATTAATTCTTCAAGTGATATAATTATTTTTGTCCCATCTTTATCTTGGGACAAACTTCCTCCAAGAGAATCAGCAAGAAATTCAGGTGTATAGCCCTTAGCAATATTAACATCTTTATTATAAGGCAGATATCCTGGTTCGAAAATTCTAAAGTTATAGTAGCCAGGTTTTATTTTCCCAGAAAGCATGACCGGTGAATACAAGGCTCCTGGCAGTAGTTCAGGTGATATTTCTACCAAAAGACCCGGAGGCTGGGTTTCCAGTAAGATTTGTCTGCCAGACCCTCCTCCTATAAATCGTAGCAATATAAAAACAAGCAAGCCTATCAGAACAACTCCACCGATGATGAAGGGAAGAATCTTAGACTTGGGCTTTTCCTCAGGTTCTTCCACTTCTAAAGGCTTTGATTTCAAGGGTGCAGGAGACTCAGTCGAAACCTCCGATACTGCCTCTCCTTCAACTTGTCCCACCATAGCTCCAGGCTGGGAGTTTACTATAGCAGGACTTGCCTCTTCCGCTGGCAAAGAAGCTGAACCTTCAGCCTCTCCTGGAGGAGTATCTTTTTCAAGTCCTGGCTCACCTCCAGCATCTTTAAGAGCATTTTCTTTCAGCCACTCCTGCCCTTTTTTGAATTTTTCCCTTTCTTGAACAATTTCAAGAAGTATTCTATTTAGTTCATCATAATCTATCGGCTTGGGAAGATATTCGTAAACACCAATTCTCATCCCCTGCATAGCAACATCCATAGATCGGACGGATGTGATAAGAAGTGGAACTGTATCCTTAGAAAGTTTCTTGATTTTAGATATCAGTTCTAGCCCATTTATATCGGGCAGGTTATAATCACATATCAGAATATCAAAGGAGTTTTCTGAAGCTAAGTTTTCTGCGGAAGCACCATCAGTAGCAGAAGCATAGTCATAGCCTTCTTTTTCTAGATGTATTTTTAAAAGGGAGAGTTGTCCCTCAGCCTTATCTACCGCTAATATCCTATATTTTTCCTGCATTGATTTTATTGTAAAAACTCAGCTTTCTTGCATCAGTTAATTATTCTTGCCGTTATGAATATGGTAAGTTCCTGCCTCGCGTTAGACTTTTCGAAATGACGGAAAAGATAACCAATTATTGGAAGATCTCCAAGTATCGGAACCTTATTTGTGGATTCAGAAAGGGACTCTCGTATCAGTCCGCCTATAATTGCAGTCTCTCCATCGTTTAGCCTAAAAGTAGTCTCTACCCTGCTGGTCTTTACAATTGGAAATCCGTCAATAGTAGTTCCAATCTGAAAACTCTGTTCGGGCGACACATTCATAGTAATACTTCCGTCCTTACTGACAATTGGAGTTGCTAATATTTTAACCCCAACCTCCTTGAACTCTGTAGTTGCTAATATGTCTCCAGAATCTGTAACTTCAATAGTCCTATAGGGTATCTCATCTACAATGGCTATCTCTGCCTCCTGATTATTTAGAACCATTACTCTGGGGTTATTCAGCAACCTGGCGTTTGACTTGCTGGTTATAGCCGAGATGAGGGCATTAACATTATATCCAGTATCCAATATTGCAAATTTGAGATTAGGTCCTTCCATGCCGAAGCGCTGATTGAAAACTCTCTCGGGAGCCGCTTCCTCATAGAAGTCGTATATATCAACTCCGTGTTCCACTCCATCTATAAGTTCTGAGTCTAGAATTTTTGCTTCTATAAGAATCTGGGGCGTTGGCAAATCAAGTTGTGAAATAAGTCCTCCTATTATTTCAACATTATCTGCCATATCTATCACAAGAAGAGCATTATTCCTCACATCCGCAGCAATACTCCCCCCCTCGCTGAGTCTGGTTTCTAAAACATCGGCTAAGATTTCCACATCCGCATAGTTTACAAAAAACAGTTTTGAGACATGTTTTATTTCGCCATCCAGACGATTTTTAATTACATAAATATCTGATTCTCCCTGCCTTATATAGTATAAATTATAGGTATCTAGGAGTGCATTAATAGCCTCATCGGGAGTTACATCTGGAAGACTCAATAGGATTTCAAGATTTGCCAATTGCGAGTCAGTAATAAACTTTCTTCCACTCTGAATACTCAAAACCCTAAGAACTGTTCCGAGAGGGATTCTTTGAAAGTCAATAGAAATTAACTTATCCTCTTCCATATCCTCGATTTCTTGGGCCGAGGCTATCGGAACCATTGTAAAGGATAACATCAATATTAAAATCGCCTTTATTATCATCTGAAGATACCTCCCGGAATCTTTTTTACTCATCCATATTCAGATTTATATTTTTACCCCGCCACCTAAATGTGACGGAATTTCTGGTAATATTTACCAACTGGGCATCAGCTATGGCACCTCCAACTTCAAGATGTTCGCCGTTTACTATTGCCACAGGATTTTTACTATCCCAGGCGATTCCTTCAAGAACCATTCTGGGAGGACGGGGCACAACAGGTGCCACAGGTTTGTCTTCTACTTTCTCGAGTAGAGAGTCATGCTTCATAAAAGGATCTCTTGTTAATTCAAGTTCCTCCTTATCGCTATCTTCAAACACAGCCAGTATCTCAGCCACAGCCTGACTTGTTTGAACTGGCAGATAGACCATCTCAGCTGGATTATTAGTATTATCTCCCTGATGTAAAAGTTCCTCCGAAGGAGCAGCTACTGTATAAAAAGTGATATCAACATGATGTACCCTGGGATTAGATCCGGACTCTATATTTATGGCATCCACTCCCATAAACATCCTAGAACTCTCTATATTTCTCAAAAATTCTACCAGAGAAAGAAAATCCGCCTCTCCCTTCATGCTCCAAAGCCTCTTGGCCGTTACTGGGGAAAGAGCAGAGCCCAAGGAGCTCAAACTCCTTATTCTCATACCTGCGTCAGTAGCAAGTGAATTTATTGCAGTATAAACTTGCTGCTCTCCTGCCTCACCCCTGAAAAGATAGGTGTAAATCCTATCGATACTCTCCTCAATATCTTCCCGTGTATCCAGATACTCATCAATTCTTTGGCTTATTATTTGATAATTTTCATACTGCTCTTCAGCCGTGGTCAGGGCAGTGCGAGTTCCCTTAAGATTACCAAGCAAGGGTCGGACTAAAAACATAATAGCCAGAAACAGAACTACAAGGAAAAGGCTACCGAAAATAATCGCTTTTTTCTTCCATTCTTCAAAGAACTGCTTTCTATTCATAATTAGTCTAAAATAGTCCTAAGCTCAAAACAGAGAACATGTTCTCCGTCAATGTGCTCTTCCCGTTGGGCCATTAATTGAGGGGGAGTGCTAAAGGCCGGGCTGGCCTCCATAGCATTAATAAAATCATTTAGTTCATCAAGCGACTGGGGGGCTGCAGGAGCTATGAGAACAACATCCAATATTTTAGAATTATCAGTGGGAATAAGAACTTTAGTCACCCTCATTACATCAGGGATGAGACTACTAATCTCTGTCATAATCTCTGAGATACTCCCTCTCTCTTCTAAAACTTTTTCGACGACATTTACCTTATCTCTAAACTCATACCAAATACTTCCCCATTCTAGAATATTCCGCTCAGCAGTTATTTCTTCCATACGATGGTTTAGTATATTTATTTCGCCCTCATAGCGCCGGACTTTGCCTCTTAAAACAAATATAAAAACTAAGAGAAAAAGGAAAACTACAGACGCGACAGTTATGGCAATTTTTAGACGCTTCTGGACCCAGAGTCTATCATTGTGAGTAAGGGCAGTACCCCTGACAAAATTGATTTCAAAAATCATCTTCTTAGGGCCAGCCCCAAAGCCACGGCTAAGAGCATTCCTTCAGGTGGGGCTCCTATACCGCTGATTTCAGCGAGAGGGTTCCAAGGCTGGATTTCACCACCGAATATATCTGCTATAAACTCGATAAATCCTGGCAAGAGAGTCGCTCCTCCAGTAATATATATATTTTCAATATTTGTAATCATTCTCTGGCCACGACAAAATTCCACAGAACGATGGAGGGTCTCAATCAAATCTGGGGTGCTTTTTCTAAGTATTGTACTTATGTTAAGGCCTGCAGATTCCCATAACTTAGGATCTCGTTTTATCTCTTCTGCCTTAGTAGGAGTAATTCCCAACTCTTCCGCAATTGTGGCTGTCAGGCTACTTCCCCCATAAGCCATATTCTTGGCAAAACAGTACTTCCCCTTATTCATGATTGTATAATTTGTGTATTTATCTCCGCAGCATACGAATACTGCACTTTCCTCAAGCGTAGAGGGGCGAAGTGTTGTAAATGCGTTTATAAGAGCCAAAGTATCAACATCCACCACAGGGGCATAAAAACCTGCATTCTGAATTGCACATACCTTTTCTGAAATTTCTTTCTTAGGAGCCGCAGAGATAAGGATTTTAAGCTTATTGCTTTCTTCCATTCTTTCCAAGACATTAAAATCCACCTCCATATCGGAGATATCTGAATATATATACTGTTCTGCCTGAAGCTTTAAGCTACTTCTTAGCTCTTCTTCAGGCATTTCTGGAAACTCAATACTGCGAAACAATACTTCATGACTGCCTATTCCCGCTGCCATGTTTATCTCTTTCTTCCCAGTGGTCTCCCAAAGCTTATTCGTCAATTCTTGGATTGCACCACTCACCTTTTCGGGTGTTTGCTCAGCAAGTTCTTTTATTGCATAATTGACTATAGGCGCCTCTCCTTCTCGTATGCTGAGCGTACAGGCTTTTATAAATCTCGACCCTATATCTATTCCTATCATCTGCTTTAAATTTTATTTCCTATTTTGTAACTTTAGTGAGATTTCTTCCAGCTTCTTTTATCTATGGTGGGACCCCTAACAGGCCATCCAATTGCGGAGGAACTGAGCGACTGATTTTTTTGACTAAAGCCCGATGCGACATCTATATACCAAGCTTGACCACTTCCATAAGGGGTGCTTGACCAATACTTGCCTGGCGACCCAAAAATTGTCCCTGGTGTTGATGCTGGGAAAGCCATTACTGAATGAAGTTCCTTTATATCGGGAATTCTCCAACCGTCATATTCTCCAATCTCAATCTTACTAACTTCCTCAACTACTTTATCGAAATTTCCAGTAAGTTTACTCCGTTCTGAACTAGACAATTCGTGCAACCACATAAGCCCCGTCCTATTGTCTACTAGAATATTGGAATGATTCGGATGAACTTCAAAATTTTTACCAAGATTCTCATAAAAGGGTAGGCAACGATCATCTCCCATAAGAGGGACTACTGCAATCGCATATTTTTGCAAGGATGGGTCCGCGTGACCAAAATCCCTTTTTTCAAAGTCCACATAATAATATTCTCCAGATGAACCATAGGGCGTAGATGTCCAATACTGACCTGATCGTGCTTTCTGAATGTGACCACTATCAAAACCAAGAATATAAGGAGGATCGTTTGGAGAATCACCGGGATCAAGGCCTGAGCGAAAATCCATAATACTCAAAAGCTGCCAGAGCGTAGGGAGCTTCCAGTATGTTAGCCCACCCAGCCCAATCTGCCCAGTAACTGGATCTTCATATTCACTCAAGACACGAGCCACATTTTCTGCGTTAACCCAGCTGGTTGCAAGGGTGCCTAATCTTTTATATTCAAACTCCTCAAAAAAGTGAGTTGTCTCCCAGTTTTCTGGCCATGCAAGACCCGCATCAATGAAATCTACCACCCCCGCCTCTTTATTTTTCCGAGATCTGATTATCGGCCAATCTGAAGAAAAAGGATTATCCCCAGGTTGACCACTCGAGGGAACATTCCTTACATTAAGAACAACCTCTTGGCTGATTTTATCCTCTGCTTTAAATACATCTGGAGTCTTGGGGTGAGTGGCTTTAGCAGTTACAGTATAGTACCTATGCATCCCTCCAAAATTTGTAGTTATACCAGAAGGAAAGGGCCCGGCTTTAATTGATATCTCGTAAAGAATACTGGACCCTGGCATTAGGTGCTCGTTTTTACCATTAACAAGCAGAGGCTCCCAAACTTTTGTCTCTATTGGATCCACATAATTGAGCGTATCTTGGAGATAGTACTCTGGAGATGGAGCAACATTTAATAACCAAGCCACTCCCCGGGCCACGCCAGCATCGGCCGCGTAAAAAACCTCAGACCGCTTCTGAGTTTTGATAAAGGTGATCCTTTCTTCTTGAGTTAAATATATAAATGCTGCCCCTATCAGCATAAGGATCACCATGATTACTATCATAAAAAGTAGGATTGAACCCCTACTATTTCGGCTACTGTTTTTTAAATAATTCAATTATCTGTCCAAACTTCTCATATACACAGTAAAAGTGTTAGAACTTTCCGAGACCACCGAATCTGCGGGATTACCAGCATGGACAGCCACTGCACGCTGTAGAGTATGGATGTTCATTATATCATCGCGAAGTTTTCCGTTGAAGTCGCGTCCTTGATAAAACTTCACATTCTCTAAATTGGTAAATAGCAGGGCTCCATGATTCTTACCCGTAAGTTTAAGTTCGCCCTTACTAATATTGGCCCGAACTTCTGCTGTTTCACCATCGATATCAAAATCTATCTCGTCAGGATAGATGAGATTCAACCCCCTACCACCATCAATAATTTCGTAATCCTTAACCTTCATAAGTTCCTGCTGCAGGTAATCTTTGGCAAAACGAAACTCTTTCTCTAAATCCCGATTCTTTTTACCCTTAAGAATAATTCCATTAAAACTAACGAGCATTAAACCCAAAACTATAACCACAATACCTGAAATCAGCATAGAAGTAATTAGTTCTGTTAATGTAAACCCGCGATCGTTAGTCATATCCCCTTGGAGACATAATGCATCCCATCTCCATCTCATGCTGCTGACCGTCCGCATCAATCCAATTTACAGTAGCGGTCAACTCTTTGTATCTCTCCGTACCTAACTCACCTGTCCGCTCGGTCGCATAGAACTTCCTATTAAAAGTCTCGCCATGGGCTTCAACCTGCGGCAAACCAATCGACTGATAGGTTTCTAAAGACTTGTAGGGCATAGAGCGGCGCTGCTCAAGGATAGTTTCCAATTCATTGAGAACAAACTCGTTAACGCGAGCATCAAACTGGGCACTGCTTCCCATATAAAAATAACTCATACTGCCCAAAATCACACCAGCCATAAGTCCCATTGCGACCATTACTTCAACAAGCGTAAAACCAGACGCAACTTTTCTACTGGACTTCATGCTTTTCATTTCTCCTCCTTTTCCAGGTTTCCTGGCTCAAATAAGGCCGAAATATTCTAATTCTCCTCACTAATATTATGGATTAATTGCTTGCAAATTTCAAGTTTTTCAAGGTCAGCACTTATATTATAAATCAAAGACCCTTTAAAATCCTATAGAATACTGGCGACAAACACCCGTTTAAATGCAAAAAAATTGCCGGCGAATCTGTAGATGTTCGCCGGCAATAATATCATCCAGCCTTATGGGCTGTCTCGTTTAATCCTTCTTTAGTCCGTCATCCAATACGGTTGGAATTGTAGCTCCCGCCGTACCAGTCACTGTAATATCTTTTGCTGCATCTGCCCCAGGCACTGTTACAACCATTGTGGCAGCAGCACCAGTTCCAGAAGTCGTCACTGCAAATGTCTTAAAGTATGTATTACCCCGAGCATCTACTCCCAAGACCGAATCGTTACCAGTTGAGGAAACAGGTTTAAAATATCCAAACTCAGTATAGTAAACTTTTTGAGCACCTATCACTGCCCCAGCGAGTGACACTCCCTCCTGAGCTCGGCTCCTATTGATGTATGCCCTATACATCGGAACGGAAAGCGAGGCGAGAATTCCTACAATTACCATAACCACGACCAGCTCTACCAGGGTAAAACCAGCCGCCTCATTTCCTTTTTTCTTCATCTGGATATCCTCCTTATTTCTTACATCATTCTTGTATACTTCTAATTCTGGGAAATTATTCAAAGTTAGTCAAGCCCTCATCAATCTGGGTTGCGAAAGTAACCCCACCAGTTGCGGTGACGGTTATACTGGAAGCAGCGTCAGTCCCAGGGGCCGTTACAACAAACTGAGCCGATTCACCATAACCACTAACGGTCACCCCAAAGGTCTTAAAGTATGTGTTACCCCGAGCATCCACTCCGAGCCCAGTATCATTAGAAGTTCCAGCTGGAATTGCCTTAAATACACCCAGGTCGTCATAATGAAATCTCTGTGCCTGGGCTACCGCGCCGACAAGAGATACCCCCTCGCGCGACCGGCTCTGCCCCACATACTTTCTATAGCCTGGGATAGCTAAAGAGGCTAGTATTCCCACAATTACCATTACGACCACAAGCTCAACCAATGTAAAACCGGAGTTATTTTTATGCTCCATGTGTTTCTCCCTTCTATAGGCTGATTTTATTTCTTTAATCATCAATGGAAAGTTGCAGTAAGCACTTCCTCCACCGTAGTGAGTCCCTGCATGAGCTTCTCAACTGCTGACATTCGCAGGGTTTTCATTCCTCCCAAGATCGCCTTTTCTTTAATTCTTAAATCATCTACATTGGCGACTATCATTTCCTTGAGATCATCTCCTAATTCTAAAATTTCATAAATACCCACCCGACCCCTATAGCCAGTTTCAAAACAGTTGGTGCAGCCACGGCCTTCATAGACCTTTACTCCATCAGGGACTCCCAATCTTTTCAAAACTTCAGGCTGGACCTGGGCCTCCTGCTTACAATTGGTACATATCCGCCTCACAAGACGCTGAGCCATAATCAGATTTACCGCATCAGCTATAAGAAATGAGTTAATGCCAAGGTATTTTATACGGGTAATCGTACTTACAGCATCATTAGTATGGAGCGTAGATAGTACGAGGTGACCAGTCAAGGCAGCCTGCACGGAAATCGAGGCCGTTTCCTGATCACGAATTTCTCCAATCATTATGACATCGGGGTCCTGCCTCATAGCTGCCCTCAAAAACCGAGAGAAACTAAGATCTATCTCGGACTGGACTTGGACTTGATTTAAATTCTTTATCTGATACTCCACTGGATCTTCAATTGTGATTATATTTTTATCGGGAACATTTATATAATTCAGCCCTCCATAAAGAGTTGTTGTTTTTCCACTTCCTGTAGGACCTGTTACCAGTATCATTCCAAGGGGATTCTTCAGATTTCTTTTGTATGTATCAAGTTCTTGTTCAGTAAAACCAAGTTCTTCCAGACCCAGGGAAATACTTGCCATAGAGAGAATACGCATAACTACCTTCTCTCCATAAACTGTGGGAAGAGTTGATACTCGTAGATTTATCTTTTCACCATCAAGAAGCACCTGAATTTTACCATCCTGGGGAAAGCGGCGCTCAGCGATATCAAGGTTGGAGACAATCTTGAGTCTGGAGACTATAGCAGAGTAAGCTCTCTTTGCAGGCCCGGGAAATTCTCTCAGTTTACCATCTACCCTCAGGCGAAGAGATATGGCCTCTTCCTGAGGTTCCAGATGAATATCACTCGCTCCATTTTTAACCGCTTCAGCGATGAGCGAGTTAACATACTGAACAATCGGAGTATCTTCGGCGGCATAATCCCCGTCATCCAAAGCGGCTAAGTCTTCATCATCATCCCTAATCTCTAAATTAACCGCCTCTGTAAGATCACTTAAACCAGAGAGACCCTCGTAAAAATTATCAATGTGTCTGTTTATTTCTACTTCAGAAGCAAGAACAGTAATTATCTTTTTTCTGAGGACTTTCTCTATTTCCTCAATTGCAACAAAATCGGTTGGGTCCGACATTGCAAAGGTGGCGCTCATTTCAGAATTGTCTATAGGTATGGCCTTAAACCTTCTCATTACTTCTTCAGGTACAAGCTTTTTGAAATCAGGATTGATTTCCATATCGGCAAGATCAACATATGTGAGCCCCTTCTGAAAGGCCAGAGCCTTGAGTATATCGGTCTGCCTCACATAACCGAGACCGGTCATGATTTCACCGACACGACCCCCCGACTCTTTCTGCTCCTGCAGGACATGCATGAACTGTTCTTCAGTTAGCTTCCCCTGCTCTAGGAGTATTTCTCCAAGCGGCTTTCTTCTTAGTGGATTGATCACCATACTATTCTTCACTCCAACCTCAAGTGAAAGTAAAGTGCAGTTCCCATATTCATATTAAACAGGTTTTCCATGTATTAGTAATAATAATCCGTCAATCTCTCAAAGTCAAATTTTTATTAGTCAAGAAGATGTCTATAGCTTAAGCCCACTAATTCCGAATCAGTCTACCCTGACCACCCCTTATTTCCAGTTTGAGCGATACGGCGGTAGCCCCCCCATCCAGCTCCACCGTCTCATTTACCACATTCCCAAGCCTTCCGCCCTTAATCTGCACTTGGTTTTTTCCTCTAGGGATTCTCTTAAAAGGACCAGAATTTCTTCCCATAGACTCTCCGTTTATAAAAACTTCCACATCTCCAGCAGAGGCAGGAATATCCAAAGTTATTGTACCGTCGGTAGGGGCTCCAGCTGCTATGCTTAATTCAACCCGCTCGCCAGGCTCTATATCAACTTTTCTCTTCACACTTCTGTAGGAATCGCTCCTAATCTCAAGTTCATATTTTCCAGCCGGTGGATCCAGATAACCCCGTGCCACTCCAAAAGCATTTGTCTGCTTCCAATAAAGTCCGTTCACCCAAACGTAGCTGAATCAATACCCCGACCGCTCTCGTAATCTTTAAACTCAACCTGCAGATAGGGGTTCCTCAGTTCCATCTCAATTAAAAGTTCCCCGCCTAATTCCTCTATGTTTCTTACTAAAACCACCGGTTCATACTCTGGCTCTTTTGTCAAAGATATCCTGGCCATGCCGGCTGGAAGAGAGACAGTCATGGGAGTTTTTCCTCGAAGATTTGCAGATCCACTTATAGCGACATCTGCTGCAAGATTTTCCCCAGTAGCTGCATCTACAACTTTAAGTCTAAAGGATTTATCCAGATTGATTTGCATCACCGAAGAAGTATTTTCATCCACTCTCACATTTCTTCTCCAAGAGGAGTAGCCAGGTAAACTTAGGCTAAACTCATAATCTCCTGCAGGAAGTGCAAGACCCTTAACTGGGGTAGTGTGTGTTGCCGAAAATTCTCCATCCGTCCGTCCTTTAATGTTAAGTCTGGCTCCAGGTGGAGAAGATACAACCTCAAGCTCCTTCCAAAGCGAGCCGGCTATTGAGAAATACCTCATCCCCTCCTTACTTCCATCTTCAAGATTCCAAAACATAAAATCCACCTGCCCCTGCTCTCTAACTGGGCGAGAAAGATCCAGTATACAGGCACCAGGTACAAAAGGATCATCTGGAGAAACCAAACCTAAAGAACCAAAACCTGCCTTTTCAATACGGACACTGTAGACATCTATCTCTACATTTCCTGAAAAGGGAGTCTGCCCTAAATTACGGCCATTTAAGAATATTGAAGCATTGGCAGGATTAGAGTCTATATTCATTTCCACTTCAAATGGAATAAGATAGTGATCTTCTTCAGTTCTAGCGCCGGCAATAGATATTAATAATTCTCCAGACTGGTCCGTCACATTCAGCACTCTACGCATAATCCCAAGTTCCGGGTGATTAAGCTCCACCATATAAGACCCCAGCTGTATTTTGTCAATCCGGGTCGGCGTCTGCGAAAGGTAACCATCTCTCTCAATGATATCTACTCCATCCCTGTCAAGTATTTTAATATCCACCCCAGAAGGAATAGATTCAAGCATGAGGGCGGCAGGATTTATTCTGTTGTATATTTTTTTACCTAAGGGTGTTATTTGTAGCCAGGTATCTAAAGCAGCAAAAATAATAAAAGCAGCGGTGGCTGATATCAGAATTGAAAAGACGAGTTTTTTGTACTGGCGGGCCTGGTCCATTACAAAATCTATCATGGTCTTCTCTTTTTCGTCGTGAAGCTGACTTTCATCAGGCCCCTGATCTATCTCTACATCAGATGAACCGTCATCTTTACCATCGGGAGAGGATGTTGTCTCAATCAAATCAAAATCAATTCTACTCTCCTCCAAGGCCTCCTGGTCGGCAGCAGCAATCTCAGAAGCCATCAGAGTCCTCAAAAGATTTTTGTATTCGGTTTTATATCCCTCTGTCGGATCTACACTGCTGAGATAATCATTAATATCATCAAGACAAGCACCAGCATCCTGATAGCGCCGCTCCTTTGATTTTTCTAAGAGTTTCCCAAGTATATTCATAACTTCGGGCGGAACTCCCCGCTCTCTCAGTGGCCTCATATCTACCCTAGCAGCTCTGGCAGCATTCCATTTTTCCTGCATCTCTCCAGCATATGCTTGTCTACCCGCAAGGGCCTCATAGAGAACCAGCCCCATACTATAAAGATCCGATTGGGTTCCGATGTGCTCTCCCAGGGCTTGTTCAGGGGAAAGGTAAGAAAGTTTTCCAGCCAGACCGCCTTCGGTCGCATCGCCAGCCTTGGCTATTCCAAAGTCGGTCAGTTTAATCCGACCGTCAAAGTGTAACATCATATTTCCAGGTGAAATATCCTGATGAACAAAATTAAGCGATTCGCCAGTTAATTCATCTTTAAAAGAGTGAGCATATTGAAGGGCCTTAAATATCTCAGACAAGACGTAAAGCGCAATCTCTGGCTTGATTGCTATATTAGCCTCTTGGCATTTCTTGAAAAGTTGCTCAAGGTCGGCACCAGAAACAAAGTCCATTATTATGTAACAGTGCTGAGCATCCGTCACAAAATTTACTACCTTAACGATATTTACATGATCAAGTTTCGCAGTGTTGATTGCCTCAGTACGAAACATATCCATAATCTTCGGATCTTGTGTATATTTGGAATGGATTTTTTTAACTGCCGCATACTTTCTAAGCATACGGTCGTAGGCCTTGTAAACAGTAGCAAACCCACCCACCCCCAGAACCCTGAGGATCACATAC
>LSQX01147267.1_pt1 | contig 14876 bp, 11 predicted proteins | sample 654561 | NCBI WGS metagenome assembly LSQX01 (sample SAMN04489861, study PRJNA283612) | anaerobic digester metagenome | isolation source: 4 biogas reactors fed with cattle manure at either 37C or 55C with and... | place: Denmark: Kongens Lyngby | collected 2014 | reverse complement strand
TGCCGGACTCCACATTTCTCTTTTTGTATTCGTTCATCATCTTTTTGCCGTAAAGCGCGAACATCCATCTTGCGATATGGATGATTTTCCTGTCAGGCACACCCATTGCCTTGTGGACTATTTTGAGGAACTCGTCCCAGGTGAGATTGTAATAACCTATGGGATATGCGTTGGCGCCCTTGTTAAGCTCGGCGGCGCCAACTATGCTTTCGGCGACCTGGCGGACGGTGAGCATCGCCGTGCCGCCCTTCGGATACATTGTTATCTTGCCCATGTTGGAAAGCTGTTCGATAAGGATGACCCAAACAGGGCGCCGGCCGGGCTGAACGCCGAAAATATAAGGCAGCTCCAAAACCGCGACGCTCATATCATCGTCCGCAAAAGACAGCGCCACCTCCTCCTGCTCGATTCGGCTTCTGATATAAGGATGCTTTTCGCAAAGCTTCATATCCGGGTATTCCTTTGCGAAATATGCAAAGTATGAGCCGAGAATGACGCAGCTTTTGACAGAACACTCTTTTGCCACAGTCAGAAGCCTTTTAACAGGATTTATATTGTATTTTTCGTAAGCCGCGTAAACGGGAGGAGGAAATTCGACCCTCTCGTCAACACCCGCGGCAAAAACAAAGCAATCGCAGCCCTCCATGGATGCCTTTAGCTCCTCGTCGGACATTTCAAGATAATTGCCGAACGAAAGCTCCATTTCCTCCGGTATCGGCGCGCCCTCGGGGACAGGCGGCAGCGCAACCGACTTTACCGAATGACCTTTGTCAATAAACAAGCGTGCCGCGGCGCAGCCTAAAAGACCTGTTCCGCCAATCATAAATATTTTCATTTTTAACCTCCGTTCAACTTGCCGACAACATTTTGATTGTGACTCAACTGTTATATTTTAAGCCGACACGCTTAATTAGTCAAGAGTTTTATAGCGTTACGACTTGCCGACGCAACTTGCCGATTACAAGCCTGCCTTTGCGGCTTGTGCCGCACAACCTGTCGCCCGTGCAGTTGACAGGTGCAGCTTGTCCTGTCAACGCCTTAAACGAAAGCGGCGTAATGGATTGAGCCGCCCGTTTAAAGACGAGCCGAGAGACGGGCTATTGGTCGCCGAAACAAAGCTCCGGAAATTCGCGGTAAAGGTGGGAACGGTCATTGCTGTAAACAAGGCTGACGTCTTCGTAAGGCCCTGTGCCGTCTTTATAAAAAATGATTTTGGTGACGCACCCGTTGTAAAAACCCGGATCGAATATCTCTTTGTCCGCCAGACCGAGCGCCGCGAAAAAAATGAAGGTGTTAAAGCAGGCGTGCGCCGCGACAAGAACCTTTTCACCGCGCTTGAAGCGCGAGCGCAGGTAAGCCAACGCCTCTTTGGCGCGCGCAAGGCTGAGGTCGTCGGTGCGCGAGCCGGACCAGACAACAAAGCGCTCATATTCATCTGTCCCGGGAGCGGCGACAGCAAAGTTGTTTTCGCTGCTTATCTCCTCGATAGTGCGTCCTGCATATGCGTCCGTCACGCCGCATTCCGTAAAAATCGGATGCACCTCGACTTCGTGCGCGCCGTCTTTGGGCTGCGCCTTCGCGACTTCGGAGGCTGTATCGACAGCGCGGCGCAGACCGCTTGCAATAATCTTGTCGAGTGCCAGCTGTGAAAAATGCAGGCCGAGAAGCTCTGCCTGTCTTTGACCAAGAGGCGTAAGCTGCGGGTCGTGAGCTTCGTCGGGCGGTCTGACGACACCTTCGCTGCGGATGTTGCCGTAGGACTGACCGTGGCGCACAAGATACAGCTCAAGCTCAACAAAAGGTTCGGGACGCTTTGACATTCTGAAAATCCTCCGTTTATGGTTATTTTGATTTCGCGCCGCAAACAATCGGATGAAACGGGCTTTGCCCGCACGCGAATCCCGAGGTTGTTTTGATATAAATCAAATGCGGTTAAAAGGGCTGCCGCATATCGGAATCTGACGGGGCGGAATGACTTGCCACGGCGCGAAATTTGAAAAGCGGAAATCTATTAATAAAACTACCACAAATTATGGAGACTGTCAACATTTTCGCCCCAAAGCTGCCGATATTATGTCGGCGTTTTTAAGCGTGTCGATTTTAAACTGCTGAAATGCCGACAGCATACCTTCATTCTTAATTCGGAGCGTGCAGATATGGAAATCAGATTATGAACAGAGAATTTTTTGTGTTATATGCGCTTAACTAACTATGGCGCAATCGCACAACAATCATTGTGCGGTGTTGCCCTATATCGAGCCATCAGCTTTTGCAAAGCAAAGATTTTTGATTTGGTTCGGGAACTGTAACGGCAAGAAAAGTTTTCCAAACGGCGAAAATTATCGGAAAAACTTGCATTTTGAGGTATTATATTGTATCATATATTTGTATGATTGTTTTTGCGCCGACGCGCCCTGTCAGGCGGCGGCACAGCACGCACACGCTTTTATATTAAGCATGACCAGGAGGTAGAAAAATGTTTAAGATACTGAAAAAGCCGCTTACAATCTTTCTTGCAGTCGCAATATTTGCCGCGGGGATACCTTTTTTCGGCATGGGCGGATTTAATCTGATTTTTAATAACGTCACAGCCGACGCCGCGACAAAATACACCACGGACAACTTTATATACACCGTTTCGGGAGGAAAGGCGACAATCATAGGCTATGACGGCATACCGCTCATTGTCACAATCCCGTCGTCGCTTGAGGATTACTCGGTCACGGCAATCGGCGAGGGCGCCTTTAGCGGCAAGGCGGCTCTGCTGTCACTGTCGCTGTCTGACACTGTCGAAACAATCGACGACAAAGCGTTTTACAACTGCATTTCATTGAGGACGCTTTCTCTTGGCGGCGGTGTGCGCAGCATCGGGGAGCTTGCCTTTGCCAAATGCTCAAACCTCACCTCTGTCACGATACCGAAGTCCGTTTCGGCTTTGGGCGACGGGGCGTTTGCTTTTTGCTCGTCGCTTGTCGGATTTACGGTGGCGGCGGCAAACAGCTCGTTTGCAAGCACCGGCAACATTCTTTTTAACAGCTCTAAAACAAGCCTTTTGGCTTATCCGGCATCAAGGGACGGCGACAAATTCACAGTGCCGCAGACTGTCCGCACAATCGGATGCTATGCCTTTTCGGGCGCGTCCAAGCTGTCGGAGGTTGTTCTGCAATCTAATGTCACTTCAATAAACGCGTACGCCTTTGCCGGTTCTTCCGTAAAAACCATAGACATGACAGAAAGCACCTTGGCGACCGTTGGCTCATACGCGTTTGAGGGCTGCACAAAGTTTTCGACAGTGACATTTCCCGGGTCTGTTTCGGCTGTCGGGTCGGGCGCTCTCTCAGGCTGCACGGCATTGACGTCGGCGACTCTTTCGAGCAGGATGACTGTGCTTGGCGACTATCTTTTCGACGGCTGCAAGTCGCTTTCGCAGATTTCAATTCCGTCGACGCTCAAGACCATCGGCAAGGCGTCATTCCGCGCCTGCTCGTCACTGACAGCGGCGGCGATTCCCGATTCTGTTACAAGTGTGGGAGATGAAGCTTTTAAAGACTGTTCGTCGCTCAAGACATTTAATTTAGGCGGCGGCGTGCTTTCCATATCCGGCGATGTTTTTGAGGGATGCGCGAAGCTTGAAGAATTTAAGGTGTCAAAAGACAACTATTATTCGGCGTCTGACGGCGTTCTTATGAACAGGGCAAAGACAAGGCTTGTGTGTTATCCGGCGGGCAAGGCGGCGACGTCTTACGTCGTTCCTTCATCTGTGACAAGGATTGGACCCTCCGCGTTTCACGGCTGCTCCAAGCTCAAAGGTCTGACTGTCGGCTCAACTGTCACCACAATCGATTCAGGGGCTGTTTACGGCTGTCCCGCCCTCACCGTATACTGCACGGAGGGCTCGGCCGCGGAGAAATATTTCACAGCAAACACAAGCGGATACGGCACGTTAAGAGTTTCGGGCACCTCTCCGGCATACGTCGTTTCAAGCGTTTCCGGAAAGGCCGGCGACACTGTTTCTGTGACAGTCAGCATTGAAAACAATCCGGGGCTTGTCGCCGCCGCGTTCACAGTCAAATATGACGCCACAAAGGTTTCTCTGCAAAGCGTCAAAGGCGGTTCTGTCCTAAAAGGTTTCTCATACAAGGATTCTCCGCTGTCCTCACAGTGCAGGATATCCTTTTTCGACGACAAAATATCTAAAGACATAAAGGAAAACGGAGTCCTTGTAACGCTCACATTTAAACTTCTGCCGATATTCACATCGGGCACCGCGGATGTCACCGTAACCCCCGACAAGAGCAACACCTTCAATGTCGATCTTGACGAGATTTCCCTTAGGGGAAGCAGCGGCAAGATTTCACTGGGAAGCGCGTCATCCTCAAGCGGAGATGTAAACGACGACGGGAGCATTGACGGTAAGGACGCGACACTTTTACGCAGATATGTGTCCGGCTGGGCAAACATAACGATAAACAAATCCGCCGCCGACGTAAACGGTGACGGTGAAATCGACGGCAAGGACGCCACTATCCTGCGCAGGTATGTGTCCGGATGGACAGGCATAACGCTGAAATGATTTTTGTCAGAAAGAGAGAGGATATCATGAAAAAAAGATTCTTTTCCGCCGCCGCTTCGATTCTCCTGTGCGCCGCGCTTGTTATGACGGCAATGGTTTTTCAGGTCAGCTCCGCTGAAACGGCATCAGTATCGTTAAGCAGCACAAAGGCGAAGGCCGGAGACACAGTAACCGTAACAGTAAACCTCAACAGCAATCCGGGCATTATAGCTATGGGGCTTGACGTCGGATATGACACCTCAAAGCTGAAGCTGGAAAGCGTGTCAGACAAAGGTCTGTTAAAGGGATGGTCAGGCTCAGGCGACTATTCGGCAAGCTCATACCGCCTTTTCTGGTCTGACGACCTTGCAAGGGACGACAACACATCCACGGGCGCCGTTGCGACAATGACATTTAAGGTTCTGGACGATTTTTCCGATACGGCGACAATATCTGTGTCATCCGTTTCCGGCTCGACTTTTGACAACGAGCTGAACGACATTTCAGTTTCTGCCTCCGGCGGGAAGATAACGCCGTCCGAAACAACGACGGCGCCAACCACGACGACAACCAAAAGCTCCACGACGACAAAGCAAAGCGTCACAACGACAAAAAAAAGCGTCACAACCACACGGACAACGACGACAAGGTTTAATGATGATTATTACGAAGATATGACAGATGAGACGGAGAGCGACACCGATTATTTTGATTTTACAGATTTTACTTTCGAGGAGACCGAATCGGAGACGGAGTCCGTCACAGAGCCTGAGGATGAGGGCAGAGGGATCTCTAAAACAAAGGCGGTTCTCATAATCCTCATGGTGTGTTTCGCCATTGTCGGCGTCGCAATCATAATTTCAATAGTTAAGAAGAGCAAGGAATAATACAATAAAAACAAATCCCCTGTGCCGTACCGAAAGGTGGCGACACAGGGGAATTTTTAAGCAAAACACGCAATATCGCAAAGCCTGTTGACGAACAACACAAGGTGAAAACGCCTGTTAAATTTTGCAAAACAGTCGTTCGGGGGACTTTGCGGTCAGATTTTGAGGAGATGAAATGACAGACAAAAACAAAAACTACGCGGCATTTATTGACATTGACGGGACGCTTATAACAGACACGTTTACGCCTCCGGAAAGAAATGTAAAGGCCATTGAAAAGGCGAGGAAAAGGGGACATAAGGTCTTTATAAATACGGGACGCTCTTTGGCAAACATACCGGACGAATTAAGGAGCTATGCCCTGACGCTTGACGGTGTAATCTCAGGCAACGGCAGCCACATCATATACGGCGGCAGGGAGATATACGCGGCTTGCTTTCCCGACAGTCTTTTGGAAAGTCTTTGCCGTTTCTTTTTGCGGCGCGAGGATGCCGCCTGCCTGCTTGAGGGGATTGACGAAATGTTTGTGCTGGGTTCCGGGCGTAAGTGCTTCGGCGGCTGTGAAAACATCATAACAAGCATGGACGACTGCCGAAAGAAGCTTTTGGGACATCGTATCTCCGTCGCCGCCGTAAAGGGCGTGTCCGCGGACGAATGCCTTAGCCGCTTTGGCGGCGAGATTGAGATATACAGGTATGAATCGTTTTTTGACTGTGTGCTGAAGGATTGTGACAAAGCAAAGGGGATTGACATCATGCTTTCGGCGGCGGGTATGCCGCTTGAGCGGACAATCGGCATCGGCGACAGCGCGAACGATCTCCCCATGATAGATAAGTGCGCAATCGGCGTCGCCATGGGTAACGCCGACAGCTTGCTGAAAAAGGCCGCCGACTATATCACCGGCACAAACAAAGAGTGCGGCGTCGCGTCGGCTATTGAAAAGCTTTTGTTAGATTGAGCCTCCGTGTGACTTTAGGCTTTCGGCAAAGCTTATGAGGTCGCGAAAGACAGGGGCGCCTTCGGGCGGGTCGCTTTTGCTGCCGCATTGAAGGAACGCGGTTTTGCATCCCGCCGCTCGGCCGCACAATATATCGGACGGGCTGTCGCCCACCATATATGAGTCCGCAAGGCTGATATTCAGGTCGCGGGCGGCATCTAAAATCATTCCGGGCTTTGGCTTGCGGCAAAGGCAATCACATTTCAGCGCGGCGACTTCTCCCTCATATCCGCCGTCGGGGTGATGCGGGCAAAAATAAATCCCGTCAAGGTATGCTCCGTGTCCGCCAAGAAGAGTCTCAAGCCTTTTATGTATTGCGTCAAGCTCGTCAAAGCCGCACATACCCCTTGCGACGACAGGCTGATTTGTGACCGCCACGGCAAGATAGCCGAGGCGGTTGATTATTTTGACAGCACGCGCGGCTCCCTCTATCAGCTCGATTTGGTCAGGCGAGCATATATATCCTTTATATGCGTTTATTGTGCCGTCCCTGTCAAGAAACACGGCGGTCCGCTTGTTTGAGGCTCTCTTTTTTTCGGGAAGGCGGGAAATGACGTCGCGCGTTACCTGCGCGAGCCGTTCGGGAGTCCCCATGTCGCGGACATATTCAAAGGTGCGGCATGAAAAAACGCGCCCTGTTTTAACTGCCGGAATCAGCAGATCCTTGTCAAGGTTCGCGGCGCCGCGTATGTCAGCGGATTCAACAAGCTCGGGAGAAATAATGTGAATCCCCGTATTAGCAAGATTTTGATAGTCGGACGGCGGCCTTGTTTTCGGAAGCCATTCCGTGACCCTGCCGTCCTTGTCTGTTTTGACAAGCGCGCTGTCAAAGGGGTGGGTGCTGGGATGTGTCAGGATTGTCGCAAGTCCGCGCCGCCTGTTGTGGCATGAAATAAAAAAATCGATATCTATATCAAAAACAATATCGCCGTTTATAAGAAGAAAGTCGCCGTCATGCTTCATCTTAAAAAGGGCGCCCGCGGTGCCCAAAGGGGTGCGCTCTTTAAAATATGAGACACGGGCTCCAAAGCGCGAGCCGTCTCCAAAATGCCGCGCTATCTTTTCGCCGAGATGGTGTGTCACTATAGTTATATCGGTTATTCCGAATCGGACAAGACACTCTATCTGCCGCTCAAGCACAGGCTTTCCGGCGACGGGGAGCATCGGCTTCGGGATGCCTGTAGCGCCCATTCTTGTGCCTAACCCGCCTGCCATTATGACGGCTTTCAATTTTATAACACCTCCCGATGCAGTCGGCAAAGCGGCTTCACACAGCCGTTTCGCGCCTTAGACCAAAGTGAAAACAACAAAAAACCGACAAACCGCCCGCCGCGAAAAGCTTAATTGGCGCTTTTGCCGCGATAAATGTCAAACGGCTTTATGTCGTCAATAAAAACAGGCTTAATGTCAAAGGAAAAATCAAAGCTTTTGCAGTCAAGAGTCCTTTCCGGCTCAAGCTGTGCGATGTCCTCGTCGCAGCTTGATGAGTTTATCCGCCAGTCAAGCCTTACGACAGTCTCTTTCAGCGGCTTCAGCTCCCAATCGTGCGCCGTTTCACGCAATTGCTTTGCCGTGAAGTGCGACGCGCCGAACGAAAAGCCGCTTTTGTCCGACGAGCAAAAGAAAAGCCCATGCCCGCACAGCGTCCCCACCGCTCCCCAAAGGCTTCCGTAATGCGCGCCGTTTTCTTGGGGTTTTATATAGCTTTCATGGTTTGCCGTCACTGTCGTTTTGTAAAGCGCCGTCTTTGCCGCCTTGTTTTTGTCGACATATGTCTCAAAGGGACCCTTGCCGAAATATTCCATCCTCTCCGAGCCCTCCGTCATGATGAGGCGAACGCCGAGCCTCGGAAGCGGCGGAGCGTTTTTGCGCACATTGCCGCAAAGGGAGACGCTCATGTGACCGTCCGCAAAGAAAGAATATCGCGCCTCACCGCGAATTACGGGCGGCACGGACGGCCCGCCTAAAGATATATCGGCACGGATAACAACCGCGTCGGGGCCGCTGCGCTCAATTTCACATTTGTAAGTCTTTTGGCTGATGTTGTAAAGTTCCGCCCTGCGCCAAAGCTCGCCGATATCGCGGCTTTTGTATTCGGGCGCTCTGTCAAGATTAAAGCTCATCGGCGCCGCAAGAAGCTCGCGGCCGTTGTCAAAAATCGAGCATACGCGGCCGTATGTCATGTTAAACGAATAGACAGTGTCTCCGATTGAAATTAAGGCGATTTGCCCGTCGAGCGAAAGCGACGGTGCTTTTTTTGCGCCGCAATCGTCATTTGCGGCAGGCTTTGCGGAACAAAGCGGGAACTGCGCAAAGCCGACCTCAAACCCCTCGTCCGCCCATTTTGTTTTTGAGTTTTGCCTTATTGAAATGTTGAGCAGGCAATGCCCCGAAAGCCCCTCGGCTGAAAAACCGTCAAGGCGGAAAGCTTTTTCCTGGCGCGGGGCGACGTCAAGGGAGCGTATTGCTCCCTGTGCCGCCGTTTCGCCGTCGCGCTCTATGCTCCAAAAGGCGTCCAAATCGGAAAGCGGCGTGAAATAGCGCTTGTTTTTTATGATTATCGCCCCGCTGCCGTCAAAGGAGACTGAAAAAGGTTCATACACTTTTTTTACGTCATAGTATCCCGGACGCGGGCTTCTGTCGGGATAGACGACACCGTCAAGGCAGCATATGCCGTCGTTTGGATATTCGCCGAAATCGCCGCCGTAGCAGTATTTTTCTTTCCCGTTTTCAAGCACAGCGGCGGCATGGTCGGCAAACTCCCAAACACAGCCGCCGAAATGCCTGTCGGAGCTTTCGACGACGTCCCAGTTTGCGTACACGTCGCCTGTCGTTACTGAATCGACATATTCGCAAAGGAAAAACGGTTTTTTGTTGTTTTTGTCGGCAAGATATTCGCGCTGGTAAGAGACGGCGGCGTACATACGGCTCTCGATGTCGGATATGTCGGAATAATCCTCACCCTCCGGCACACACGGAAACTCCTTGTGGGAATTTTCGTAATGAATGACGGCTCGCGCGTCGCGGCTTTTTATGTAGCGCGCCATGGCGCGGTGATTGCTGCCGACTCCCGCCTCGTTTCCGAGCGACCACATGACGACACAGGCGCAGTTTTTGTCGCGCTCGAAAAGCCTGGCGGCGCGGTCGACATATGACTCCTCCCAATCGGGGCTGTCGGACAGCGACGACCAGCGCGGCCAGTCCCATTCGCCGTAATCAAAACCCATTCCGTGCGTCTCGATATCAGCCTCGTTGACGAGCAAAAAACCAAGCTCGGAGCAAAGAAGTGAAAAACGCGGATCGTTTGGATAGTGTGAAGTCCTGACACAGTTTATGTTTGCGCGTTTCATGAGAAACAGGTCATTCTCCATGTCCTTAAGCGGCACGGCGTGACCGAGCGACGGGTTTGAGTCGTGGCGGTTCATTCCGCGCGCCTTGACGGCTTTGCCGTTCAAAAGCAGGACGCCGTCCTTTATCTCAAGTCTTTTTATGCCGATTTTTAAAAGAATGTGTTCGCCGCCCGCTGAAAGATAAAGCTTGTAAAGCGACGGCGTTTCATCACTCCAAAGCAACGGGCGGGAGACTTTTATGTCTGTTTCGCTCTCCAGCTTTCCTGATGAAAGTGTTTCGCCCGACGGCGACAAAAGGCTGTAATTCGCAAGCGGACTGCCGGAAAACAGCGCAAAAACATGAATGACCGCCGAGGAAAAGTCCTCCTCAGTGTCGGCTGTGACAAAAACATCTTTAATATGCTCGCGCGCTCTCGAAAGAAGAAAGACTTCCCTGAAAATGCCCGACAGGCGGAAAAAGTCCTGACACTCAAGATAAGAGCCGTCGCACCACTTGACGACAAGCACCGCGATCCTGTTTTTGCCGGGTTTAATAAGGCGCGACACGTCAAATTCGCTCGTGCAGTGGCTCACCTGGCTGTATCCCGCGAACACGCCGTTTACATAAACATAAAAACAGGACGCCACACCTTCAAAATTGAGGTAGACGGCGCGTCCCGCAAAGCTTTCATCAAGATAAAAATCGCGGACATATTCGCCGCAGGGATTGTCTTCCGGCAGAAACGGCGGGTCTGTCGGGAATGGGTAGCGCTCGTTGCTGTAAAGCGGCGCGTCATAGCCTCTGCCTGTGAATGCCTGCCAGCAGGACGGCACAGTAATTTTTTCAAAGCCTGAAGCGTCAAAATTTTCGCCAGTAAAGGACCAGTCGACATCCTCAAAGCTTTCGAGAAAATTAAAAGACCATTCTCCGCAAAGAGTTTTGAAAAACGCGGATGACTGACGCGGGCCGCACGCCTTTTCCTCTTTTTCAAAGGGAATGAAATAAGCTCCGGGCGGCTCACAGCCGATGTGAAGCGTTGACAGATCCTTGTGGTAAGCAGGTGTGTTCATAAAATCGCCGCCTTTTTATTAAATCGTTGTTGAGAAAATCAGAGAGACTGTGTTATAATGTGTGAAGCGTGACGTCAAAAGCCAAAGCAAAAAATGTCTCCGCAGCAATCATAACATCTTTTGCACGCAATATGCAACATACGTTGTGTCCGCGGCGGCTGTTTTGTTTGCCCGCGGCGGTTTGGTGCGCGGTGTTTTCAGCATTTTCCCCAATGTATGAGAAAGCCCCGAAGCCCTTAAAAAAAGGTTACGGGGCTGGTGCCGGTGGCGGGGGTCGAACCCGCACGGTATCGCTACCACCGGATTTTGAGTCCGGCACGTCTGCCTATTCCATCACACCGGCATATGCTGACTTGGTCATTATAAATCAAAATTAAATAAATTTCAATAGTTTTTAACGGAGCGCCGCAAATTTGCCGCGCCCGAAGCGTTCGCGGGCGCGGAATGTGCGGCTTTGTCAGATGATTTTGTTCATCAAAAGCAAAGCGACGGCACACGAGACAATTATAAAGACAGCGATTAAAACAGCGGCGGCAGTGGCACCGCCTTTTCTTGAGGAGGTTGCGGGATTCGGCATCAGCTTTGCCGCGCGCAGCGCCGAAACGACAGGCTTGTAAAGCAGGAGGGTCACGGCCATATTAAGCGAGCCTTTTATGAGGTTAAAGGGCAAAAAGGCCGGAATAAGCAAGTCGGCGACAGCCTCCCTCGGCATGCCTGTGTATATCGGAGTTAAAAGATAGTTCCACAGCATCATTACGGCGACCATGAGCGCCGTTCCCGAAAAAAGTCCGACAACCGCCGCGGGCAAGCTTTTCTTTCGGGAGTATATGACAGAGGCGGGCAGCACGAACGCCCATGTGGAGAGGACGTTCATGACAAAGCCAATCCACCCTGTCGCGCTGAATGTTACCATTTCAAGAAATGAAACGACGACGGAAATTATCATGGCGGGCAACGATCCGAAAAGAAGGCCGCCCATGGCGATTACAACATCCTTGGGGTCATACTTCAAAAAAGGCGCGGCTGGAATGAGCGGAGGCATTGTGTTGCTCGATATCGAAACAAGGACAAAAGCCGCCGCGCAAAGCATCGCGCACGCCACCATTGATTGTGTAGACAAACCATTGCCTTTTTTATTCACATTAAACACACCCTTTAAAAGCGCCATAGCGCGCTGATGATTATTTTAACTTGAAGCTTTTAAGCCCGGCAACAGCGTACTGCGCGCAAAGACCTGTAAAGACACCTGTTAATATTGCCGAGAGCAAAAGAGCGGGGAAATATAAAAAAACCTTTGTGCTGCCGAGCATGAACGAAGCGGCAAGAAGCTGCCCCGTGTTGTGGGCGACGGCGCCGAAAACACTGACTGCCCACAGGCGGTTCCCCGTAAGAAATCTGAAAAAAAAGCACATAGAAAAAAAGCAAAATATACCGCCGGAAACGCTGTATATGAGGCTCGCTGCTGTGCCCGTGAAGAAGCTCCCAAGAATCAGGCGCGTAAAAAGCACGGCCGCCGCGTCCTTTTTGCCGAACAGCGACATTGTGACAAGCGTGACGGCGTTTGCCAGACCGAGCTTTACGCCGGGAATGGCGGAAGGAACGGGTATTTGCGCCTCTATAACAAACACGACAAGCGCAAACGCGGCAAGCACGGCGTCCGCCGCAAGCCTTTTTGTACTCATCGCTTCACCTTCAGATTTAATCAAATACACCGACGCGCTTTATTGTATCGTGAATTATTAAAATAGTCAACAAGCAATATGAAAGGGCTTTTCGACTTTTGGGGATTTCGCATAAGGGTGTCGGAAAAAGGCTGCGTCAAAACATAAAACAACACGCACCACAATAAAAATAAAAGGCGAGGTAAACAAAATGGATATGTCACAATGGAAAAGAGATCTGATCAATTCTAAAGCAAAAAAGCCCATGCCGATTTTATCATACCCCGCTGTACAAAAGTTGGGGGTGACTGTGAGGGAGCTTGTCGGCAGCAGCGGGATTATGGCGGAGTGTGTCGTCGCTGTCGCGGCTGACAACGACTTGTCGGCCAGCGTCAGCTTTATGGACTTGTCTGTCGAGGCCGAATGCTTCGGCTGCGAAGCCATTATTTATGATTATGACGTGCCTGCAATCGGTGCGCCGATTGTGTCGGGCTATGAGGATGCCGACAAGCTGCGCGTCCCGAAAATCGGAGACGGCAGGAGCGGAATATGCCTTGACGCGATTGAAAAAATAAAAAAAGCTGTTACAGACCGCCCTGTGTTCGCGGGGTGCATCGGCCCGTTCAGCCTTGCCGGCAGGATGATGGGAGTCAGCGACGCCATGCTCTGCTGTTATGACGAGCCGGAAACGCTTGAGCTGATATTGCAAAAAGGCACACAATTCATCACCGACTATATAAAAGCGTTCAAAAGAAGCGGCGCCGACGGCGTGATACTTTGCGAGCCGCTTTCGGGCATGGTCTCGCCGTCTCACGAGGAGGAGTTTTCCGCTCCGTATATCAGGCAAATTGCAGACGCGGTGCAGGATCAAGACTTCCTTGTCATATACCATAACTGCGGCGATTTTACACACAGGATGACACGCTCGCTTTCAGAAAACGGGTGCGGAGCGTACCACTTCGGCGAAGCGGTTGAGCTGGGCGATATGCTTGACGCGTTCCCCTCCGATTTGCTTGTGATGGGAAACATCAGCCCGTCCTCGCTGTTTGCCGCCGGAAAGCCTGAGGATATGAGGTCGGCGACAGAGAAGCTGATGAAAAGATGCGCCCCTTATAAAAACTTTGTCCCGTCGTCAGGGTGCGACATACCGCCGCAATCGCCGTGGGAAAATATCATGGCGTTTATTGATTCCGTAGACGGTTATTATAAATCCGCGGACTAACAAAAGAAAAAAACTTAAAAATTCGGGTACGGCGCGAAAAGCTGTTTCGGCGGAGCTTATTTTAAAGACATTGTTTTTTCAGCGCTTTTTGTTTTTGCGGGCACCTCTTCTTTTTCGCGCGGCTTGCCGTTTTCTTTGAAAACATCGGTAAAGTTCACGAGGAATAAAAGCAGGTATGCCGCCCATGTGGGCAATCCCTCGATTATGCCGTTTTTTCCGACGACGACAAGAAGTACAAACATTGTTATAAGTATAAAAAGGAACGAGACGAGCAGCGCGATGTAACGCCTGTTTCCCTGCCTTGCCTTGCCTGCAAGGAAAACGACGATAGAGAAAGCAAGCAAAAACGCGAACAAAAGCGCGCCCGCCCAATGTGACATACAGCGGAGCGAATTAAGGATCAGCTTTTCGCCTGCCGAGGGCACGTTTATGGTGACAAAAATCGCCGCCGACCCCAATGAACCGCAAATTACGCCGGATCTGCTGTGATAGCCGTTAATTCTGTACATATAAAGCACGTTTAAAAAGATCGAAACAGAGGAAATGATGCCCCAAAGCTTAAAATGAAGCGGATAATCAAGCCCTATCATGCTTGCCGTATATTCAAAAGGGTCTTTTAAAAAGCAGTACCAAGTGACATAGGCAAAGCCCAAAGCAAGTGACGACAGGCAAAAAATGCGAATCAGCTTCCCCGGCGGCGGCCCGAAAAGAAACACTTTTATGCACAAGGGGAAAACCAAAAGGATTGTTGTTGAAAGAACGGCCCATGCCGCGTAAGCCGCCGCGCCTGAAATGCCTGTTTCTGACGGCGCGTATGTGTCGTGCTTTAAAAAGAAAGCCAGCCATGACATGTAAGCGACGATTATCGCAAGCCAAAGAAAGAAATAAGTCCTCGGAAGTTTTTTTGATGTCTGTTTCGGCATATGCTCTCCCCTCCCCGCAACATAAATTATATGCCCTCGGCGGCGCGCTGTCAACACTGCCGGGCAGTTCCCGAAAGCAAAACCCCGTGAAACGGCAAAACCGCCGACACTTTATTTATATGATAAAAAAACGGCGCGGATAACGGACGGAAGGGGGAAGGGCGGAGGGGCGGACAAGGGGCGGAGGGGCGGATAACGGGCGGAGGGGCGGATAACGGGCGGAGGGGGATAACG
>LSQX01283487.1_pt1 | contig 14877 bp, 14 predicted proteins | sample 654561 | NCBI WGS metagenome assembly LSQX01 (sample SAMN04489861, study PRJNA283612) | anaerobic digester metagenome | isolation source: 4 biogas reactors fed with cattle manure at either 37C or 55C with and... | place: Denmark: Kongens Lyngby | collected 2014 | reverse complement strand
GCAGCGCGCTAAAAACACCAGCCGCGGCAAAAAAAACTGAGCCTGCAAAAACCCGCGCCAGGCTGCACGGGTCAGACTGTCGACAAATTCCCAATCGGAAGCGATCGGTACTTTGTCGACAGTCTGAGGGTCATAATGACCCGTTCTTTGAGCAGCGAACGAGGTGCGTATCGCGCGCTCTTGGCATCCCCCGCAAACACTTTCAAACCGTAATGACGGACCCGTTTTATCTTCTCCTGAGCACGTCTACGATAACAGCCAAAATCAGCAAACATCCCTTGGCAAAAGTTTGCCAATAACTCTGGACGCTCAGCAATGCCATCCCATTATTGAGAATGCCGATAATTAGAACGCCCAGAAAAGTCCTCCAGACAGACCCTTCTCCGCCTTCGGCGCTGTTCCCGCCAAGATACACCGCGGTAATGACGTCCAGGTTGTATCCATCCCCAGCAGATGGCATGGCTGTTGAAGCAAGCCCGGTCATGACCAAGCCGGACACGGCGGCAAGCATCCCCGTGAGCGTATATAGTGCCAGTTTGACCCTGTCGACCTGGATGCCCGCCAGGCGGCTGGCAGTGCTGTTGCCGCCAATGGCAAATACATTTCTTCCAAATACGCTGAACCTGCTCAAAATCCAGATGACAACGAAAAAGACCAGCATCAGTATTCCGGGAATTGGAATGATTCCAAATACGCGCCCGGCTCCAAGGAACGAAACCTGCGGGCTGGATGTATATACAGCCTGCCCGTTTGTGATGATAAACGCTATGCCGCGAATTATATTCATAGTTCCCAGAGTTGCAATAAAAGGCACTACACGGAATTTTGTAATCAGCGTTCCGTTAAGCAATCCTATCAACAGACCGCATAATAGTGCGGCCGACATGCTCACCCACCAGGACATATCATAATTTTCAATGAGCAGCGCTGTTACGCAGCCTGTCAGTGCGATGACTGAGCCCACGGAGAGGTCAATTCCTTTTGTAATCATGATCAGGGTCATTCCGGTAGAAATGATACCGATGATCGACACCGATGACATTATGTTCATGAAGTTCCTGACAGCGAGGAAATATGGGGACGCGATGGAAAAGTAAACAGACAAAGCCACCGCAAACAGTATCAAGCAAGAATCCAGCAGTCTTTGCTGGACTCTGTGCATTTTTCTCCCGCCGGCTGTTTCCAATAAAACCGTTGTCTGCAAGATTGGCATATTTGGACCATCCTCCTTTATACTTTCTTCCCATCCGGGGAATTACCTTCCGGCGCCTGTGATTGGCGTTTGCTTATGTCCAGCCCAAAGGCATGATAAAGCAGCGTTTCTTGAGTAATGTCCTCGCGCCCGACCTCAGCGACGATCTGAAATTCGCGCATTATATATACGCGGTCCGCGATGCTGATGACTTCAGGCATCTCAAGCGACACGATGAGCACCGCTATTCCCCGTGCGGCAAGGTCTTCAAGGACCCGATAGATTTCTGCCCGTGCGCCGACATCCACGCCCCTTGTTGGCATGTTCAGAAGCATCACTTTGGAGTCGTTAGCCAACCAGCGCCCGAGAACGCATTTCTGCTGGTTTCCCCCAGAAAGCGAAGCAATGGACTGATCAATCGATTTGCACTTCACTTGCAGCTTTGTAAAAAAGGACTGCGCCAACGCTTCCGCTTTCTTCCACCGCACGAACCCATACCTTTTTAACTTGCGCGCATAAGCCGGCAGGCAGATATTTTCTTGGACAGATAAGAGAGGAATGATGCCTTCGTTTTTTCTGTCGTCAGACACATAGCCAATCCCCTGATCACACGCGTTCCGAATAGAGCGGATGTTGACTTTGTGCTGGTGCAGACGAATTTCGCCGCTTGCAATATGTAAATCTCCGTATATCGCCCGAAACAACTCGGTTTGTCCGGCTCCGACCATACCAAATATTACAACGATTTCGCCTTGATTCACATGCAGGTTGATGTCACGGAGGCTTTCGGCAACGTTCAATCCCCGAATCGCTAATATCTCCTCGCCCACAGGCAACAAAGTACGGTGGAAAACTGCGTTTTTCCCCTGCCCTACCATCATTTGCACCAGAATGTCATCTGTGACCTTGTTCACATCCACCGTGCCGACGGTTTCCCCATCGCGCATCACCGTGACCCGGTCAGCAAGCTCATACATCTCCGAAAACCGATGGGTGATGTATATAATTGCCACTCCCGATTCCTTTAGTTTCCTAAGCAACCGGAACAGTTTGCTGGTTTCCTGGTCATTGAGGGCGGCGGTGGGCTCGTCCATAATCAAGATTTTGGACCGAACACTCAGCGCTTTTGCAATCTCAACAATTTGCTGCTCGGCGATGGAAAGATGTCCTGCCTTCTGAGTAACGGGAATCTCTTCGCCCAACAGGGCGAGAATTCCCCGCGCTTTCTCGTTCAACTTTTTCCAGTCCACAGATTTGTTCGCGCGGAGCGGAAAATTGCCGAGCAGGACATTTTCTGCTACCGTCATTGTTGTTACACAATTTATCTCTTGATGAATAACGCGGATACCGGCGGCGATCGCGTCCTTTGGCGAATGAACAGCAACCGGCTGCCCGTCTAAAAAGACAGTCCCGCCGTCTTTAAAATAATCCCCGGAGATAATTTTGATGAGCGTCGATTTTCCGGCACCATTCTCCCCCATCAGGGCATGGATTTCACCACGCCTGAGCGAAAAATCAACCTCCTTAAGAACCTTTGCCTCTCCAAAGCTCTTGCTGATTCCCCGAGCCAGCAGAACACAGTTTTCATCCATCGCGTTTGTTCCTCTTAATATGGTGCGTTGCATTCGTTTGGAAGTATCCGGCTGCGAGCAAAAAGGCAGCAATCTCTTTTTCCATTTATCCGGGGAAGGTGAGGATAACCTCAACCTCCCCCGGAGATCTTCGTTTGTTACGTCAGATTCATGTAATGCTTTATTTCACTTGCGCATCGGGATAATAAGTATACAAAGTATCCCTGGTGATAATGTCCAAGGGCGGCATGGTCTTGATCGGAGGCTTGATACCGTCATTTAGATGGTTCAGCACCATTGGAAGCAAATCCCAGCCGAAGCGCTCGGAGAATTGCGCCACGGTGCCGATGACGGCGGATTCAGGGTTCATCAGTTCCGCGAAGATTACAGGGTTGGCGCCAAAGGAAGTGATGATAACGTCCTGAGTGCGGTTAGCGGCTTTGACCGCAGCCAGCATGCCCATGGTGTTCTGATCGATATGATTCCACATCATGATCTTCCCGGCGGGATGGGCGGTAAGGAAATCTGCCGTCTTCTGACGGGTCACCTCAGGGTTGCCCTCCGTACTGATTTCAAAGACTTCCACATCGGGCATGACGGCTTTGACGGCGTCGATGCAGGAATTGGCACGGGTGATAAAATTCACACCCGCTTCCGGGTGGCCAGCAACAAACAAGATAGGCTTTTCATCCGGCCATTGTTCCAATGCCGCCTTAACCAGCAGATCACCGCAGATTGATCCAACGCGCTGATTGTTGACGTGGTACTCGGGATCGATGCCATCACGCGCTTTTGTCTGAATCGAAATCATCGGGATGCCCGCTGCCTCCAGTTTCGCAGCAATGGCGGCGTTGATGGATTCATCTTGGTTGAAGTTAAGGTAATAGTCCACATCAGCTTGAATGGCATTATCGGCATTGGTCATAGCTTGTGAAGGATCTTGTTTGTTATCAAAGATCATGTACTCCACACCATAGTAATTGCATGCGTCGACAACAGAATCCCGCACAATGATGGAAATGGAATTTTCATCATTCCAGTTCGCGTAGCCGATTTTGTACTGAGCCTTTGCGAAAACTTCCTCGTTGACGTCAATAATTGCGGGGAACTTGATGTTCAGCTCCCCATGGGGAATGGCTCCCTCCGGCGCTGCCGCGCCGGCGAAAGCGGTGACGGAAATTGCTGCAAGCAGAAGGACCGTGAGCGCCAGGGTAAAGTACCGTTTCATTGTTTTTTCCCTCCCATTTTGATTTCTGTCGAAGCGATCCCGGTTTGATTCGGGAGTCCGCTTTACATTCCGTTGCATGTTCATTGGCGTTTTCCGAATACTTCCCGCATGTGTCAGGTGTCTTCTCTCAAAAATCGAATACAGACAGGCGTCGGAAACTGCGTTTCGCTGACGAATTCAAGTGCGCCGTCCGTCAAAATGACAAAAGCCACGATGGTATCGCTGCTTTGGTTGCCAACTAGCAAGTATTTGCCCGATGGGGTAATGGCGAAATTCCGCGGCGTCTTTCCCCGGCAGGAATAGTGTTGCAGCAAGTCCAGTTCCCCTCCCACCCCGATGCGATAGGCAGAAAGGCTGTCATGGCCTCGGTTGGACGCGTACAGATGCTTTCCATCCGGCGTGATATGCAGGTCGGAACAAATGTTATCCCCGGCAAAATCCTTCGGCAATGTACCCACCGTTTTGCAGGCCGTGAGATGTTCCCCGTCGCGCTCAAAATGCGTGACGGACGAGGCAATCTCATTGATGAGGTAAAAATGCTTCCCGTCGGGGGATAATTCGCCGTACCGCGGGCCGCTGCCCGCGGGGAGCGATACGCCGCGCGCCGGCTCCGGCGTCACCCGGCCACCCCAGTGGCTGTAGGCAACCAGTTGGTCGATTCCAAGGTCAGGAACCAACATCATGTGATCGCCCACGAAAATGGCACTGTGCGCGTGCGGACCTCTTTGGCGCACGGGGTGCACGCTGCTTCCCTCATGCTGAAAAAACTGCTTTCCCGGGAGGATCTCCCCTTCTGCTCCCAGTTCGTATACGGCCAGCGAACCGCTGGCGAAGTTGGAAACCACGAGAAGATCTTTTTTTGGCGACATGACTATATGGCAAGGGTCGGTCCCTCCGGTAGTGAAGCTTGCGTTTGCTTCCATCGCGCCGTTTTCATCATAGGTGATCTCCGTCACACCGCCGCCGGACTCTCCTTGAAATTCCTTCAGCTCGTTGACCGCATAAACCTTCCTTCGCTTTTCGTCTACACAGAGGAATGAGGGATTGCTCAGAGGCAGTTCGGAAACCACAGAGATCTCCTTGCCATCAAATGAGCAGTAATATACGCCCTTCCCTTTCCCTTGGAACACCTCGCCGGTGCCAAAGAGGATGGGCTCAGAATAGGTGCCTACGAAAAAATGTTCCATCATGCTTCCTCCGTAATTACGTATTGTCGATTCTATTCTTCAGCTTGACTGATTCAATGATGAAAGCATCCCGCTTTTTTATATCGTCGCGCACGCTTCTTTGCGACCAGTCATAGAACCCACGACCCGTCGATGCACCTGTTTCACCGCGTGATACCATGCTTCTGAGGTAGTCCCCGCCTTTGTTCCCATTACAGATACTGGGTAGAACGGAATCCTGGACGGCGAGTCCAAGGTCAAGACCAATCGCGTCCAAATGCATTAGCGGACCCCACTCAGGAAAGCGCATCGCCATTCCGCATCCGATGGCGGTATCAACGTCTTCGGCACTGGCGAGGCCTGACTCCACAATGGAGACCGCCTCACGAATGATGGCCTGAAAAATGCGATTGGCCAATTGCCCGGGCTGGTCGCGCCGTACCAGTACAGGGGACTTCCCCCACTCTTTCAACTCTTTCGTCATGGCGAACGCCATGGTTTCATCAGTCTTCTCTCCCATTACCACCTCAACCAGCGGTACAAGGTGCGCGGGGAGCCAAAAATGCGTGGTCATAGTGCGCTGCGGGTTTTGACAAAGGGCGGAAATCTCTGTAATCCGCAAGCCACTTGTATTGCTACAAATCGGGACTTCCGGTGGCAGCATTTCATCCAATTGCTTAAACAATGATTGCTTCACAGATAGATTTTCCACGATTGCTTCGATCAGTATACGCGTTTGGGACATGGCGCCGGCGAGGTCCGCTGTGGCGAACAACCGAGACGCCGCGCTTTCTGCTTCCTCAGCAGTGCAGAGGCCGTTTTCTTCGCGCACCCCGATGCATTCCATGGCCTTCAGCAACCCATTCTTGGCCTTGGTCTCGTCGATATCCACCAGGACGGTCTTGTTGCCAGCCAACGCGGCCATCGCGCTGATACCGCTTCCCATCATGCCGCTGCCAACAACTATTACACAGTCTCTCATTCACTCATCCTCATTTCTGTCAGGGGTTAATGACCACCTTGATTACGCCATCCCTCTTATTCTCAAATAAATCTACCGCCTTGGCATAATCCTCCAGCGGGAAGCGATGGGTAATCAGCTTTTCGCCGTTGATGACGCCTTTGGAAAAATAAGTGATGACGGGTTGAGAAACATTGGGATTCGCCTTGGATCCAAGTAGTTTCAGTTCGTTAAAGACGACGGTGTTGAGCGGGAGCGGCGTCATCTCCGCTTCTTCATGATAATTCGCAACCAACACCACTTTTCCGGTTTTGCGTGCCATGAAACAGGCTTTGGCTGCCAAGTCTTTGGATCCGGAGCATTCGATGACTTCATCCGCCCCAATCCCGCCCGTTTCCTCCTTGACACGCTGCACAACATCCTCCGTGGTAGTGTCGATTATAACGTCAGCCCCGATTTCCCCGGCGAACCTGAGTTTGTCTCCCCGTCCGACCGCGATGACTTTTCCTGCTCCCATGCCTTTGGCAATTTGCACGGCACACAAGCCGATGGGGCCGGGTCCAATGACAACAACATTGCCTCCCGGTGTAATGCCGGACAATTCAATGCCGTGCATAGCCACACCCGCGGTATCGCACATCGCAGCCACATCAAAGCTCACATTGTCCGGGATTCTTGTGAGAGCTCCAATTTTGTAAACGTTATACTGCGCATTGGCGCCTTGCCAGAAAAAGCCATAATGACGGTGCCCCAAGTCGGCGCTTCCATCCATACCGTCTCTGCCATAATTCAGACAAACTGTGTAATGACCCTTTTTGCAGTTATCACATTGTCCGCAGCCTTTGTGCGCTTCGCCCGCGACCCTGTCGCCAACTTGAAACCGCGTGACTCCCGGCCCGGCTTCAACGACCTCGCCAGCCCATTCGTGGCCCATAACAAAAGGAAATTGAGGCGGCCAATTGGCAAAACGATAACCTCCGTGAATCATCTTTGGGTCGGAACCGCAGATCGCGACCGATCTGATGCGACACAAGACCTCGCCAACCTCGGCCTTAGGTACAGGCAGCTCTGCCAGTTCCAGCTTGTCATAGGCGGAGAGCACAACGGCCTTCATTTTCTCAGGTATCTTTGTCATCGTCCGCTTCCTCCGTTTTATCGTAGATATGAATGACGTTTTTTCTTTCCCGCATATCGCCCGTTGCTTGCTTTTCGTCAAGCTTTGTGAAATGAAGATAATCCTCTACTCTGCCAATCAGCAGATCCATGTGCCGATCCATCATAAAGGCCGCTTCGTCCGGCTTATGGTTCTTAATGCAACGAAATATCATGTAGTGATAGTAACTGGAATCGGCGACATCGGGCTTATAAACCAAAAAATCCGACATTTTGGCCGTGATGATCCACTTAATGGTCTCCAGTATCTTGACCAACACATCGTTTTTTGAAGCAACCGCAATTTCCACATGAAAATCGCTTGTCAATTCGGCGAACTCATCTGTGCTGACTTTATCGCGCTTTAGATTCTCGAAATACTCCTCAAGATTCTGCAGATCCTTCTTCGTCGCATTCAGTGCAGCGAGCCTGGCAGCAGTCACCTCAACGCCTCTGCGGAACATCATCAAGCCCAGCAGGTCATTGGAAATGGATAAAGTGGATGGGATAAAAGCATTGAGGTACATTTGAGTTCCAAAGCCCTTGAGGTGTGTTCCGCCCCCCCTTTGGGTTTCCACAATGCCTAGCACGTTCAGCCGATTGATTGCTGCCCGAATTGTGTTCCTGCTGACGTTGAACTGCTGCTTCAATTCGTTTTCTGAAGGAAGCTTGTCCGCCGGTGAATAACCGCCGTTCAGAATTAAATGAAACAGTTCTTCATAAACCTGATCAGTTACGCTCTTGTTTTTGCCTGTCAATTTCTTCCTCCAAATAACAGCTCGCTTCCCGAAGTACCAACTCCCGTTTGAAAATACAATTGGGCCGCGCGAGCGCACGATAATGCAGCGTCGCCCTCATTCAAAGGTAATAACGCTTCGGCCCAGCCCTTTGCCGTTTCGCATAAAATCAAGCGCTTCATTGATTTGTTCGAGTCGAAACAGATCTGATACATAGGGAGTCAGCTTTCCTGTCTCAACAAGCGCAATAGATTCAGCCAGGTTTTTGCGCGTTGAGCCCCGCAGACCAAGCACCTCTTTCTCCTTGATAACCAGTTCCTGGCAGTTGACAGTAAAATGATCGGCGGCATACCCCAGCGCGATTACTTTTCCGCCCGGACGGATGCATTTGAGCAGCAGATCAATGGTGTCCGCATTGCCAACCAAGTCATATATCGCATCGCACATTTCCCCATCGGTCAATTTCGCCAGTTCTGCGTAAAGGTCTTTTTCCCCGGTGTTGATCACTTCGTCGGCACCCAGCGACATCGCTTTTTCCAGTTTAGCCGGTGTACGGGCTGCGGCGTACACGGTAGCTCCCAAGTATTTGGCAATCTGAACCCCCTGCAGGCCCAAACCACCCACGCCATACATAAGAACCTTATCACCGGGCCCGGTTTGTCCCTGATCCCTGATCGAGTGGTACATGCACGCGACCGCATCGGGAATAATTGCCGCCTGCTCAAAGGGGATCTTTTCGTCGATCGGGAAAAGATTTGAGTACGGCACGACGGCATACTCGGCATGCGAGCCGTTACGCTCAAAACCGATTCGGACACGCTTCAGACAAAGGTGTTCCCTGCCAAGACGGCATAGACGGCAGACTCCGCAAGTAATGTCTATGCCACATACAACATGCTGGCCAACCTTCAGATCAGCATCCCGAACCTGCTCCCCGAGCCCCATAACAATGCCGGCCATTTCATGACCCGGTGTATAGGGAAGTCTTACCGATTTGATGAGCGCATCCTGAATATGGATGTCCGTCAGACACAGGCCGCTTGCCATGACCTTTACGAGCACCTCTTCGGGGCCCGGAATGGGGACGGGAACTTCCTCCACGACCAGTGGTAGATGGAATTCCTTGAGTATCGCCGCTTTCATCGTCATTTTATGTTTCTCTCCCGTTTATCTTTTCCTAATGTATTTTTGCGTATCTACCGCTATAGCGCTCACAATGATAAGGCCCTTGATGATGTATTGTATATAAGAATTGACATTCATATAGACAAGTCCATAGTTGATAACCTGGAAAATCATGACCCCAATAATGACACCGCCGATTTTGCCTATCCCCCCGCGCATGGAAACACCGCCGACGACGCATGCGGCAATTGCGTCCAGCTCATACCCTTCGCCAAGTCCATTTGTCGCGCTGCCCGTCCGGCCGGCATCCAAAAACCCCGCAAACGCAAATGACAAACCGGCAATAACATATATCAGCATCGTGATGTGACGGATATTGAGGCCCGAGACAATAGCCGCTTCAGGGTTCCCGCCTACCGCATACATGTTGCGCCCCAATTCCGTCCGATTCCATATCACCCAGAAAACCACGGATATCACAAGGGCGTACAGGACAATATAAGGAATTCGGAAGGCGCCTATGTAGAAGGAGCCCTGCGTAAACCTGGCGAAGTTTGCATCCAGTCCTCCGATAGGGGAAGAGTGGTTCGCAGCTTCAAAATAAAGCGACATAGCACCAAAGACAATCATCTGCATTCCGAGGGACGCAATGAACGGCGCGATTTTGAGCGTGGAGACCAACAAGGAGTGAACAATCGAAAAGACAACGCAAACGGCCATAGCCAGCAAAAGTGGCCAGATCAAAGGCAGCCGCGCCATATTAGGATAGATTCTGAGAGCGTAATCCGGCGACTGCAGAAGCGAAGCGCTGATGATGCCCGCCATGCCAACCATTTTCCCGGCAGATAAGTCTGTGCCGCCAAGAATTAGAATGCCCGCGACGCCTAGCGCGATAATGAGCTTGGGAGCCGCCTGCTGCAAGATAAAAGTCGCGTTCCTGACACTCAGGAACGACGGGTCCATCGCCACGATGACCATGATAACCAGCAGGAGCACGACATAGATTCCAAACTGCATTAAAAAGGACTTCACGGTGCCCCGGTTTTCGGGCAAAATGCCGGTTTTCTTTTCTGCCTGTGTCATTTCTCCAACGAATTCCTTTCAGGATTCCGGCCGCTATTTCCCTTGCAGGCAAGGCCTGTTTCCACACATATGTAGACCAGCGGTTGATTACCGATGTTGCGAATGCCGTGGGATCCACCACTGCGAATCAGGGCAAGGGACCAGGGCTTAACTTGAAACACTTCACCGCACAGGGTGACTTCCCCCTGCCCCTCAACAACCAGATAAAACTGCTCATTCCCTTCATGTGGATGCTCAGAAATGGCGCCTCCGGGCGGCAACGTGGTCTTGTGGACATAGTGGAAATTGCTGTTTTCTTCGGGATTCCTTGTACCCAAAACAGGCATTTTGGCCTCGTCCCCAAACAGGGTGACATTCCAGAACGCCGTGCCGATACCGGAGCCCTCCGGCACCGGATAGGCAGGGGCATCCTCGATATTCCGGAAAATATATTTATCCATTTTGGCTTCTCCCATCGGCTTATAAATGTGCTGTCGCCATTTTCAGAATCTGTTCCTGACTGGCTTGGGAAGCCGGAATGATCCCGGCGCTGCGTCCGTTACTCATCACAAGTATCCTGTTCGCAATGCCCAAAAGCTCCGGCATTTCGGAAGAAGTCATGATGATGGTTTTCCCTTTCTGGGCCAAATCAATAATCAGCTGGTAGATTTCGTACTTCGCGCCTACATCAATGCCCCTGGTCGGCTCGTCCAGCAACAAGACATCGGGATCATTCAGCAGGCACCTCCCCATGAGGACCTTCTGCTGGTTTCCGCCGGAAAGATTATTGATGAGCGCCATCATGGACGTAGTTTTGATATTCATTGCGCCGATGGCCCATTGAGTGTTGCCTGCTACTTTTGCTTTGGAAATGAATCCCATCCTGGTGCGGTTCTTTTTGAGGCTCGAGGCGACGGTGTTCCATCGGATGTCCAACAGCGGGAAACAGCCGGTGGCGCGGCGCTCCTCAGTAAGGAGCGCGATTCCCATGTCTTTTGCCGCTGCGGAACCTGACTTGGTTTTCCCATTTACCGTAATGCTGCCGCTTGATATTTTGCGCAGACCGAACATGCTTTCCAGCAACTCCGTGCGACCGCTGCCCACCAAACCGCCTATTCCAAGTATCTCACCCGCATACGCCTCAAAGGAGATATCATGCAGCCGCAGAGGGTAGACCGTGCTCAAGTGTTCCACTTTTACAGTGCTTCTGCCCGGTTTGTTATTCTTTGCGGGAAACCTGTCTTTCATCTCCCTGTTTACCATCAATTTTATCAGGGTGTCCGCACTCATGTCAGCTTTCGGCCGGGTGTCCACCCAGGCGCCATCGCGGAGCACCGTGATAGTGTCCGCGTGCTGGAGCACTTCGTCAATTTTATGAGAAATGTAGATGATACCGCGGCCTTCGCTTTTCAGGCGCTCAATGACCGTAAAGAGGACCTGCGTTTCCTTTTCCGTAAGTGACGAAGTCGGCTCATCCAAAACGATGATCCTGGCATCATAGGATACAGCCTTGATGATTTCCACCATCTGTTTCATGGAAACGGACAGCTGGTTGATCCGGTCCCTGGGGTCTATTTCAATTTGAAAGTCCTTGATAATGCGAATAGTTTTTTCGTATAATCGCTTTTCATCTACAAACGGGCCCTTGCGGGGATATCTCCCCAGCCAGATATTATCCATCACACTTCGCTGAGGGACCTGTTCCAATTCTTGCTGCACCATCGCGATGCCCGATTTAAGGGCATCAAACGGGCCGGAAAACCGTACCGGTTTTCCCTGAAAGAGTACCTCCCCCTCGTCCATGTGATATAGGCCGAACAAACACTTCATCAACGTTGATTTGCCTGCCCCGTTTTCTCCCATCAACGCGTGGAACTCACCGGCACGCACCGACAAATTCACCTGTTTCAGGGCCTGTACACCCGGAAAACTCTTGGAAATGTTCTTCATCTGGAGCAGGAAATTTCCGTTCACCTTGTGAGCTCCGCCCTTCTCAGCCTTTTCAATGCTGGTAGCTGCCTTAATACCCGTAAACTAAGGGGATCGGACGGGCGCATTGGTCGCGCCCTGTCCGGATCCCAAGTAGAGTCAGTACAATCGTTTAGTTCGCGCGTTTGTACGCTTCAATTGCCAGGTCTACGTTGTCCACAGTGATCTTCATCTCGGGAATCTTTACGATCTTGCCCTGCTCAAGAACCCATTCAGTTCCTTCAGTCACATCATCTGCGCCGTTGGCCGCATTGACGCTAAGGTCAACGACAGCGCGGGCAGCGTCATAAGTGCTGGTAAGAATGGATCCGAGCATGATGCCGGATTTGATGAGTTCGCTTGTTTCAGGCAAAGCATTGACTCCGATAACCGGAACTGCCTTCTGCTCCGTAATCAGCCCGTTGCTCCTTAAAGCTTCCACAGCGCCCAGGGCCATGGCGTCATTGCTGGCAATGACCATTTCGATCTTGTCCCCATGCTTGCCTATCCAGGTTTCCGTTACATTCTTGGCGTCTTGCGTACTCCAGTTGGCGTATTCCGTAGCTAACTCCTCTGCCTTGATTCCTCCCTTTTCCACCGCTGCATAGAAACCGTTCGCACGGTCCTCCGCGTCGCTGTGGCCGGGAGCGCCTTTCAGCAGGACGTACTGCAAAACACCATCACCGTTCGTGTCATACTTAGCCTGGTCCTTATTCCATGCATCCACGACCATCTCACCCTCAAGCTCGCCCTGATAAAGCGCGTTGAGGCCGACATACCAGCATTTATCATAGCTGTTGAGGACTTCCATCGTCGGCATTCTGTTGAAGAAGATGATGGGAATGCCAGCTTCCTTCGCCTTTGCCAAGATGGTTTCGCCTGCGGAAGAGTCAACCAGGTTGACGGCTAACACATTGACGCCCTTGTTGATCATCGTATCGATCCGCTCGGTTTGGGTGGCCTGATTGTTCTCACCATCCACCATAAGGTACTCAACCTCGGGCATTTCGTTCTTGATGTAATAGTCAATACCGTTACGGATGTAGCCCACGAAGTTGTTCGAGTAGTTGAAGATAGTCACGCCGATGTAGGGCGTGGTTTCACCTGATACCTGAACAGTGAATGCAGAGATCAGAATGAGCATGAGTACGATCGCCAGTTTCTTTTTCATAAGTTTCCTCCTAATTTTCATTTCACCTATCCACAAGTATCATTCGCGAAGTATGGTCGATTCATCTTGTCAACTTGTAGCACAGGTGTGTTGTTTATTTTGTTATATCACAATGATTCATCTCCGTCAATATTTTTTTGATGGTGTGGCAAACCGGGAATCCGTCCAGGAAAATCTTGCATTTTATCTGTTATTGATAAACAAATCTGTCATTTATTATTGCTGGCGCTAAGATTTGATAGAACTCACGCGGAACACTTATTCTGATCATGGCTGCTTGTGTTTTTTTGGTTCTAAACCAAAGTAATAGCATAGCGTCGTTTATCTTGACAAAAGATGTTCTACAACTTAAACTGAACGCAATCAAAACTTGAGAAACTCTCAGGAGGAATGCAATATGATTCGGTTTGCGTCACCTACTTTCCTTTTCAGGGATACCGCCCCTCGTGATCTTCCGGCTATTATGGAAAAACTTGCCAAGATCGGGTTTGACGGCATCGAGCTTTATGGCATGCATGGTTTCACCAGCGACGATATCAGAAAATTCTGCCGAGATACGGGACTGACCATACTTTGCGACCACATTCGCTACCGGGAGTTTTCACGCAACACCCAGCGTGTTGTGGAAAGCAGGAAGGCAATCGGGACCCTGTACCTGACCATTGATGAAATACCCTTTGAATGTTTGACCGATGATGGCGGGTTTCGGGAAACGATAGCGGAAATCGAGCGGATCGCCAAAGTGTGCCGTGTAAGCGGCATCCAACTCCTATATCATAACCATGGCCACGATTTGACAAGGAGCGTAAGCGGCGCTCCCGTGCTGGACCTCATTTTAGACAATACTGATCCGAAACTGCTCAAGTTCCAGCCCGACCTCGGCTGGCTTGCATTGGGCGGCGGAAACCCCTTGGAATATCTCCAAAGGCATAACCGACGCTGTCCCGTCATCCACCTGAAAGACTATTATGCGGACAAACCCGTATTAATGGAGTCAGCATTCGTGTTAGGGAACAAAAGAGGCGGCCCTGAACACAACCACTTTGAGTTCAGGCCTTCCGGTTACGGGATCATGAACTATCCGGCGCTGATGCCCGCTGTTCTTGAATGTCAACCGGATTGGATTACGGTGGACCATGACTTGTCCTATGAGCGCGATACCTTCCAAGACATGGAGATGAGCCTTAGATATATCAAACAGCTGATCAACCTGTACAGTCATTGAGTTGCTTCCGATAAATCATCATTCACGCAAAGGGAGACTGTCATGACCCAAAGAGAGCTGAACCTTAATGAATCGGTTTATTCGCTTTGCACAAGATACCCCGAGCTTAAAGACATCATGGCCGAAATGGGCTTCAGCGACATCACGAAACCGGGAATGCTTGGCAGCGTGGGCCGGCTGATGACTTTGCCCAAGGGGGCGGCCATGAGAGGAATAGACATTGGAACCATTAAGGCGCATTTGGAAACGCGCGGCTTCGTCGTAAAGGATGAGGGCGAGGCAGCGATCGAAAAGTGATCTTTGCGGTGTTCTACGGGTG